>Ga0334882_1004987_pt1 | contig 10739 bp, 11 predicted proteins | sample GraSluR1_MG_5_FD_207226 | JGI IMG/M metagenome (GOLD analysis project Ga0334882, IMG submission 207226) | Sludge microbial communities from methane-producing bioreactor in Wageningen University, Netherlands - Granular Sludge_15_04-R1 | ecosystem: Engineered > Bioreactor > Anaerobic >... | reverse complement strand
AAAGCCATAAAAGAACTCCCTTGCAAATACCCTCAAAACAGTATAAGCCGGTATGCCGAGTATCATTCCCGGAATCCCTGCCACAAAACCGGCTGCAAGAATAAGTACAAATATTTCAAGAGGATGTGCCCTGACACTGTTCGAAAAGATCACCGGCTGGAAGATCAGATTATCTATGAGCTGTGTAACAGCCAGAACGATCATCATGTAATATATCAGAGGAACAACGACTGTTGAAAAGTCCTGGTTGATGTGTGAAGCTACACCCATCGTCACGGCAATGAAAAATCCAAGCCATGGACCAACATAAGGTATTACGTTCAGAACCCCTATAATAAGGCCCATCACCAGCGCCTGCTGAAAATCTGTTCCCACAAGGGTCATACCAACATCGATGAGTATCATTATGCAGGTACTTTGTATAAGTATCCCGATGAAATATCTTGTAAGGAGGTTTTTAACAGAATTAAGCGCATTGGATACATTATCCACGTATTTGTCAGGGACCCACATAAGAATGGATTCAAAGAAAAGATGCTTATCCTTGAGGAAGAAAAAAGTAATGAAGGTGATGGAAAACACAGCTATTGCCAGATTCCCGAGCAGGCTTATCACCGATCCCAGAAAATCCTGAATCATTTCTATGTTGAGCACTCCCGTAACTTTAGAACTGATGTATTCCTTCAGGGAAAGATCATCTCCAATTTCAGGGTTAAGTGTTCTCAGGAGGTTTTCAATCTTCTGAACCGGCCCCTCAATAAGCAAAACGATTTTTGCGCTATCTATACTTGAAAAGTAATTTATCTGCTTCGTGACGAGAGGAACAAAAATCAGAAAGAACAATATGATCAGGCTCCATATTATCAGAAGAGTTAACAGTGCGCTCAGAGCATTGGGGAATTTCCATTTTCTAATCCGTATCCTGTTGAAAATATCGACCAAAGGTCTTCCCACGACGGAAAGAACACCGGCAATCAGTATGTAAACCACTATGCTCCTGAAATACCACAGACAAGCGATAAATATTATGATGGCGAGAAAGACCAGAATGCTCCTCAGAGTGGCTTTCATGAAATTAACCTTTTCTTATACAAACCTAATTTAAATTTTTATAATAACATAACATAGCTATATCCTTGTATTGCCTTCGTGACAGATTATTGTACAAGAAAATTCATGCCATTTTGTCCTGCATCAGGCTGCATTCATGCCAATATGGCCATTTTCTCCGACTGGAACAGAAATTGAGAATATGCAGGTAAAGATTACAAAAAATGTTGAACTTAAAATAATGGAGGACAGAACTATGTTACCGACTATTACAAAAAGGAGTTTCAGGCCGTTTTACATGTCTAATATCTTTGATGATGATTTTTTCCCTGTTCCTGGCAACAGGGCTAGCTCTATGCCTGCAGTCAATATAAGGGAGGATGACAAAAAATTCTATCTTGACCTTGCCGTACCCGGAATAGACAAGAAAGATCTCAAGATCGACATGAATGAAGATGTACTCACCATTTCTTCGGAATCAAAGAGCGAATCTGAGGAAAACACCGATGGTTATAAAAGAAAAGAATTCAGCTATTCATCTTTCTGCAGGAGCTTCCAGATACCTGAAAATGTAAACAAGGACAAGATTGAAGCAAATTACAAGGATGGAATTCTGAAGGTCGTACTTCCCAAGGAGGAAGAAGAAAAGAGCAAAATTACAAAGCAGATCAGGATTTCATAATGAATTGAAAAAATCCCGGTCATACGCCGGGATTTTTTTTATCAGATCAGTTCTCTTTAATTTTTTCTGCGAATCTTTTCCCGTAATCAATCAGAGTGTTTCTTTTCGAGTTTCCCGGGGCGAATTTGAATGATGCCGGTTCTTCAAAGACTTTAAGCTTCAGGTTTCGGAAGTTATCCAGTATAATCTTTGACGCCTCACCGCTCCATCCATACGATCCGAAAGCGCCTGCATTCTTGCCTTTGTCACGTATGGGATTTATGAGGGCGAACAACTTATAAACCGGAAGCAGAGTATTCTGATTTATCGTGGGCGATCCCACAAGAATTGCATCAGCCGGTATTATCTTTGAATCGAGTTCTTCAAGCGGGATGGTTTCAATATCCACCACCTCAACATGAAAATCTCCCGATCCGCGGATCGCTTCTGCTATAATGAATGCAGCATCTTTTGTATAACCATATGCTGAAATATAAGTAACAAGGACGTTTTTTACAGGCTCCCCTTCAGTAATTTTAAGGTATTGCTCTGCCAATGTGCGTGTTAATCCCATAATTTCCCTGAGGTTCTCATAATGAACCGGTCCGTGCCCCGGACATATGGCGTCTATTTCGAGATGATCGATCTTGTCGACAGCTTTAATCATAAATCTGCTGAACGGCTTAAGTATCACATCAAAATAGTATCTGAATGTTTCCAGGTATTCTTCGGTAAGCTTACTCCGCATTCCGGAGTCACAATAGTGGGCTCCGAAAGAGTCGCAGGTAAAAAGAATCCTGTCTTCAACAAGGTAAGTATAGATAGAATCGGGCCAGTGCAGGTTGGGAGCGCTGATAAATTTCAGGGTTTTATTTCCGAGATCCAGAACATCACCGTCTTTCACCACAAGTGACCTGAAGGGTTTGTTGAGGATATCCTCAAGGTATCTGACAGCATTCCCGCTGCCGACAACTGTTGCATCAGGCGCAAGATCAAGGATTATACCGAGGCTTCCCGAGTGATCGGGTTCAGTATGATCGAGAATGATGTACTTGATCTCTCCCGGATCAGTCACAGACCGTATTTTATTCAGGTAAGTATCACTGAACTTCTCTTTGGCCACCTCGATGAGAGCTTTTTTATCGGCTTCGATAAAATATGAATTGTAAGTGGTCCCGTGTTCAGTATGCATTACAATGTCAAAGGTCCTGATGTCATAATCAAGAACGCCCACCCATTTAACATCTTTTGTTATTTCTATAACAGTGTTATCTGTGACGGTCATTTTTACTGGTTTCAAAGTTTGGCAATGATGTTTTTGTTCGCCCTGACCTGCTGAAGTATAGGAACTTCAATTTCTGTCCCCAAAGGAAGGAATACGTCAACCCTGGAGCCGAACTTGATGAATCCCAGTTCATCTCCCTGCTTTACTGCCTGGTCAGGTCTGGCATATGTAACGATCCGGCGTGCCAGTGCTCCCGCTATCTGCCTCACGAGGATCTCATCCCCGTTACCGGCCTCGATAACAACAGAGCTCCGCTCATTAAGTTCAGATGATTTCGGGTGCCATGCCACCATATTTTTGCCCGGATGATAAAAAACGTGTTTTACCTTTCCCGATACCGGATATCTGTTACTGTGGATATTAAAGGGTGACATGAAAATAGAAATCTGCAACCTCGTGTCTTTGAAATATTCCTTTTCGACGGTCTCCTCTATAACCACAACCTTGCCGTCGGCCGGGGCATATATAAGCCCGGGGTCGGGTTCAAGGTGCCTTTCCGGAAATCTGAAGAAAAAAAGGACAAAAAGGTAGAGCAACATGGATACTGCGAGGAAGCCCCACTTAAGTATTGTGTGATCAGGCCAGAATATGCTGATCAGAATATTTGAAACAAGGATCAGGATGAAACCGAAACCCAATATTTTATATCCTTCCTTATGTATGCTCATTCATCAGTAAAATTTGCACAAAACTAATCAAGTAGATCCAATAATCAACCAAAAACCGAGATAAAAAGATAGACCAGGGGGAACGCAAGCAGGGCACTGTCAAATCTGTCGAGAAATCCGCCATGGCCCGGCATTAATGAACCGGAATCCTTTTGTCCGGCGCTGCGTTTGAGCATTGACTCCGCCAGGTCGCCATATGTGCCTGCAACTGATATTGTTGCTGCTATGACAATCCACCACCTGCTGGTTACCACCCCAAGCCATCCTGCCAGCAACCATGCAGCGATCACTGTCAGCACGGCTCCTCCAAAGAAACCTTCCCACGATTTTTTTGGTGATATTCTTGCCATAAGCTGGTGTTTTCCAAAGGATATTCCTGTCAGATAGGCTCCCGTATCGTTTATCCATAGGAGCAGAAAGAACCCTACAACTATTCCCGGAGAGAACTGGATACCCGGATGCGGCAGCAGGGATTCGATGCCGGTTTTTGCGAATGCGGCAAAAGGAAACAGTGAAAAGGGAAGGGCCGTATATATCAGCGAAAAGAAAGTATGAGCCAGTGAATCAAATGGCCTTTCCTGCTTCCTGTACAACTCGGTTACCATAATCAGAAACAGCACCGGTATTATTATGAAAAATGATTTCGCCGGCAGCAGGTCTGAGGCCACCATTGTTGAGACAGTGTAAATGAGAGCACCCGCCAGCAGTCCGGCAAGAGTCTGGGGGCGTAACCCGGTGTTTTTGACCATCTGGCAGTATTCATACTGGGTGCCTGCCATTATCAGCAGGCCGGTTATATAGAATGACACCGGATGGAGCCAGAATCCTCCAAGTACAAATATCACAATCCATACCCCTGTGAGGGTTCTTCTGAACAAGTTGGTCAATTGGTTCCGGTTTTTTCTTTACCTTTTCGTGTGCTTCCCTTAACAGGCTTTTCAGTCTTTTTTACCCCGGCAGCAGTTTTTGCCCGAACCGGCCCCGGTTCCTGTTTTTCATTCCGTTTATTGCCGGAAGAGGAAGGTTTACCTGCAGGAACATCTGCAGGTATTATTTCTTTGCCTGCCTTTCGTCCATCTTTTGCCAGGTCGCCCTTCCTTTTGCCAAAAATCCTCTCAAGGTCTTCACTGAATATCACCTCTTTTTCAAGAAGAAGTTCGGCAAGTTCGGTAAGTCCTTTCATGTTCTTCCTGAGAACATCCTGAGCTCTTTGATATGATTCCTCGATTATCTGCTTTACTTCGTGATCGATTATTTCTGCTGTCTTTTCGCTGTAAGGCTTTGTAAATCCAAAATCGGACTGACCTGAAGAATCGTAAAAGCTGATATTTCCGACTTTTTCACTCATGCCGAAGAAAGACACCATTGCATAGGCCTGCTTGGTGATTTTTTCCAGATCGCTCAATGCTCCCGTGGATACTTTACCAAACACCAGCTGCTCTGCGGCCCTTCCCCCGAGTGCATAAGCCATTTCATCAAGAAGCTGCTCGCGGGTGGTAATCTGCCGTTCTTCAGGAAGATACCAGGCTGCTCCCAGAGCCCTTCCCCTGGGGATTATTGTAACCTTGACGAGCGGGCTTGCATGCTCAAGCAACCAGCTTACTGTAGCATGACCGGCTTCGTGATAGGCTATGGTTTTTTTCTCATCGAAAGAGATGATCTTGTTCTTTCTTTCAAGACCGCCGACTATTCTGTCAATTGCATCAAGGAAATCCTGTTTTTCAACTTTTGTCTTGTTTTTTCTTGCCGCTATAAGGGCTGCTTCGTTACAAACGTTTGCAATATCGGCGCCTGAGAATCCGGGCGTCTGCTTGGCAAGAAATGAAATGTTAAAGTTCTTCTCTATCTTGATCGGCCTCAGGTGAACCTTGAAGATTGCTTCACGTTCATTCAGATCAGGCAGTTCAACATGTATCTGACGGTCAAATCGCCCTGCCCTGAGCAATGCCCTGTCGAGTATATCAGCTCTGTTGGTTGCGGCAAGTATTATCACTCCTATATTTGTCTGAAAGCCGTCCATTTCAGTAAGAAGCTGATTTAAGGTATTTTCCCTTTCATCGTTGGAGCCGAAGTTAACATTCCTGCCCCTGGCCCTTCCGACTGCATCAATCTCATCTATGAATACAATGCAGGGTGCTTTTTCCTTTGCCTGCTTGAAAAGATCTCTGACCCTGGATGCACCAACTCCCACGAACATTTCAACAAAATCGGAGCCCGATATTGAAAAGAAAGGAACGTTAGCTTCTCCTGCAACAGCTTTTGCCAGAAGTGTTTTACCCGTTCCCGGGGGTCCTATTAGCAATGCTCCCTTGGGTATCTTGCCTCCGAGCTGTGTATATTTTTTGGGATTCTTAAGAAAATCAACTATTTCCATCACTTCAGTCTTTGCCTCTTCAAGTCCTGCAACATCACTGAAGTTTATTTTGACATTAGTGTCCTTGTCGAAGATCTGAGCACGTGATTTGCCAACACTGAAGATCCCTCCCGCACCCCCTGCTCCGCCTCCGGCCATCCTGCGCATAAAGAACATCCAAAGGAAAATGAGCAGTATAAATGGCAGGGTCCATCCAAGGATTTCACCCAGATAATTGCGGCGGGTAACCGTTTCAGGGTAAATGATCTGATCTTCAGTGTAACCTGCTTTCTTCTGTTCCTCAAGAAAGAAAGGCTCAAAAGTACTTATATCAGCAATGTTATAAGTATAATGAGCTTTCTGCGCCCCCATGCCAAGGCCTATGCCTCTTCCGTTTGACGGAACTTCTGGGTATCTTCCCGATTCAACGGCATCTCTTGTCAGAAAAATTTCGGCAACCTCCTTGTTAACGATCACCAGTTTTTCAATATCGCGTTTCTCAATCATCGTCATCAGGTCCCTTGTCAGGGCCTTGGGGACAGATCTCCCTCCATATATCAACTGAATGGCGATAAATGAGAAAGCCAGAATGGCAAAAATCCAGTTCGAATTGAACTTTGGTTTCAGGTTCTTGTCCGTCTTGTTGCCCGGCCCCTGATTGTTATTATTATTATTTTCGACCATAGTCTGATAACTTAATGCATTTCATCCTCCATAGCCTCAATTGACGCATCTGCCCAAAGAGATTCAAGGCTGTAAAAATGTCGGTATTTTTCAAGAAAAACGTGCACAACCACATCGTTATAATCGAGAAGCACCCAGTAACAGTTTTCAGTACCCTCTATGTGCAAAGGCTTTTCTCCGGTCCCGAGCCTTACATTATCCTCAACAGAATCAGCAATAGCTTCAACCTGAGTGACCGAGGAACCATGACAGATAACAAAAAAATCGGTTATAGTGTTTTCAAGCTTTCGTAAATCAATTTTCAGAACATCAATCCCCTTTTTTTCATGAATACCTTTGATAATGCTTTCCAGTTTGAGTTCTGTCCCTTCGGGTTTTTTCTTCATCAATAAAATATCTGTTGCATTTCAAGTCGCAAAAATACAAACTTTTATCTGTATTTTTTATAACCTTGAATCTCTTTTTGCAAATATGATAGTGCCGGGGAGAAATACCCGGGAAATTGTTAATATTTAATTAAAAATCATTATTTTCATGAAATGATAATCGGATCGGAAATAATCTGTCATTCAGAGGTTCCTTCAACGAACGACCTGGCAGCACACCTGATAAAAAATAATAAACCTGCTGAAGGGACAATTATCCGGGCAGATTTTCAATCGGCCGGAAGAGGTCGCTCAGGGAACAGCTGGGAGAGTGAAAATGGTAAAAATCTTCTGCTGAGCATAATACTTTTTCCCGATTTTCTCAGACCGGAGAATCAGTTTCTGCTGTCTATGGCTATTTCGCTGGGGATCAGGGATTTTTTAAGAAACCACATAGCAACATGCACTATTAAATGGCCCAATGATATATATGCAGATGACGCCAAGATTGCAGGAATACTGATCGAGAACTCTCTGACCGGCACCAATATTGAAAGTTCGGTGGCAGGAATCGGGCTGAACATTAATCAGACCTCTTTCAGTGGAAGCGCTGTTAATCCTGTCTCCCTCAAACAGCTGACAGGTATTGATTATGATCTCTCTGAATGCCTTGGCCGGCTTTCTGCATGCCTCGACAAAAGATATAAACAGCTGGTCAGGGGAATGACTTACGAAATTAGGGAAGATTACTTATCTTCCCTCTACAGATTTAGGGAGTGGCATTCTTTCCGCAGCATTCACGGAATATTCACAGGAAGAATAATTTCAGTTACTGATGCAGGTCTTTTACAGGTTGAAGACCGGATATCTGGTGTACGTGAATTCAATTTCAGGGAGATCGGGTTCACTGATAAGGACGATTCCAGCCTGTGAATTTTTCCATCTCCTCAACGAGGACCTCCAGAAATTTACTGATCGGCCCTGCAGCAACCATTTTCAGAAAGGAATTCATTTCAGCATTCAGTGTCACGATGACAGAAGTCCTGTTATTGCCGGCTGAATCGATTCTGAATAACAGGCTGAACGGATTCGAGCCCAGTGCTATTCCGGAGCAGGTTATTTTATTAAGGGGATCCCTTTCTGTCAGCCAGATCTTCACATCTCCCAGAGGATCGATACGAAAGCTCGCTGACTCCTTCCCGATATCAGAGCCTGTGATATTACCTTCAGGTAAAAACTGTCTCATATTCCGGAAGTCGGTCATGAAGGAATAGAATTCTCCTGCCGTGCATGAAATCAATGCTTCTCTGCTTTCAAATTTAGTTGTTTCTGTCATGCCGTGCTTTTATTTTTGTTAAGAGGTAATAATGGGATCTGATTTTCTTTTTGCTTTGGGCAGTGTATCAGTGGCTGGCCGGCACACCCCAGGACGAAGGATCTTCTCTCCATTTTTCAAGGATTGCGGTTTCTGCGCTGGTAATATACCCTGAATCAGCTGCGATATGAACGAGGGTAGTATAATTTCCAAGTGTATGGAGGCCGCAGTTCTCTGATGCAAATGCTTCAGCAGCTCTTTTAAATTCATAGGTAAAAATAGCTGTCATCCCCAGCACAACACAACCGGCCTCACGGAGAGCCCGCACTGCTCCCAGGCTGCTTCCGCCGGTGGAAATAAGGTCCTCAACAACTACTACTTTTTGACGAGGCTCATAATATCCCTCTATCTGATTGCCCAGACCGTGTTCCTTGGCTCCTGACCTTACGTAAATGAATGGCAGCCCGAGAGCTTCAGCAACGAGCGCCCCATGTGCTATCGCCCCTGTGGCCACACCCGCTATAATCTCTGCCTGCGGATAAGAATCCTTAATAATCTCAGCAAAAGAATCCCGGATAAAAGTCCTGACTTCCGGGAATGAAAGTGTTTTCCGGTTGTCACAGTAAATAGGAGACCTTAATCCGGAGGCCCATGTAAAAGGATTTGAAGGTTGTAATTTAATTGCTTTAATTTGCAGTAGATATTCAGCAATTTTTATAGCCCTGTCTTTCATTGAAAAAAATGTATAAAGTTCATTTTGAAAACCGGTACATAGTGATCAGCTCTGAACCTGACCGGTTACAAAAATACGGGTTATTCCACAAATTTGGCTCAACGAGTGAACTTTATAAAATAATAGGTGATTTTCAGGCAGATAAGAGCATGTCTTCAGTAAATATATATGGCCATAACATTAATCATATCTGGAAAATATTCAGGATATACTTCACTGAAGTCGGTGCTGCAGGTGGTCTTGTGAAGCATAGTTCAGGAAGATACCTGTTCATTGAAAAGAGAGGTATGCTCGATCTTCCAAAAGGCCACCTCGAACCAGGCGAGGAACCGGAATCGTGCGCAATGAGGGAGGTAAATGAAGAGTGCGGCATTTCAGGCCACAGGATATTAAAGCCTCTGCAGCCAAGCTACCATACATACGTTATGGGAGGGATTTCTTACCTCAAAAAAACAAGCTGGTTCATGATGAGTTATGACGGCCCCATGGTAACCGTTCCCGAAATAAGTGAAGGTATAACAAAAGTTGAATGGCTTTTGCCTGATGAACTCGGTAAAATAAGGAGCAGGGCCTGGTTGTCGCTTGTTGATCTTATAAATATTTCAATCCTCAACGATTGAAAGAGACTCAGGAGAAACTATTCCCCTCTTCTCCCCTGTAATCACTGATTTTGATAGACAATGGCACAAAAAGGGAGGCATCGCCGCCGCTTCTTATAATATCCCTCACAAAAGAAGAATTAACATGAGCATGCTCGGGCACAGTGAGCAGGAATACTGATTCAACTTCCGCAGCCAGAGCTTTGTTGACCTGTGCTATGGCCCTTTCAAACTCAAAGTCAGCTGCAGTTCTGAGTCCTCTGATGATGTATCTGGCTCCTTTGTTTCTGCAGTAATCTACGGTAAGTCCCTCATAATGGTCTACAACGATCCGGGACTCATTAATGAATACCTTCCTTATCATTTCCTTTCTCACCTCCAGAGGGTAATAGCTTTTCTTAAGTGCATTTGCGCCTGCGGCTATGATGATCTCATCGAAAAGGTTCAGTGCCCTCAGTGCTATTCCCTCATGCCCGATGGTAAAAGGATCAAAAGACCCGGGAAAAACTGCAATCTTTTTCATTCGAAAATCATTTTTTTGGGATTTTTTACTTTTTGTTTCAGCAGTGCCAGATCAAGCACCTCCATTATTGAATCAACATAATGGAATTTCAACCCTCTGATATAGATGTCCTTAATCTCCTTAACGTCTTTTCTGTTATCTTCTGAAAGGATGATATCCCTGATGCTTGCCCGTTTTGCCGCCAGTATTTTCTCCTTGATGCCTCCCACAGGAAGCACTTTGCCTCTCAGGGTGATCTCCCCCGTCATGGCAAGGTATTTTTTCACTTTTCGCTGAGTGAAAGCTGAAGCTATTGAGGCAGCCATTGCAATTCCTGCTGATGGGCCGTCCTTTGGAATGGCTCCTTCAGGGACATGTATATGGATATTCCATTTTTCGGAAAAGGAGTCCGGCAAATCAAGGACTTCAGTATTTGACTTCAGGTATTCAAGAGCAATGATGGCAGACTCTTTCATTACTTCACCCAGGTTACCAGTCAGGGTTAATTTGCCTGTTCCCCTGCT
>Ga0334882_1004984_pt1 | contig 10742 bp, 6 predicted proteins | sample GraSluR1_MG_5_FD_207226 | JGI IMG/M metagenome (GOLD analysis project Ga0334882, IMG submission 207226) | Sludge microbial communities from methane-producing bioreactor in Wageningen University, Netherlands - Granular Sludge_15_04-R1 | ecosystem: Engineered > Bioreactor > Anaerobic > Unclassified... | reverse complement strand
GGCCAGCCTCTCAAAATTCTGTCCTTTTTCTTCAAATTTAACAAGTGACTGAGTGGGTTCCAGAAGCGCTAATAAAAATGCCATTTGCGCAGCGCGGGTTCCAATGACATATGCGCCTATCCTGTTAAGGCTTGCATCGAAAAAATCAAGTCCTATATTTACTTTTCCAAGAGCTTTTGCTCTTACTATTTCCTGGGCAATGAACACGATTTCGTCATTTAGTGTCACGACATGATCACTGTCCCACCTTATTCCCCTGGTCAGATGAAGCAATAATTCGTCAACATAGAGCAGGATTGAAGATATTTTATCTCCAACCTGTTCGGTAGGATGAAAGTGTCCGTTGTCGAGGGTTATCATGGTATTGTTCTTAACAGCGTAACCAAGATAGAAATCATGCGATCCAACGACCATTGCTTCTGAACCTATGCCAAACAGCTTGCTTTCGACCGAGTCCTTGATATGCTTTCGGGGATATTTTACTGAAAATATTTCATCGAGCGAATTCATCAGGATCTTTCTCAGTGCATACCTGTCGACAGATGTGTCCTTTGATCCGTCAGGTATCCAAATATTATGCACGCATGGGTTGCCAAGCTGTTTGCCCATCTCGGCACTGATTAACCTGCACCTTTTTGTATGCTCGATCCAGAAATCTCTGATCTTTTTGTTTTTGCTCGATAACGTATAACCTTCATCAGCATACGGGTGAGAAAAGCATGTGCAATTAAAGTCAAGTCCGATGTTTCTTTTTCTGGCCCAGTCGATCCAGCCCTGAAAATGTCTGACTTCAATTTGATCGCGGTCAACATGTTTTCCTTCAAACTCGCCATAAATTGCATGAAGGTTAAGCCTTTGATTACCTGGCAGCAGAGACATTACCTTGTCGAGGTCATCGCGCATCTGCCTGATGGTTTTTGCCTTGCCCGGAAAATTTCCGGTTGCCTGGATTCCTCCGCCTCCAAGCACAGCCCCTTCCCTTTCGAATCCTCCCACGTCGTCGGTCTGCCAGCAGTGCAGGCTGATAACTACCTTTTCCATGTCTGAAAGGACTTTATCGGTGTCAACACCTAACTCTGCGTATTGTTCCTTTGCCAGCTGATATGTTTTCTTTATTAGTTCCTTTTTCATTGTGATTTCTTTATAGATTGATGGTTAAAATAATATCTGATTTTTCTTTTCTTGCTATTCCATGAAAAATACCTGTTCAAGGGGTATGCTTATTGGTGAATTATCCGGATTTGTTTCCATAATATCTGCCATATACTTCCACCATTTTTTTATGATTTCCTCATCACCAAGTTGTTGTGATGAAGTATTCCCTGATTGTTCCTGGTAGGCAAAAAGTATATTGGTTTCCTCATCATAAAATATGGAATAATTGCCGATGCCGCTATCCTTGAGCAGTTTTATGAGTTCAGGCCATATTTTGTCGTGTCTTTCTTTGTATTCATCCCTGAATCCGGGATAAAGCTTCATTTTAAAACCGAATCTTTTCATAAGCTGCTTTTTATCCTAGTTTAACAATAAATGCGGAGAGAATCAGAATTACTATCCCAGTCAGCAGTACCAGTATAGTTTTGTTGTCAGAGCCCTTCCATTCCTTCAGGACAATGCCCCAGATGTTGCTGATAGCTATATTGAGTGCCATAAGTATGCTCCATCCGAATACGGCCATTCCCTCGGGTAATTTGCTTGACCCCATGCCATAAAAATGAAATTGCAGGAACCAGAGCAATCCTGCCAGGAATGTGAAGAAGATATTATTTGCCAGTACATTTCCCTTAACGGTTATGTAATCACGATATGTTTTGTTTCTGATGTTAAGGTATCCGCAATATACAAGGTTTGTCAGGAATCCTCCAAGAAGTATAAAAATAAGTGTGGGGTTTTTTTGGAAGAGAGGATTCGCCCCATGCGCAAGAGCAATGTTTTCAATTGGTTTGCCTGCCTCAAATCCGAAATTAAAACATGCGCTCATAATTCCTGCAAATATTGCGATCAGTATCCCCTTTTTCAGGGCGAATTCCTTCACTGCTGCCATCTGGTCTTCCTTCGACATTTTTTTCGATTTCAATGATCCTGCATATCCGATAACTGCAATTCCTGCAACAGTGAGCGCAACGCCCGTAAGGGTCAGAATGCCGGCCCTTGAACCGAAGAGATTGTCCCCTGCCACTAACGGCGGAATCAGGGTACCGAAAGCTGCACAAAGCCCAAGGGCAATACTCTGGCCCAGAGCTACTCCCAGGTATCTGATGCTCAGGCCGAAAGTAAGACCTCCAAATCCCCATAAAACACCAAAAAACATAGCCATGAATTTTGCAGAAGAAGGTGCTTCGTTTATTATAGGCAGAAGTTCCCCCCGCGGGATGAATATAAGGGCAAACAACCATGGGGCAACGAGCCAGGCGGTTATTCCCTGGCTTATCCAGTAAGATTCCCACGCCCACTCCCTTACCTTTTTGAAGGGGACATAAAAACTTGCAGCTCCAATACTTCCGAGAGCTATCAGAAGAACACCTGCAATAGGATTCATAAGAGGAAATATTTTACGTTTAAACTGACGGTAAAAGTTATAAAAATACTCATTTTAAAACATAGAAGTCAGATAAAATTGATAATTTTCAAGTTTAGAAATCAACCCCCAAAAAGAATAATCCTATGAAACCAGTTAAGCTTACAATGTTTTTAGCATTTTTTTCTTTGATTCTGTCAGCACAGGAATTGTCGGTTTACGACCTGACATGTGAATACAGAACTGATCCCATAGGGATTGACAATCCTCATCCGGCATTATCATGGAAGATCAGTAGTGGCGCATCCAATGTACTTCAGACTGCTTATTCCCTGAGGGTGGCCACTGATCCCGGATTCTCATCATCAAGAATAGTCTGGCAGACAGGCAGGGTTACGTCAGGCGAATCAATCCTGATAAAGTATGAAGGGCCAGAATTGCAGCCCACCCGGAGATATTACTGGCAGGTCCGGATATGGGATAACAGGGGTAAAGCCTCAAGGTGGAGCCCGGTGTCATACTGGGTGACGGGGCTGATGAACCCTTCAGCATGGAAAGCAAAATGGATCGAGCTGGAAAATGACACCTCCAGGTATTCACCTTCACCCCATTTCAGGAAAGAGTTTTCATTGACCAGAAATATTGCCGGGGCAAGAGTCTATGTCACTTCGCATGGGTTCAATGAACTTTATATAAACGGGGAAAAAGCAGGCGATGAGGTTCTTACCCCGGGATGGACGTCATATGGAAAAAGGCTCCAGTACAGGGTCTATGATGTAACAACCATGTTGAAGAAAGGAAACAATGCAGTGGGAGCTGTTATGGGTGATGGCTGGTACAGGGGTACACTTGCCTGGGGTAATAACTGGGCCATCTACGGTAAACGCCTTGGACTATTGATGCAGCTTGAAGTCACATTCACCGACGGATCCAAAATGATGATTGTGACAGATGAGTCCTGGAAAGGCATCATCGACGGTGCAATAAGGATGAATGACATTTACAACGGTGAGACATACGATGCCTCTAAAAAGCTTACAGGCTGGAACATGGCGGGATATGATGACAGCAAATGGCAAAAGGTAAGGACAGGTGATTATCCAATGGACAATCTTATTGCTTCCGAAGGATCTCCGATCCGAAAAATAGAGGAGATAAAGCCTGTGAGAATTTTCAGGACTCCGAAAGGCGACCTGGTTGCGGATATGGGACAGAATATGGTTGGCTGGGTAAGGCTCAAGGTAAGCGGACCAAAGGGTACAACAGTAGTACTGAAACATGCAGAAGTGCTCGACAAGTATGGTGAGTTTTATACTGTCAACCTTCGTTCGGCAAAATGCCAGATTACATATACACTGGCCGGATCAGGAGAAGAAGTGTATGAACCAAGATTTACTTTCATGGGTTTCCGGTATGTCAAAGTGGAAGGATTTCCCGGAGAGCTTACAGCTGACAATCTGACCGGTATTGTTGTTCATTCAGATATGTCGCAAACAGGTACTTATCAGAGCTCGTCAGAGTTGCTTAACCAGCTTCAGCACAACATAAAATGGGGTCAGAAAGGCAACTTTGTTGATGTTCCCACAGACTGCCCTCAAAGAGATGAAAGATTGGGATGGACGGGTGATGCCCAGGCTTTCTGCCGTACTGCTGCATTCAATTTCAACGTTGCGCCTTTCTTCACCAAGTGGCTTAAAGATGTCAGCGCCGATCAGAAACAGGCAGGTGAGGTTCCCCATGTGATACCGGATGTACTTAATCCCCAGGGTTCCCTTACGGGAGCGACATCAGCCGGATGGGGTGACGTCGCAGTTATTGCCCCTTGGACAATGTACACCGTATACGGGGATAAAAGATTCCTTGAAACGCAATATCCTGGAATGAAAGCGTGGGTAGAATACATAAGAAAAAAGGCCGGGGACTCTTTAATATGGAAAGACGGAAGTGTTTTCGGAGACTGGCTCTTCTATCATCCTCCCGTTAATAATCATCCTGAACCTGACGGACACACGGAACACGATTTCATCGCTACCGCTTTTTATGCATATTCGGCTAGCCTGCTGGCCAGGGCCGCCGGCGAACTTGGAAAAGCAGATGATGAAAAATTTTACAATGATCTTTTCAACAGTATAAAAAAAGTCTTTATACACGAATATGTAACACCGGCAGGAAGAGTAGGGACAAACTCACAGACCTCTTATGTGCTGGCGTTAATGTTCGATCTGTTGCCTCAGGAATTACGCTCCAGGGCAGCCGGCTTTCTTGTTGAAGATATCAGGAGCAGGAGAAACCACCTTTCAACCGGATTTCTTGGTACCAGTTATCTCTGCCACGTTCTTTCGGATAACGGGTACACGGAAGTGGCCTATGACCTCTTGCTTCAGGAAACCTATCCTTCATGGCTTTACCCTGTTAAGATGGGTGCAACAACAATATGGGAAAGATGGGATGGCCAAAAAACAGACAGCACATTTCAGGATCCGGGTATGAACTCGTTCAACCACTATGCCTATGGTGCTATAGGCGACTGGATGTACAGGGTATCAGCCGGACTGGAAACAATGACACCGGGATACCGGCATTTGCTTATTCAACCTCATCCTGCCAGGCAAATAGCATCTTCAGGAGCTTCATTTGAGAGCATGTATGGTAAAGTATCCTCAGGATGGGAAAGAAAAGACGGAAAGTTATTGGTTCATGTCACCATTCCCGCGAATACGACCGCTACAATAATACTGCCTGTTGAATCATCAGAGAAGGTTACTGAACGGGGAATGCCGCTGGATGCGAACATTCATTTTTCAGAAATTAAGATAACCGATAATAAGCTGATCCTGCAAACAGGGTCGGGAGAATATTTGTTCGAAATAGAAGAATAGATATCTGATCAGACTGTTAAAGCCGAAAGGCCTCTCCTGACTGCCCGACTGCAACAAACTTCAACAACCGGAAACATATAACCATGTTTCATTTATTGCTATTATCATATCTGAATTAACCTGCCCCTTATTATCGGGCGGGAAAATCGCCGTATAAAATCTGTTATTGTAATTTGTCATCTTTAGAAACATATTTTAATAAAAATTGTAAATTGCGCCCCGTTCTGTTTCAGGAACGGGGAAAAAAATATCAGAGTTCATTTGTTCAAATGTTTTCATAACTTATTATTTCTGACCGGAATGACTGGATCCAGGAAGAAGATACTGACTATATTAATATTTTTTCAGCTCTCGCTTCTGAATTACGGCCAGGTGATTATAGATCACAAAACGGCAACTCTCGAAGGCATACCTGCTGAATGGATCAGCCAGGCCAGGTCGGTTCTTCATATAGCTTATGAACACACATCGCACGGAAGTCAGCTGATTGACGGAATGACCGGTCTTTATAACTGGAAAGGCAGCACCTATGCCTGGAATAACGGAGGCACCGGAGGCGCGCTGGATATCGATGACCAGGGGATCACCGGAGGAACCGACCTGGGCTCTCCTGACTGGACCTCCTGGGCAGCTTCAACACGTACCTATTTGAATAATCCTTCCAACAGCAACGTAAATGTTGTCATGTGGTCGTGGTGCAGCCAGGTAAGCACTGCAACGGAAAGTAATATCAACACATATCTGAGCCTTATGTCGGACCTTGAAAGGGATTATCCGAATGTCAGGTTTGTGTATATGACCGGACATCTCGACGGGACCGGGTTAAACGGAAATCTTCACCAGCGAAATCAGCAGATCCGGAGTTATTGTCTTGCCAATAATAAAATTTTGTATGATTTTGCCGATATTGAATCCTATAATCCCGACGGAGACTATTTTCTTGACAAAGGGGCAAATGATAATTGTGATTATGACAGTGATGGCAACGGATCGCCTGATAAAAACTGGGCCATTGACTGGCAGAACAGTCACACCGAAAACGTTGACTGGTACAGTTGCCCGGCATCACATTCCCAGCCATTGAATGCTAACCTTAAGGCGTATGCTGCATGGTGGTTATGGGCGAGGCTGGCCGGCTGGTCAGGCAATTCTTCTCCCCGGTCAGTAACAACGATAACAGTTACAGGAAGCGGAGGATCTGACGCAATAACCTTGCCGGGGGGCACCCTGCAGCTGCATGCAGAAGTACTGCCTTCAGATGCTGACAATAAAACAGTCACGTGGTCTGTGACTAATGATACCGGCCGGGCTTCTATTGCTTCGAACGGACTTCTCACTGCCATCGAAAACGGGACCGTCGTCGTGCGTGCCGCCGCCACTGACGGATCAGGAATTTATGGTGAGCTGACTGTATACTTGTCAGGACAGACAGTTCCCGTGGAAAACATAACGATCACCACGGAAAACGGATCAAACATAATACCTGACAGAAAAGGAGACCTTCAGCTTTCAGCACATATTATACCGCAGACAGCTTCGTCAAAAAATGTTACATGGAGCATAGAAAATATTACCGGTGAGGCTGTCGTTAATTCATCAGGCCTGGTTACAGCTCTCAATGAAGGAATCGTAAAAGTCACCGCTTCAGCAACTGACGGTTCGGGTGTGAAAAGCCACATCAGCATAAGGATAATGAACTCAGACCCCCTGGTTATTATAACCGGAGAATATGAGATGAAGATACTCCTGGAAGAAGACTATACCGGGTGCAAATTAAGTCTTTTCAACCTTAACGGCGCTCTTCTGGATACCCTGATAGTTGAAGGAGATCAGTGCATTGTCGATATTTCGCCTTATCCTGCGGGAATATATATTCTGACACTGTCAAATTCCATGATCCTAAAGACAGGCAAAGCCATAATACATTGATTTCAGACCTCTTTGAGCTTCCATTTTCCTCTTCTGAATACAAGCCATGCTGTCACAGTCATCAGGGATTCTGCTATTACAATCGCAACAAACACGCCTGTATGATCCATTCCCAAAGTTATTGCAAGGAACCAGGCAAGTGGTATTTCCACCAGCCAGAATGCAAAGATGTTAATTTTTAAGGGGGTCATAGTATCGCCAGCACCGTTGAAAGAATTCACTATAACCATTCCAAAACCGTATGCAATAAATCCGGTGCTTACAATCTGAAGGCACTCAATTCCCGGCTGCAATACCTTTGGGTCATCTATAAAAAATCCGATAAAGGGCGCAGGCATAATAACCAGAATCAGCCCGACAATACCAAGTAATATCATATTAATGCTTCCGGTAATTTTTACTGCTTTTTCAGCCCTTAAGGGTTTTTTTGCCCCAAGATTCTGGCCAACAAGAGTTGAGGCAGCGTTGCTGATGCCCCATGAAGGAAGCAGAACAAAGCTGATTATCCTGATGGCGATCGTGTAACCTGCAACAATCTCGCTTCCAAATAAAGCTATTATCCTCACCAGGGCGATCCAGCTTGTGGTGCCGATCAGATTCTGCCCGATTGTCCCCAGCGAAAGCCTGATAAGCCTTATTATTATATTGATATTAACTACAAGATGTCTGGCTGACATCTTGATTCTTTTGTGTCCGAAGGACAAAAGAAATATCTGATACAAAACCGCAGTTCCTCTTCCGATGGTTGTTGCGACGGCTGCGCCTTTTACTCCAAGCTCGGGGAAGGGACCCCAGCCAAATATCAGGCATGGATCGAGGACTATATTTATAAAGTTTCCCAGCCATAGCACCTTCATTGCAACTGCTGCATCCCCAGCGCTTCTGAAGATGGCGTTAATTATGAAAAGAAGCATTATCACAATGTTTCCGCCAAGCATTATCCGTGTATATCCCGACATGTTTTCGACAATTCTTGCGGATGCACCCATTATCTCCAGAAGATCGTCGGCAAAAATTATCCCGGGCACAGCTATCAGCAATGAAACCAGCGTGCCTGCCAGAATCGCCTGGAATGCTGTCACTGAAGCTTTATCGTATTTTTTCTCGCCGATCCTTCGTGACACCATTGAGGTGGTCGCAGTGGCCAATCCGAGTGAAATGGCATATACAACTGTAATAATCGACTCGGTCAGACCTACCGTGGCTACTGCTTCAGCACCAAGTTTTGAAACAAAAAATATATCAATTATGACAAAGACCGATTCCATTATCATCTCCAGAACTGCGGGTATTGAAAGAAGAAGTATTGCCCTGCCAAGCCCTCCTTCTGTAAAATCCTGCTCAGTGCCGGCCACAGCTTCAGCAACGTCTTTAAAAAAAGAATTCAATGATAAATTACCGGGGATATTCGACTTTTTCACTGAGGTTATGTAGTATGAAATCTTCTGTCTTTTCGGATGGGATTTGTTTTTGAACAAGATCGTTCCAGCCCAAAACAGGATTACAAAAGTACCTTAATTGCCAAAATAATTGAATGCCGGCCGGCAATTTTAATTTGGTATTATAATTGTTATAATCAGCTTTTGGCAGAAAAACAAAATATTTTGAAACTGCAGGAGTTAGAAGAAGATTAAAATAATCTCATAAGATGAAAGAAAGCCAATCAGGTTTTGCCACCATTTACACCATGAGCTATAACATATTTCATTTATTGTCAGTATGTTAAGAAATTATACATCAAATCCTGACAGGGGTCGTGTTAATAAAACAACACTGATGTTGAAATTTCAGATGGCACATGTGTACAACATATTGATAGATTATATATTTTCGTCCCGTTTATTTTTTAACTAAAAACAAATTAAACCAACCAGACACATTAACACAAAAGGTGAATTATTTCATCGAAAGACATGAATGCTAACAATAATGAGGCTGTTGCCCTCCATGGAGAGGGTCGCCTCGTGGGTTGCTCTTCAGATGAAGAGCCTGGTGCGAAAACCATGTTTTTTTCGCAAAACGTAATCCCAAATCAGTTAGTTAGCAACCGGAGTACGGAGTTTATGCACCGGTACTTCCCCCTAACAACTTCAGAATCCTGGAACGACTGGAAATGGCAGATCAGGAATGCACTCACAAGCATTGATGATCTGAGGAAGATTATGAAGCTTACAGAGAAAGAGATCCTTGCCATCAATAATCTGAAAGGTCGTCTTCCCTTGCGGGTGACTCCTTATTTCGCCTCGCTGATTTATGACACAAAACCGTCACACCCGCTAAGAAGGAATGTAATACCTGTCGTAGAAGAGCTTCTTGTGTCAGTCAGTGAGCAATCCGATCCTCTGCATGAGAGATCATTTTCTCCGGTAAAAGGAATTGTACACCGCTATCCTGACAGAGTCCTTTTTACAGTTACACAGGTATGTTCAAACTATTGCAGGTATTGCACGAGGTCACACTCTGTGGGTAAGCTTGATAAGCTCGGAAAAAATGATTTTGAAAAGGCATTTGCTTACATATCAGCACATAAAGAGGTGCGTGACGTGCTTATAAGCGGAGGCGATCCGCTTACCCTGAGCGATGAATCCCTTGATTACATACTTTCAAATATACGAAAAATAGAACATGTTGAAATAATACGTATCGGCACCAGAGTACCTGTAGTTCTTCCACAGAGAATAACAGAGAGGCTGATAGGTGTTCTGAGGAAGTATCATCCTCTTTTCATCAGTCTTCATTTTTCCCATCCTTATGAAATAACCGATGAGTGTTCAAAAGCATGTAGTAGACTTGCCGACGGCGGATTTCCCCTGGGCAGCCAGACTGTGCTTCTTAAAGGAATTAATGACAATATTCAGGTAATGAGAGATTTGATGCACAAGCTGCTTAAGATAAGGGTGAGGCCATATTATCTGTACCAGTGTGACCTTATCCCTGGATCGGGGCATTTCAGAACATCGGTCAAAAAAGGACTCGAGATTATAAGAGGACTGAGAGGCTTTACCAGCGGTTATGCAGTACCGACATACGTAATTGATGCACCGGGTGGTGGAGGTAAGATACCGCTGCTACCTGATTATGTTGTTGAACACGACAAAGATCAGATAATCCTTCGCAACTACAAGGGACATTTGTGTAAATACCCTGAGAAATAAGATTTATCCATGAAGGTAGGATTGACTTATGACCTGCGGTCTTGGTATCTTGATCGGGGTTATTCCATGGAGGACACTGCCGAGTTCGACAAACAGGATACAATTGATGCTATTGAAACGGCACTTGAAAATGCCGGATTTGAGACAGAACCTGTCGGAAACTGTTTTCAGCTTATGGAAGCTCTTCATGAAGGGAAAAGATGGGATATTGTTTTCAATATTGCAGAAGGATTATATGGTGATGGAAGGGAATCAGTTGTG
>Ga0334882_1004980_pt1 | contig 10748 bp, 9 predicted proteins | sample GraSluR1_MG_5_FD_207226 | JGI IMG/M metagenome (GOLD analysis project Ga0334882, IMG submission 207226) | Sludge microbial communities from methane-producing bioreactor in Wageningen University, Netherlands - Granular Sludge_15_04-R1 | ecosystem: Engineered > Bioreactor > Anaerobic > Unclassified... | reverse complement strand
CAGTTCTCAACGTAGCCCAGTCACCCGGTGGCTGGTTTATGGAATACCACCCCAAATTGCGACCGAACGACAGTCCTACTGACGGTATCTTCTTTGCCGGTGCCTGCCAGGGACCCAAAGATATCCCTGCCAGTGTTTCCCAGGGTTCAGCCGCAGCCGCGCGTGCCTCGCGTATTTTGCATTCTGAAACCTGGCAAATCGAACCGACCGTTGCCGTTGTCTGGCCAGATCGCTGCGTCAGTGGCAAAGGCCAGGCTTGCGGCATTTGTGAAAGAGCCTGTCCATACGGAGCCATCGATTACACTAAAGGCCTTTCAGCCGAAGTTATCACTGCCAAATGTCATGGATGTGGTGCCTGTGTAGGTGAATGTCCTCATGACTCAATCACTCAATTACATTACACAGATGCACAGGTGCTAGCTCAGATTCGCACACTTTTGGCAATCGAGCCGGAAAAGAAAATCCTGGCTTTTCGCTGCCAGTGGTGTTCCTATGGAGGTGCCGACCTGGCTGGTACCAGCCACTTCGAATATAGTGCCAACGAACGCGGTCTGCGCGTGATGTGCTCTGCACGCATGGACGCTGACCTGATTTATGAAGCCTATCGCCTTGGGGCTGGGGCAGTATTATATTCCGGCTGCCATCCACAGGACTGCCATTACATCACCGGTCAGATTGCCGGCGCTAAACGAGCTGCCCGGCTGGATAAAATGTTTGCCCGTTTGGGAATGACCCCCGGTCGCTTCCGTACTGAATGGATCAGTGCTGCCGAAGGTGATAAGTATGCCCGCGTGATCAACGAAATGCAAGATACCTTAGATTCCATCCCTGAAGATCAACTAAATGCTGAAATTGAACGACTCAAGCCTGAGATGGAGAAGAAACTGAGCAAGATGAACGAGATCCCCGGGGTTGAGGAAGCCATGATCCAGGTTGATTTCATTGTCAACGAAATGCTGAACAAGGTGGTACCCGCATGAGCCATCAAATCGTAACTGATAATCTTGCAGAGCAGGTCAAAGCCATCCCTGGCGGCGAAATGCTGATGATGTGCTTCTCGTGTGGTACCTGTACAGCCAAATGCATGATCCAGGAGAAGTTAGAGCCCAACTACAACCCCCGAAGATTGATCCGGGAAGCTGTTTTCAACCTTGAGGACGCCGCATTTACCGACCAAACCACCTGGCTTTGCAGCGCTTGCGATTTGTGTTATCCAGCCTGCCCGCAAAAGATCCATATTTCCGGAGTGATCACTGCTGTAAAACAACTGGCAGTTGCGCAGGGACAAAAAAATCCCTACCAGGTTGCCAGGGTCGACGAGTCCACCTGTGTAGCCTGTGGATTATGCGTTCAGGTCTGCCCGTATGAAGCAATCACTTTGGTTGAGAAAAAAGTGCCTTTTAGGGGCATGGTAACCGTAGCTTCAGTTGACCCAGGAAAGTGTATGGCTTGTGGAATGTGTAACGCCGCCTGCCGTTCCACTTCCATTCGCCTGATCCAGGACTTCAACGACAACCATGTCGTTGAAAACCTATGGAATTGGCTGGAAAGTGAGGCTGTATGATGTCTCAGAAACCGAAAATCGCTTTTTTTCAATGCCAATGGTGCTTATATTCACAAGAAGACCAAAATTGGGTGGATACGCAATTACCCAAAAACATCCACCTTACGAAATCTCCTTGCACCGGTCGCATCAACCCTCTGTATATACTCAACGCTGTCCAGGGCGGTGCTGATGGTGTCATGATCAGCGGTTGCATGCCAGAACAATGCCATTTTAAAACTGGAAACATGGCAGCTCGAAGACAATTGGAAGAATTCAATGATTTCCTGGACCATATCGGTTATGAAAAGCAGCGAGTACGTTTTGTATGGCTCGATTTGCAAGACAGGGGCATCATCCAAAAGCAATTGGCTCAGTTTGAAAAAGACTTGGAAGCGTTAGGTCCAGCCACCAACCTGGTTACTCGCGTGAAAATTGCTGAAGGAGAGTTAAATGCCTGATATCGAAGCAATCAAATCTGAAGCCAAACGCCTGCTTCAGGAAGGTGTGGTTGAGGTCGTGGTTGCCTTTAAACCAGGCGACACTCCTCTGCATCCCCAACCCGCTTTTTTCACAAGTGTCGATGAGGTTGATAACCTTGTCTATAACGGTCTTTGCCAGAACAACCTGGCGACTTTCCTTACCCGAATTCCAAAAGATAAAAAAGTCGGCATGCTGGTACGCGGTTGTGAAAACCGGTCTGTCAACGCATTGATCGTAGAAAAGCAGAAATCCCGTGACGACCTGTTCCTGGTAGGTATCCCCTGCGAAGGGATCATCGACTGGCGCAAAATTGTCGAACGGGTCGGTGAAGCTGTTTTGGCTGTAAGCGAAAACGACTATGAAGTCATTATAGAAACGCGAGATGGACAGTACAGTTTCTATAAGAACGAATTATTCCACGAAAGCTGCTTGCGCTGCAGCCACCGCAACCCCATCAGCGCTGATGTGATTATTGGCGAACCTGTACCTGAAACAAACCAAGACCTGGCAAATACAGTCGTTGAAAGGTTCGATTCTCAGGCTATCGAAGAAAGATACGCCTCCTTCCAGAAAGAAGCCGAACGCTGCATCCGTTGTTATGCTTGCCGCGAAGCCTGCCCGATGTGTTATTGCACTGAATGTTTTGTGGATCACATTGAACCTCGCTGGACGGAAAGTGGGGCCACCCCCGCCGGGATGCAAGGCTGGCACATCGTCCGCGCATTTCATCAGACCGGTCGCTGTACGGATTGTGGAGCTTGTGAACGTGCCTGCCCGATGGATATCAAGATGACCTATCTCACCGAAAAATTGAACTACGACATGAGAAAAAAATACAATTTCGAAACCGGGTTAGACATCGAGACCCAGCCGCCGTTTGCGACTGTGACGCTGGATGACAAAAACCGGTTTACGGTATGAGGAAAGAGACGATTATGAACCTTATCCTCGAAAAACAAGCTTTGCCAGCTCTCTTTCAGTCCTGGCGTGAGCATTACGATGTCTATCTCCCGCAGAAAATGGAGCGCTTTTCGCATTTTATGCCGCTAAGCGATGAAAGTGTGCTGGTAACAGATGAGCCGCACAATACCCGCATCCCTCCCAAGGCACTCTTCCTGCCGATGACAGAAGCATTAGTGGAATTCACTCGTTTTGGCAGCTATGAAGACGCCAAACAGACAATTCAACCCCGTATTGTCTTTGCCATTCGTCCTTGCGATGCCCAGGCCGTGCAATTGCTGGATACAAGTTTCATCCAGGAAGGCTATGTTGATCCGTTTTGGGTGGAAAAACGCGCAAAGACCATCACCATCGGGCTTGGTTGTCACGAGCCTTGCCAAACGGGTTTTTGCACCACAGTTGGTTATGGTCCATTCAACAAATCTGATCTGGACGTTCTTTTGACAGATCTGGGTGATTTGTATTTGGTTGAAACTATCTCTGAAGCTGGAGAAAAATGTTTCCAAGGTTTCCCCACTGCCTCTGATGAAATCTATGAACAAGCGCTGATGGTTCAACACGACACCCATGACCAGATGCCGGTCGCTTTCGAGACCGAGAATCTCAAAGAAAAGTTGGAACAGAATTTCAACAGCGATTATTGGGAAGAAATCTCACAAAGCTGTTTGGGCTGCGGCGTTTGCACCTTCCTCTGCCCCACCTGCTTCTGCTTCGATATCGTTGACGAAGCACAACGCAAGGAACGCGTGCGCAATTGGGACACCTGTATGTTCAGAACCTATTCCCTGGAAGCTTCCGGGCATAATCCGCGACCATCGCGAGTTGAACGAACCCGTCAACGCCTGAGCCACAAATATGTCTATTGGCTGGACCAGATCAATCAAATCGGATGCACCGGCTGTGGTCGCTGCGTGCGCTATTGCCCGGTGGGGCTGGACATTCGTGCCATGCTGCGCCAGGCGCAAACCCTTCCCTTTGAGGTGAGCCATGCAGGATAATGGACACAGCCCCTACACACCAATCTCAATGCACATTTTGCGAACGTATTATGAGTCAACCGATCGCTCACTGAAAACACTTGAGTTGAGTTTTGACCATGCCGCAGATAGCCAGGAGTTTTTCCAGGCTTTCAACCCCGGTCAATTCTGCCTGCTCTCAGTAGCCGGCAAAGGTGAATCCGCTTTGGGTGTTGCCAGTGCTGCCTGGGAAGGCGATTTTGTGCGCTTCACTGCCCAAAAAATGGGAAGTGTTACCTCTGCCTTACATGATTTGAAAGCCGGTGACCCGATCGGCATGCGCGGGCCTTTAGGAAATGGTTTTCCGTTGGAAGATTGGAAAGGTAAAGATCTTGTCATCATTGGTGGCGGTTGCGCTTTTTCAACTTTGTATGCTCTCACAAAACACGTTCATCATCCAGACAACCGTGATGATTACGGAAAACTCACCTTGGTTTATGGCACCCGCACTTCCGGATTGTGCATGTACAAACACGACATCGCCGCATGGCACGAAAATGAGGACATGGAGATACACCAGGCAATTGATGTGCCCGAGGAAAACTGGCTGCACCACGTCGGTTACGTACCTGACGTTGTCCGGCAGGTTGCTCCCTCGCCTGTTAATGCGGTTGCAGTGGTTTGCGGACCACCCATCATGACCAAGTTCACTCTGCCAGCGCTTGAAGATCTTGGTTTTTCGCCGGAAACCATCTTTACATCGCTGGAAAAACGAATGAAATGCGGCATCGGTAAGTGTGGACGCTGCAATCTTGGACCCAAATACATTTGCAAGGACGGGCCGGTCTTCTCGTTGGCTGAACTCAACGCCCTTCCGGCTGACCTTTAGGAGCACTTATGAGTCGTGGAACTCCAAAAAAGACCCGAACTGAACACCTGATGACCATTAACCGGGATATGCTGACCCGCAATTATTGGATGAAGTGGGACCTGGATAAATGTGTCGGTTGCCAGATCGGTCCAATCGTATGCCCGAAGGAAGCCCTTACCCATGTGCCAGCGGTATTGGAAAATGGTCATATCACACAGAGACCTTCGGTCGATGTTGATGAAACCAAGTGCATCAACTGCGGCAGCTGTGTAGAAGCCTGTCCGAAACATGCCATTGAGCTGACTGTCAATGGCAAACCTGAAAACCCGGTCATTGACTATGGTGCATTCCCTGAATTTGATTCCAAGACTATCTTCCGTAAGGAAAAGTTCGATTTTACATTAAAGGAATTCCTCATTGAGAACTGCCCCACAAATGTTATTAGCTATGACGAAAAGCGTGACACCATGCGGGTGGATTTTGACAATTGTATCCATTGTCGCCAATGTGAGGTTGCAAGTAAAGGTGCCTTTGAGGTACGGCAACCTTGGGTTGGTTCGGTCGTCTTACGCCGTGAGCAATGCGTTCCAGAATGCTTCGCTTGCGCAGACATCTGCCCAACGCGCGCTCTCCATGTCAACGATAATGGCGAATTGGTTTTGGCAGATTATTACTGCATCAAATGCGGAGCCTGCATGCAGGTTTGCCCGGTTAAACCAGAGTATGAGGAAGAAACTTTCACCTTTGAATCACATGGCATGGTCCACACTCGCACCAGGCAAACACTGGTCAATGAAGAAACCTTACCGATTGTAGTTGAGAGGTGGCGCATCAATCACAGCCCCGTCTCAAGTGCTGCCTGGATAGAAGCTCTTCGTAAGCTTTCAGATGACAAGGCTAAATCGGTCGAGATCGATCGCAAACGTGCTTTAAGACGTGCTGACCTGATCGAAGCACTCAAAGGCAATCGGTTGACAAAAGCCCAGTTGAAAAAGGAAATCAAGCACTAAATTCTTCTCAGACAATTCAAAAGGAAAAATAAAAATGGGTTTAACAATATTTATGTTTATCCCATTCCTAAAAAAGTTTGTGACTGATGTCGATCCGATCGAGATAAAACGGGTTGAAGATATTTTGAACGCCAACCAGATTCAATATCGAATCAAATCGTCCACTTTAAGAGGAGCTTTTGGCAGACATTACGATTCGGTTGCTTATAAGACCATCGTCATGCCCCTCTACATTGATGCTCAACGCCCTACCATCTCCTACGAGATCTATGTCAGAAGGAAGGATTTTGATAGAGCGACCGACCTAATTTCATCATGAAGTATTGGAAAATTTTTCTCATCCAATTTTGATCAGACAATAACTGAATTAATCAAATCCACACATGGAAGTTTGCCTAAGCCGAATAAACCTTACTCCACGGTAGAGCCATAACCAAAGCGTGCGTTGAAGTCAAAAGACCAACCTGTTTGCCGGTCGTATTCCGGATTGCGTTCATTTTGATCAAAAATCATCACGCGTGCCTTCGAACGCAGCCTGCCAAAATGGCCCATGCTGGGAGTTGAAGTAATCAGATTGCGGAAAGTTCCACTATTGATATAGTATTTCTCAATACCATTCTGTACTTTTAACAATTCAACACGCGCATTATGAGTGTGACCACTGACAATACACTTGATTGGCGATTTTTCGTCTTTGATGGACTTCTCACGCATGATAACATCCAGGTCGCTGCTGATCTTTGATTTCTTAAAAATTGGGTTAAGCAAGGTTCTCATTACCCAAAACGGCAAGCCATGCCGCCAAAGGCGGGTTCGCAAGACTGAGCGCAACGTGGCTGCTGATGCACCACGGAGTTGACCAAAGTTAATCAGATTGGATCCAATATCCGGACTGATTGCCAAATCATCGAGCAATTTGAGCATAACCGGTTCAATAAATCTCCAGACTTCTCTTTTGCTCATCCCAGGTGTAGTGAAAAGAAAATTAACCAAGGCGTTCGATGGACGAACATTATCAAAGTCGATCAGCCGTTTATAGAGTGTCAGCAATTCATCCATCGCCAATATGGATATATCACCGTAATAGTCTCTGAAAATTAATGGCAGTTTTGCTGCAATTTCGGTAGTGACTATATCGCCCAACGAGGGTTTATCGTAATAAGTCTTTTCAATTGAAACAGGGATTTCAGGCCAGGTTCGCAAGTCCGTACTGAAATTGGAAGGGTCATATTCATGTCCATGGCGGACAAGAACAAGCTGCTCTCCATCGCCATAATGAACGTGTTGGTTAGCAAAAACACTTCCATCTGCTTCCAAGCCCAGAAGTGCCTGGACTCTTTCACGTACAGCCTGGCTGGAGTTTGTTAAGCGGTCATGGTTGCCTGGCACAAAATGAATGGTGACCGGTTTTTGATAGTACTCGCTCAACCGACGGAACACACTCAAAGAAGCATCGACCCGTGCATCATTACTGATGGCATCTATCACCTTAAGCACCTGTGCTTCTGCCTCACTCCCAGCAGTAATCTCATCGTTATGCAAATAGGGACGCAGCTGTCCTTCATGCCAGAGAGCAGATCGGGTGATCTCAAAGATATCACCTGCCAAAACAAGATCGATCGATTCAATGGCACTGTTTTGGATAAACTCAGAAATTTCCTTAAAAAATGAGCTATAGACTTCAGATGGCAGATTGTGATTGAATCTTTGTCCATTTAAATTGATTGCGCTCGTATCCGCAAAGTGCAGGTCAGACATGGCAATTAGCATAAGTTCCTCGATCTCACTGTTTTTATATCACAAAAAATTTAAACTGAAGTTGTTTTGCAAACTTTTAGTCATTCTAATGGAAGAATTACAGCACCTGCTTCTTGCGAACCAAGGAAAAGTATTTCATTTCGATCGCCCAGGAAGCCTATAGTTTGATAATGCCAGTTTTCCAGAATAAGTTCCTGCCAACTTTCTCCGCAGTTCTGGCTGTAAAGCACGTAGCCTTGACTTGCTGCTGCAAAATCGCAAGATTCCGAAGCTGTGATGAAAATAATGTCCTTGCCTTGCCCACCTATTAGTGCCCACTGTTCGGTTTCTGGATCGAGACGGTAAATCCCTGAACTGGTAGCAGCTAGTACACCCGTTTTAGTCGGCAATATTTTGTTCACATTCATGTCCTTCAAATTCGATTGAACTGACTTCCACCCCTCACCTTGGGATTGAAATACCTCACAAAACGCAGTGGGATCGCAGGTAACGACAAACAGCATGTCCTTAATACTGCTATACGATATATCAACAACACTCTTACCTTCAAATCCCATCTGTTTCCACCCATTGTCTACGCGCAAATATAGCCCATTTCCAATAGTGCCCATATAAAGGTTATCTTCTTTTACAAATAGCTTGTTTGGAAGAGTGTTTCCTATCGTGCTATCGAGTGCGTTTGTTTCAATCCTTTTTTGTTGCAAATGAACAGTCAGCACTTCAGCTGGCAGACCAACTTTCTGGCTCAAAAACTCAAGTTCTGCGGAATTTTGATCACTCTCTGCCTGCGGAAACTCGATATTGATCCAATCTTCCCCTGCCCAATAATACAGACTGGATTCTGTAATTACATGAATTTTTCCCTGATAGCTCGTTATATCGAGAACAGCTTTGTCATCCAGTCTCTGGGTTATTTCTTCCCAATTCATGCCAGTCGAATCAAGCATGTAAACACCTTTGCCATAGATCCCAACATAAATTTTGCCGGTCAAATCTTCCTCGAATATTGCAGTGACCGCGTTCAAACGCAAGTCACCCATGATGTTACTCCAACTGCTGCTATCTGCATTTGTGCGAAATACACCGTTAGATTCCGTAGCTGCGAACCAGCGTTTCGGAGTCCCATTAGCCACAACGAAGTCATACAAACGCTGACCCGCCAAGCCCCGTGAGGTCCAGTTTTGAGCAAAATTATCCGTCGAATAAAGACCATTTCCATAAGTGCAGGCGAAAACCCGCTTTTGGGTCCCGCCAAAAGGATCGGCATACATTCGGAATACTGCCGTATTCGTAGGTAGTCCGACCTTGCTGTTGCTCCAGGAATAGCCGCTGTTCCAGGTTCGGTAAGCGGCGGCGTCATGCCAAACAGCCCCATAGACCAAGCCCGGGTAGGCAGTATCGAGAGCAAAACTGCGGGCTGACAAATCACTGACGCCATTGTTGATCGGATTAAAAGTTGCTCCACCATCGGTACTCTTGTAAAAGCCATGTGAATGGGCGGTCAGATAGAGTTCACTTGAATTCAGAGGGTTGACATCAATATCATAAAAGTAGTCGAGGGTTGAAAATGCGTCCCCGGTTATGAGCAATGTCCAGGATGCTCCGGAATTGGTACTCTTGTAGAGGTATCCTCTCAAATTGTTGTAATCTCCTGCACCAACATTAATCCTGGTGGCGGTATAGATTACATTAGGATTATTTGGATCGATTTCGATATCATAAACGACGTGATTTCCCAGAACTCCCCCATTCGATGCGCTCCAACTCGTCCCCCCATTGATTGATTTATATAAGCCCCCTTCATAGGTACCGGCAAAAACAATATTGGAGTTGGTAGGATGGATTGCCAACGATTGGATCTTTAGATTTCCTAAACCGACATTCTGGCGATACCAGCTGTCACCCTGGTCATAAGTTTTGTAGACGCCGCTAACATAACTCCCGGCAAATATAGTTTGACTCTGATTTGGGTCTACTACCAAGGCAGTGAATGTCCCTCCAACCGGACCAACCGGGGTTGGTGTAATAGGTATGACTGTCGGAGTTGGCGTAGGAGGGTCCTCTTTAGCAATCATTGGAAAATAATACTTGTAAAGCCCCATGCCAAAACCCGATATGGATAGCAAAGACGCGAAAAATAGCAGTGAAAAAACCAAACTGCCAATCCAAAAGCAGAATTTTCTATTTCTATTTTTCATTTTGTTGCCTGCTATATATGCATACAACAATCGTGCCAATTGAATTCAATCAGACACTATTTACTTGTAACCGCTCTGATCATCAGTCGGATATTATTATTAGCTCAGCACCTGTCGCAATGCCTCAACACATCTCTCAACAGCAAGGTCATCAATATCGTTATGCGTAACCAGGCGGATTTCACCTTCATTCGTGCCATTGATCAGGACGCCATGGGCTTTCATCTCTGCTATCAAGCGGCTGGTATCCATTCCACAGGCAGGATCCAATTTGAAAAAGATCATATTGGTATTAGGCGAACCCTTTGTCAGTTCAATGTCAGAGATCTTTGCCAAGCCCTCAGCCAGTTGCTCTGCGCGAATGTGATCCTCTTCCAACCGTTCGATCATGTTATCAAGCGCAACAATTCCTGCTGCAGCGATGATACCTGCCTGGCGCATACCACCACCCAGTATCTTTCGGATCCTGCGCGAACGTTCAATAAACTGCACGTCGCCGCACAAAACCGAGCCGATTGGTGCGCACAAGCCTTTGCTCAAACAGAATGTAATGCTATCAGCTGCTTTCACAAGTTCCGCAGCAGGGATTTTTAAGGCCACCGCAGCGTTGAAGATTCGTGCTCCGTCCACGTGATAATACAATCCCAGTTCAGCTGCTTGTTTCCTTATGCTGTTCATATAGTCTACGTTGAGAACTTTGCCTCCACAGGCATTTTGCGTGTTCTCAATGATGACCATCTTTGAAATTGGTTCGTGATAATCACCAGGGTCGCGCATTGCCTTTTTGATATCTTCAAGAGCGAGACTGCCATCGTCCTGGTTTGGTATCGTGTGAATCACCACACCACCTAAAGCGGATACTCCCCCGGCTTCATGCAAAAAAGTGTGCCCGTCTGTGCCCATGATCACTTCGTCCCCGCGATCGCAAACAGCCAGCACTGCTACCAGGTTACCCATCGTGCCTGAACT
>Ga0334882_1004977_pt1 | contig 10749 bp, 7 predicted proteins | sample GraSluR1_MG_5_FD_207226 | JGI IMG/M metagenome (GOLD analysis project Ga0334882, IMG submission 207226) | Sludge microbial communities from methane-producing bioreactor in Wageningen University, Netherlands - Granular Sludge_15_04-R1 | ecosystem: Engineered > Bioreactor > Anaerobic > Unclassified... | reverse complement strand
GCCGGATGACGTTGAGGCTCAGTCGGCGCTGGCGGCGACGCTCGAAGGCCTCGCCCTGCCTCTGCAGGACGGCGTGGCGACCTCCGCGTGGACCCCACGGGTGTCGGGCCGGACCTATCGCTTTGATGCGACGGAGCAGGAAGTCACGGTGGACCGCCATAGCGCTCCGGCCGAGGCGCAGATCATCGAGGCGATCACGCTGGTGCTGCCAGAGAAGGGCGGCGGCACGGTCACGATCCGTGACGGGCGCGGCGATCATGCGCCTCGGACGGCGAACGCGCCTCGGACGGCGAAGGCGCTGGACTTCGGCCACGGCGCGTGGTGCTATGGCGAGACGGCCCTCGGTGGCGATGAGCCGCGGCGTGTGGCGGCGAGCGGCGCGTGGGTGGATGACGACACCCTGGTGGTGAAGTTATGCCTCTACGAGACGCCCTTTGTGCCGACGCTGACCTTCCGATTCGCCGAAGACGAGATGCACTACACGTTCGAGATGAATGTCAGCTTCGGCCCGACTGAGAGCCCGACGCTGGTGGGGCGGGCCCGGTAACCGGGGCATGCCCCGTGCCCGCGACCAGGGGTAGCAGTAATCCGGAGAGCACTAGCATCAGCGCGAAGGTGGGGGCTGACAGGAGTCCCAAGCGGTAGTTGTAGAGCGGCGTGCCGATCTGCGAGCGGCTGAGGAGATTGATCGTGGCCGTGGTGAGCGTCGTGAAAGCCAGGGGAAGCCAGCTTGCGACGGTCATCGTAGCGAGGCCGATCCATCTGCCGACCCGGTGACGCGCCCTCAGGGCGATCAGGATGCCGCAGGTGGTCACCACTGCTCCGGCGGCGATGCTGAGCGGACTGAAGGCCACGGCCTTCGAGGTGATGGTCACGCGGTCCAGCCTGGTGAGGACATAGACGGCCTGGGCGCCTGCAGCGCCCAGGCCGGCAGCGACAGCTGTCCGCAGTTGCGGCCCCGACAGTCGTCGCTTGTGTGTCTGCCATCCCATCCAGATGAGGGATAACACACCGACCCCGGCGACCAGTGCATCTCCACCGGTTTGCTGGCTGAAGACGAGCGTGTGATCTAGTGAGTCCAGCAGGATGTCGGCGGGATACCATGCCCACGGTGGGCGGCGTCGCAGCTCAAGGGCCAGGTCGCCGCCCTCGTGGATCAGCACGATGATCTTGTCGGCTCGCACGTCTACCATTTGCAGCCTGCTGTTGTAGAAGGGGTCGCCGTGGGCGACTGCCGTCACGCCGGGCACGCTCACGAACTGATCCCCTGCTCCACCGGGGATGCGCAGAGGCACCGCACCGGCAGGGACGTCGGCATAGGTCAGTACGCGCCGTCCCCTCTCCGGTCGGTCATCGACCAGGCGATAGGGAGCCTCGGTCTGCAATGCGATGCGCGGATCGCCCAACAGAAAGAGGTAGGGAAAGGCCGCGAATCCCTGCAGTGTGCCGCGTGTCTGCGCCTGCAGGACGTGGCCGATGGGGACGCCGGGCCAGGTGTAGCCGAAGGGCAGGTCGGTGAACTCCCCAAGAAGGTAGCCCTCATTAGGACTGAAGACGAAACCGCTGTAGGCGGCTGCGCCGCGATCGACGAATGCCAGGGCGATGGAATCCCAGTTCCACGGGCGCAGCGTCCGGCAGCTTCCGGTGCTGACCACAACGTCGGCGAGCGTGGGCAGCTCCGCGTTGGTGACCTTGGTCTCATCGTCGAGACGTAGGTAGTTGTTACCGCCATGTCCGGTGAAGGTCAGGTAGTCAACGCTCTGGAGCGCCTCCCGGAAGGTCTGGTGCGTTAGGGGATGCTGCGAGGGCTGTCCGTGCACTAAGGTGATGCGCCCTGCGTCAATATGCGCGGCGGGGTTGGGAGCGTTGACCGCTGCCATCGTCTCACCCCGCACCTCGGTGCGTCGCTGCCACAGCGAACGGGCCTGATCGAGCGTGGCGCCGGTGATCAGGCCTGTTGCGACGGCGGAGTGGTGGGGTCGTAGGGCCAGCCCGAACTCGATGATCGCCGCCTCGGACAGGCCTGCGGGCGACGCGACCCAGAGGAGGAACTCGGGATCATAGGCCAAGGCCTGGGCCGGCGTCGAGACCAGCGGTGCGCCCTCCGCCGCGGAGATCTCCGCAGCGAGCTCGAGAAAGGCGTCCTCGGGCGACGCCAGCACGACGAGCTCGCACATCGTCGGCGGGACCTGCTTCGATGCGGCGTTGGGTGCGCCGCACGACAGCAGTAGAGTGCACGCGGCGATCCATACGGCGACGGGACGCAGCTTTCCAGGCATATCGCTCCTGTCTGTTGTAGAGAGGGGTCTCTGATCACAGTGTAGCAGCGATGTTGTGACCGGGCACTGTGAAGATCACCAGGATGCAGAGCCGAAACGCGGTTCATGATGCAGGTCAGGCGTAAAGCTGCGTTTGAGGGAACCCGGGGTCCTTCTCCTTCGTCCCTATCATGGGATGCCATCGTTATTGAGGCACCGTCTCCACTGGACATTTCTGGAGACCGTCGGTATCCTTGGGTGTGACACCTGATTGAGTATGTGAGGTGATATGGGCGATAGCAACGTAGTGAAGGATAAGCCCCGGGGGCCGTTTCAGGCGCTCCTGGGCATGCTGTTGAAACCGCGTTCGACCTTGGCAGACCTCAGCACCGCGCGGCGCCGTTGGTGGTGGCTGCCGGCCTTGCTGATGGTGGTTGCTTTGACCCTGCACGGTGTTGCCTTTGCTTCGGCGAGCGCCGCGGATCAGCAGCGAGCAATGGAGGCCGTATTCGAGAGTGCTCCCGGTGACATGCGGGGCGCCTCCGCACCGCCCCAGATGTCGTCGGGGGTCTCGATCGTGACCGTGATTCGGGTCGGGGGCCAGGTGTTGGGCACCCTGGTGACATGGCTCATCTGGGCCGGGCTTCTCTATCTTGCCAGTACCTTTCTCGGGCAGAATGGCGCCCACTTCGGGGGATTCTTCGCGATGGTGGCGTGGACCTGGCTGCCCTATTCGGTGCGTAACCTGGTTCAGGCTGCCTACACAGCGTTGAGCGGGCAGGCCATCTACAACCAGGGACTCTCCGGCCTGGTGATCGACAAGACCCCTGCCGCACCTGTCGTATCAGCCGTGTCCGCCGTATCGGCTGTACGTGGGCCGTTGATGGCTCCGGGTGGGGCCCTGACGGCTCCTTCGCGAGGGGATCAGGTGCTGGCGGCGCTGCTGACGCGCGTTGACATCTACCTGATCTGGAACCTGGTGCTGATCACCCTGGGCGTAGCGGCCTTTGCCCGCCTGAAGACTAAGAAGGCGGCGCTGGGCACGCTGGTGATCTGGGCTGTTTTCACGATCATCAGTCTGCTGCCGACCATCGTGGGCTTCGGTCAGGGTCTGGGTATCTTCTAGTCGATGGCCGATGTGACCTCCGAGGGCGCCGTGCAGGCCGCCCCGCTGATCCGTATTGAGGAGCTGCATCGCGACTTCGTGATGGGCGATCAAGTCGTTCACGCCGTGAACGGGATCACGACCGAGGCCGCTGCCGGTGAGTTCCTGGCGGTGATGGGGCCGTCCGGATCGGGGAAGTCGACGCTGCTGTATCTGATCGGTGGGCTGGACCGTCCGACAGGCGGCGAGATCTGGGTCAACGGTCGGGAGATCGTCAGGCTGGATGAGAACGAATTGGCCGCCTATCGTCGGCGTGAGATCGGCTTTATCTTCCAGTCCTACTTTCTGGTGCCGACGATGACGGCGTTGCAGAACGTGCAGTTTCCGATGATCTTCGCCCAGGTTCCGGCGGCGGAGCGCGAGCCGCGTGCGCAGCAGTTGCTGACGCAGGTCGGACTTGAGGATCGTATGAACCACCGACCGACGGAGCTCTCCGGAGGACAGCAGCAGCGCGTCGCGATCGCGCGGGCGCTGGCTAACGATCCCAAGATCATCCTCGCCGACGAGCCCACGGGCAACCTCGACACCGAGTCGGGGGCGGTGATTATGGATCTGCTGGCTCAGCTGAATCGGGAGGAGGGGCGCACGATTGTGATCGTGTCCCATGACCCGTCGATTACGGTCTATGCTACGCGCACGCTGCACCTGCTGGACGGCAGACTGCGCGGCGGCACCGAGGCAGGGAGCAGAGCCGCGGTTGCGCCGCGGCAGGATGAACTACGTGAGTCTACGAGGTAGCTTTATGAAGAGATCCGTTGTGCTGCTAGGGTTGGTGGTCTGTTTGCTGGTGCTGAGCCTGCCCCTGGAAATCGGTGCGCAGGGCGAGGAGACACCGGAGCCGACGGCTTCGTCTACATTGGCATCTGTGGTAGATGACTTTGAGCCGAAGACGTTCGTGTCGGGCGTTGGGGGGACACTGAGCATCATCGGCAAGGGGTTGACCTCCGATATGGTGGTGCGCTTGGTGAACTATGGCCTGCTCACGACGTCGTACATCAATGAGGGCGCGCTGACCGCGCAGGTGCCGCCGACCGTACCTCCGGGCTCCTACGGGGTGCGTGTCACCGATGGTGGTGCCTATGATGAGTTGGTGGGTACCTTGACGCTCATCGCTCCCACGCCGACGCCCAAGCCGACCGCCGCTCCGACGGCGCCGCCGCCTGCACGGCCCGGTCAGCCGATCCTCACGATCCGCAACTACACGGTAACGCCCGAGCAGGTTCGGCCCGGACAGGAGTTCGAGGTCGCGATCGAGATCTACAATAACGGCAGCCGTGCCGGTGAGAACACGCTGGCGATCTTCCCCGGCGGCACCTTCCTGCCCGTGGGGGAGAAGGGCCACCAGTTGTGGCAACTGCACATCAACGCGACGGTCGTGGTGACGCAGAAGATGCGTGCCCCCTCCTCGATCGGCAATGGCGTACATCAGCTCTCCGTGCAGCTCGAAGCCAACGACTGGGAGGGCAACAACTACAAGTTTCCGCACACGATCCCCGTGGAGGTGATCGGGGCGAGCACGGGCGAGGTCACGGGCCGACCCAAGGTCGTGATCGAGCGAGCCGAGACGGAGCCGGCGATGTTGGTGCCCGGCGAGCCCTTTTCGCTCACGCTCCGGCTGGCCAACCGCGGCAGCCGCACAGCGGTGAACGTCTTCGCCTCGGTGGCGTCGAGTGAGCTGGCGATCCCGGCGAGCGGCGGGGACACCGTCTACGCCGATCTGATCCGCATCGATGGGGTGGTGACGATCACGCTCCCGCTGGTGCTCGGGAGCGTCGACAGCGGCGGGCGACAGAGCATGCCGATCGCGCTCGCCTACAGCGACTACAGTGGCGGCGGTCACAGCGAACAGCAGGCGATCGGCATAGATGTGAACACGAGCCTGGTTCGCCAACCCCAGCTGATCATCGAGACCTACACCACGATGCCGGATTTCATCGCGCCGGGCGATACCCTGACGCTGACGATGCGCCTGGCGAATGTGGGCGGCGGGGACGCGGAGCGGGTGACCGTGGCGCTGGGTGGAGAGGGTGGAGCAGCCCTGGCGCCCTTTGTCCCTCTCAAGGCAGGGAACGTGATCTTCGTCGACCTGATCGCCGCGGGCGAGGTGGTGGAGCTCTCGCGAGAGTTGCTGGTGGACGGGGCCGCCGACGCCAAGGCCCACACCCTCCCGATTCAGCTGGCCTACGATGATGCCCGATCGACGCGGCATCAGGAGACGCAGCGGCTCTCTATGATCGTGCGCAGGCGCCCCGAACTGCAAGCGAGTTTCTATCGCCCGCCGGATCTGATGATGGTGGATATGCCTGGGATGTTGTCTGTGGAGCTGCTCAATGTGGGTCGCAGCGCCGTCAACATCACCGAGATCATGCCGTTGAGCGACCGGCTGGAGCTGCGGTTGGAGGGCCTGCCCTTCGTCGGGCCGCTGGATCCGGGGGGCTCGGCGCCGGTTGATCTCTCCGTGACGCCTCTTGAGCCGGGTGAAGCCGAGCTGGTGCTGGCGGTCAGCTACCGCGATGACTTCAACCAGGTCCAGGTGATCAGTCAGACCCTTACGGTTGAGGTGCAGAGCGCCCCCGAGATGCCCGGCGGCGTGGATGGCCCCTACCCGGAAGGGCCCGGCGGTAGGCCCCCTGAGGAAGCACCACCCGAGACGCTGTGGCAGAAGCTGGGCCGGGCGCTCAAAGGTTTCCTCGGCCTGGGGAGCTAGGCGTTAGGGGAACGTCGTATGCGTTTGCGAGATCTAGCCCGCTTGGTGGCCAGCAATCTAAAGCGCATGAAGGGCCGCGTGATCATGACCTCGCTGGGCGTGATGATCGGCACGGCGGCCGTCGTTGTGCTGGTCTCGCTGGGTGCGGGCCTGCAACGTCAGGTCACCGAGAGCCTCGGGTCCGGTGGCGGACTGACGGAGTTGCGCGTGATGGCGTTTCAGGAGGGCCCGGTGATGGTGGCGCCGGGGGGCGGAGCTGTGCAACAGCAGAGCGACGCGCCGCGGTTGGACGCCGAGACCCTGGACCGGATCAGAGCGCTGCCGAACGTGGAGGCTGTCTATCCGCTCGAGTCGGCGCAGTTCGGCGGGATGATGTCGTTCGGGAAGCTGCGTGGCTATGGTCAGATCGTCGGTGTGGAACCGGAGATGTTGCAGGAGCTCGCCGTGGCACAGGGGACGACGGAGCTGTTCCGGGGTCAGGTGGTGATGGGTGCGAGGGTGCCCAGCAACTTCTTCGACTATGAGGCGATGGAACGGGGCGGAGGACGGGGCATGGTTGTCGCTATGCATGTGGAGACCGAGGCGCCGGAGCTCTACCAAGAGGTGATTCAGCTTCAGCTTCAACGGTTCAGCCAGGAGGACGGCACTATGACGGAGAAAATGGTGCGCCTCCAGGTGGTGGGCGTCCTGGAGCAGATAGGCTGGCGCCACGACTACACGGTCTACGCCCCGTTGCGTGACGTGATCGACTACAATAGCTGGGCGCTGGGCCGGCGCCGCGACCCGGAGCGCGATGGTTATCAAGAGGTGCTCGTAGAGACGACGGGACGTGCCACCACCCTGGGAGTCGAGCAGGAGATCACCCAGATGGGGTTTACGGTTTACTCGGAACGCCAGCAGATCGAGGAGGCGAACTCCTTCTTCCGGGTGCTCCAGGCGATCTTGGGGGGCATCGGCGCGGTGGCGCTGTTGGTGGCGGCGGTCGGCATTGCGAATACCATGCAGATGGCGATCCTGGAACGGACACGCGAGATCGGCCTGATGAAAGCGATTGGTGCCTCGAATCAGGCTGTGATGGCGGTGTTCCTCGCCGAGGCGAGTGGGATCGGCTTGCTCGGCGGCGTGGCGGGTGTGGTCGTGAGCGCGATCCTGAACGGGGTGGTCAATGTGGTGGGCCGGAGCCTCTTGGAGAATCAGGGCGGCATCTTTGGGCCCGGATCCGCGACGGCGATCACGCACACCCCGCTGTGGCTTCCCATCTTCGCCGTGGTGTTCTCGGCGATTGTAGGGATTGTGTCAGGAGCTTACCCTGCGAGCCGGGCGGCACGGTTGAGTCCCATCGATGCGCTGAAGTACGAATGATCCCTTAGCGAGGCGCCGAAGAGAGGTTGGTATGGACCCAGGACGTGTGAAGCTGATCACCTATTCGCCCACACGCACCACTCAGCGAGTCCTGACGGCGATCGCCGAAGGGCTGCAGGCGAAAACGACCATCGATCTGGATCTCACGATGCCGGATGCGGCGACGCGACTGTTGCCTGAGACGGATGAGGACCTGACACTGCTGGGCGCGCCCGTCTACGCGGGGCGCATTCCCGCACCAGCGGCGAGGCGGTTCCGGCGTCTACACGGTGACGGAACGCCGGCGGTGGTGATCGTTGTCTACGGCAACCGGGCCTACGAGGATGCGCTGCTGGAGCTGTCGGACCTGGCGATCAAGGTGGGCTACGTGCCCGTGGCTGCCGGGGCCTTCGTCGGCGAGCATTCGTACGCCACCGAGGTGACGCCGATCGCCGTCGGACGACCTGATGAGCGGGATCGGGCTCAGGCGGTCGCCTTCGGGCAGGTGGTGGGCGCGCGGCTGCGCCGCCTCAACCGGTATGAACGCCTGCCAACGCTCCATCTGCCCGGACAGCGGCCCTACCGCGCGGGCGTGCAGCACCGCGACGCGGCGCCAACCACGCGCCCTGAGATGTGCACGCATTGCGGCATATGCGCCGACGTCTGTCCGGTAGGCGGGATCAGCATCAACGGCGATGTGCACACCGATGGGCAAGCCTGCACCCTCTGCTGTGCCTGCGTGAAGGCGTGCCCCACCGGGGCCCGGGTGATGCTCGACGAGGGCGTCCTGCGCACGGCGCGCTGGTTGGCGAGTGAGTATAGCGAGCGCAAGGAGCCTGAGCTCTTCCTGCCGTAGCGATCGAGGAGGGTCATCGAAGGGAGTCGGAGATGAAGCGAGACATCGCGCGGCTGATCGGTGAGATGACGTTGGAGGAGAAGGCCTCGCTCTGCTCGGGACGCGACGCGTGGACGACGAAGCCGGTCGAGCGGCTGGGCATTCCATCGATCATGATGACCGATGGTCCGCACGGATTGCGCAAACAGACCGGCGATGTGCCGGCCCTGGATGGGACCGCAGCACCGGCGACGTGCTATCCTTCGGGGGCAGCCCTGGCGTCCAGTTGGGACCGTAACCTGTTGGCGCGCATCGGGCGAGCACTCGCCGGCGAGGCGCAGGCCGAGGGCGTGAGCATCGTGCTCGGTCCGGCGGTGAACGTGAAGCGCAGCCCGCTTTGCGGGCGTAACTTCGAGTACCTCTCCGAAGACCCCTATCTGATCGGCGAGCTGGCCAAGAGCTACATCAGAGGTATGCAGGAGCAGGGCGTCGGCGTGTCGATCAAGCACTTCGCGGCGAACAACCAGGAGACGCGGCGCATGGTGATCGATACGATCGTCGACGAGCGCACCCTGCGCGAGATCTACCTCCCCGGCTTCGAGGTCGCAGTGCGTGAGAGCCGGCCCTGGACGGTGATGTGCGCCTACAACCGGCTCAACGGCACCTACTGCTCTGAGCACCCGTGGCTCTTAACCCAGGTGTTGCGCGACGAGTGGGGGTTCGAGGGCGTCGTGGTGTCTGACTGGGGGGCGGTGAACGATCGCGTGGCAGGTGTCGCCGCCGGTCTCGAGTTGGAGATGCCCGGCAGCGGCGGCATCAATGATGCTGAGATCGTCGAGGCCGTCCGCTCAGGCGTTCTCGACGAGGCCATGCTCGATTGCGTCGTGGAGCGGCTGCTCTCGATCATCCTTAGAGGCGCAGAGGCCCGTCGACCCGAGACGACCTTCGACCCGGAGGCGCATCACAACCTCGCTCGCGAGGCGGCGGTGGCGTCCACGGTGTTGCTGAAGAACGTTGACGAGTTGCTGCCCCTGGACCTGCAGGGGACAATCGCCTTCCTGGGCGCGTTCGCACGGGAGCCCCGCTATCAGGGCGGCGGCAGCTCGCACGTCAACCCGCGGGCGATGACTTGTGCCTACGACGAGGCTCAGCGCCTCGCCGGCGATGAAGCGACGCTGCTGTATGCCCCCGGCTATGCTCTCGCCACCGGCGAGGTCGATCCGGCGCTGATGGATGAGGCGCGCAAGACCGCTGCGAGCGCCGACGTCGCCGTGGTCTTTATCGGGCTGACCGATCCCTATGAATCCGAAGGCTACGATCGCACCCACCTTGACCTGCCGCCCAACCACGTGGCGCTGCTGGAGGCGGTACTGGTGGTGCAGCCGCGTGTGGTCGTGGTCCTGAGCAACGGCGCACCCGTGACGATGCCGTGGTTGGAGCGCGTGCCGGCGGTGGTCGAGGGCTACCTGGGTGGACAGGCAGGCGGGGCTGCTATCGCCGATGTCCTCTTCGGCAGGGTCAACCCCTCCGGTAAGCTGGCGGAGACCTTTCCCGCGCGGCTTGAGGAGACGCCGGCCTACTTGGATTTCCCGGGGGACGTCAGCCGGGTGGTCTACAACGAGCGGCTCTTCGTCGGCTATCGCGCCTATGACGCGCGCGACCTCGCGCCGCTCTTCCCCTTCGGTCACGGGCTCTCCTACACGACCTTTGGCTACAGCGATCTCGTGGTCGATCGACAGCAGATCACGGATACGGAGGTGCTCACCGTCTCGGTGACGATCACGAACAGCGGTGCGCGGAGCGGCGCCGAGGTGGTGCAGCTCTATGTGCGCGACGTGGAGGCGTCGGTGATCCGACCGCCGAAGGAGCTTAAAGGCTTCGACAAGGTGACCCTCGCCCCGGGTGAGCGGCGCACGCTCTCGTTCCGGCTCGACCAGCGCGCCTTCGCCTTCTGGGACGAGGCCCTAGGCGACTGGCGGGTGGAGAGCGGCGATTTCGAGCTCCTGGTGGGGGCGTCCAGCCGCGATATCCGGCTGACCGCGACGGTCGCCGTCACGTCGACGACGGTCCTACCTGTGGTCTACCACTGGAACAGCACGTTGGCCGAGATCGCGCAGCATCCGGTCGGCAAGCAGTTCGTGGGGTTTGTCAGAAGGCCGCTGCAGGCATCGCTCGGCCCCGCCGATGAAGGCAATCCGCAGGCGCGAACGGTGGAGGCTGTGATGGCGGAGCTGCCCTTGCGCGCCCTGGTGTTGTTCAGTGGGGGGAAGTTGACGCGCGAGACCGGGCAGCTGCTGCTTGACGTGATGAACGGCAAGCGGAGCAAGTTGGCGCTGCTGGGGTTGCTCAAGAACCTCGTCCTCTAAAGACGGCACGTCAAGCTCTCGCGATCCGACGGAGGCCCACGCATCTGCTCCGTCGAGGGGTCATCACGACCTTCAGC
>Ga0334882_1004973_pt1 | contig 10753 bp, 6 predicted proteins | sample GraSluR1_MG_5_FD_207226 | JGI IMG/M metagenome (GOLD analysis project Ga0334882, IMG submission 207226) | Sludge microbial communities from methane-producing bioreactor in Wageningen University, Netherlands - Granular Sludge_15_04-R1 | ecosystem: Engineered > Bioreactor > Anaerobic > Unclassified... | reverse complement strand
TTATACGTTATGGTGTTCTATTGATAGTCAAAATGCTAATTATTTTGGAGGATCCTATTCGACAAAGGGAACTGTTATAATGTCAGACTTTGCGTCGTTAGTAGTTGTCAATGGTGATTTAAGCGGCCTTGACATGACTTTGATAAAAGGGCATCTCGTGACCGGAAAAATCATGATTCCAGAAAAGGATGCATTGGCTTCTGAAAATATCAGTATATTAATGATATTCTCATTAGACAGCAGACCCTTGTATGGTGAAAGTATAACAATACAAGCGGGAACAAGGGAAGCACAATACCAAAGAGTCATACCTGAGGGGAATTATACTTTTAGTTATTCCATGGACGGCCAAGATACGCCATATTATACCAATGGATACTATTCAACCACTGGAACCGTCTACATGTCAGGAACAGCATCATCGGTAATTGTTAAAAATGATGTTGATGGTATTGACATGACTTTATCAAAAAAACATATAGTGACGGGAAAAATTGGGATACCTGAAGACGAGATTACACCGATTGAAGATATAGTGGTAACAATTAATGCCTCATCATCAGGCAAATTTGGATGGAGCTCTGCAACAATACAAGCAGGAACAAGAGAAGCCCAATATCAGATGGTTTTACCAGAAGGGGAGTATATTATTGGGTATTCTGTAGGCAACAAAGACACTCAGTATTTAAGAGGATACTATTCAACCAAAGGTACAGTCAATATGTCGGTCACAGCTTCTTTGGTGGATGTTAATGGAGACTTAAGCGATATTGATATGACTTTGGTCAAAGGGCACCTCGTGACCGGGAAAATTATGATCCCTGAACAAAATGAATTGTCAACAGAGAATATTAGTATGGTTGTCTATTGCTCATCGGACAGAGAAACATGGTATGGTGAAACCGTTATAATTCAATCTGGAACGAGAGAGGTTCAGTTTAAGAGGGTTTTGCAAGATGGTATTTATACCTTTAAGTATTCTTTAAACAACCAAGATACCCCCTATTATTCAGAAGGATACTATTCAACCGCTGGAACGACCAACATACCTAACTCAGCATCGTGGGTAGTTGTCAATAATGACGTGAGCGGGATTGACATGACTTTAATAAAAGGACATATTGTAACGGGGAAAATTAGGATTCCTGAAACAGATGAAGCGCCCCTATATGATATCACATTATTTTTGTTTTCTCGTTTGAAAAGAGTAGTACCAGCAGCAGTAGTGAGTTAATTACAATTCAAGCGGGAACGAGAGAAGTTCAATATCGATTAGTCTTACCCGAAGGTATTTACACTTTTAGTTGTTCCATTTATGATCAAGGTGTGGATTATCCAGAAGGCTACTATTCAACCACGGGAACGACCAGTCTGTTTAGATCAGCATCTTCGGTAGTTGTCAATCGCGATTTAAGTGGTATTGACATGACTTTGATTATGGAACAGGTAAAAAGATATCTCGTGAATGGTACAATCACTATACCCGAAACAGACGATGTGCCTTCAGAAGATATCGTTATTAGTTTGTGGGTCTCAGTTGACAATAGTGGTTTTTCCAGAAATAGTGCCACAATTATCAAAGCCGGGTCAAGAGAAACACAATATCAGTTGGTCTTGCCGGAAGGAAGTTACACTTTTATGTATTCAATCGAAAATCAAGATACTCCTTATATAGGTAGTATGGTTTACTCAACTTCAGGAGTTGCTCATACACCTTTAACTGCGTCGTTTGTAGATGTTAAGGATAACATAAGCGGGATTGACTTAACTCTAAGTAAAAAATACTTTATAACCGGCAAAATCATGATTCCTGAAACAGATGATGCACCACAAGCGGATTTACATATACATTTACAAATAATCTCGCCGGTGTTAGATTTTTTTGGAGGAAGTTCCACAACAATCCTGGCGGGACAAAGGGAAGCGTTATTTCAAATGTTTGCGCCTAACGGTTCCTATACTTTAGAATATTCCATTGATAGTAATGACTCAAGCTATGCAACTAAAGGGTACTTCTCGACTTCTGGAACGGTAAATACGTCAGAAACAGCGTCTGTGATAATGATTAACGGTGATTTAAACGATATGAACATCTGCCTTATTTGAAACTTGTATAGGTGAATTTTTAATAAATGAGGTTTCAAAGATGGGATAACGGACCGAACCTTAGTAAATTCAGTTGGTTGAATAATTTCTTTGTCTTGAAGGATTTATAATCCAATAGTCGAATTATTCAAAATAAAGGATTCTGTCTATTCGAAAGGTTGGAGAAATTTGTAACAAAACCAATTGTTTCAATCCTACCTAATTCTTTAAAAAGAAAGGGGCAATTATATGCTTAAACTAAAAAGCTTATTAGCTTTATTTTTAGTGCTCTCTTTGCTGTTTATGCTGCCGATGAATTTATATGCACAAACAGCACCAGCTCAGGTAAACTTTGTAGCTTCTGCACTTGACTCCAATAGTAATATCACGGTAACAATGAGTATTAGTAACGCAACTTTTAATGCGTTTCAATTTGCCATAAGATATGATCCAGTGAAACTACAGCCAATTGACAAAAGCACGAAACTAACGACCAATAGATTCAATGAGTTCACAACACTGAACACTGATCTATCAAGTAAATTTTCTACAATTGGTACAGATATCGATCATTCACTTGGCTTGATTGACTTCTCGTTATATTTAACCCCCGGAGAGAGTTTTTCGCATGAAACTGCACTAGTCGAGAGAGCAGCTACTATTGGTAACACTCCACTAACATTTTATACCTTTTATTTCAAAGTGCTAGATTCCAGCCAACCTATGTTTGAATTAGCAAAAGAAGATTCAACAAAACCATACAGAGTTTACCTGCCAAATGGTGGAGGGTTAGCAAATGCTGGCCTACAAATATCATCCGTTATTAGAATTGACTTTAGCGCATTGCAGAAAATTGTTATTGAGGATGAATATATTAACCCCAATCCTCCATCTAATGATACCTCGCAGACGCCTAATCCTGAAACAAGTCCACCAGAGAATCAAAACGAACCAATAATTAAGAGACCCAGCACTTCACTGGAACGGCTAACAGATACTTTAGTCTTGCAAATCGGGAATTATGCAGCAGCCAAAGATGGAGCATTATGCCATATATATCCTGGAGAGAAACTTGTTACACCATATATTAAGGATCAGAGAACCTTTGTTCCGATTCGCTTTATTGCTGAAAAGTTGGGAATGGAAGTGACTTGGAACGATACAACCAAAACCGTTACATTCATTAAAGGTTCTGATGTCTTAACTTTGACGATTGGTGAGAAGCAATATCAAAAGAATGGTGTTACATACTCCATAGATACAGCTGCGGAGCTTCAGTGGAGTAGAACCATGGTTCCTATCCGGTTTGTCGCGGAGGCTTTAGGACACGCTGTTGAATGGAATTCCCAGTTGAATATGGTCTATATCACTAAAAGCGAACTACCTTGGTTATTGGAAGACCCAGTTGAAAAACAAGCCGCAAATGATGTTGCCTTGGTTATCTCACCCTTATTAAGGGATTTTGTGTAAGGAGGAAGCGTGTATGAAGTATCTTTATCGTCTCGTTTTGATGATATTGGCGTTGATGATGTTGACATCCATGTCAGTAAACGCAGCTACTACTGTTACCCTTGGTGGGGTAGAGGTTGACGGAAATCTTGTCTTACAACCAGCTAGTGGAAAGTACTCAGTAACATATAACGAAAGCATTGAAACTGAGTTAACTGCAGGGCAACAAATAGTCTTTCTAGTTGTGAAAGGTGTGGCTACCACACCTGCAGGGTTAACCATTTCGGCAGATACTATCCGTTATATGGACCAGGGGGCCTCAACTGATACAAGCATAGCATTTTCGAATTTCATTCCAAGTTCTATTCCTAACTGTACTTTATTGATTAGTGGCTTAACTGGTGTCGATGGACCTAAGATTATTGGTTATATCGAAGCAGTGCCAGTAAATGTTAGTGGCAGTTTGAGTTTTATTTCTGGAAGCATTGGGAGAGTAGCAACAGTCACGCTAACAGAAAATGGATATCCCACTAATACTAAAACTGTTCAATCAAATACTTCGGGTCAGTATAGTATTACAGGTGTCACCGAAGGAACTTATACTCTTGTTGCAACTGCTGAGTCACATGCTAGTTATACAAAAAATCTAATTAGCATCAATGAGTTTGATGTAACTATGCTTCTCGGGACACTCTATCCAGGCGAATTAAGTAACGATGTTAATATAGGTTTCACTGACTTAACTTATATATTGGCTGACTATAATAAGACCCGATTAACTGCAATAAAGCCTCAGACAGACATATCCGGAGACAACAATATAAATTTTACTGATTTGTCAGATTTGTTAGCTAATTATAACAAGTTTGCAATAACTGAGTGAATGGAGTGAGACAATACATGCGCAGATTCTTAGTATTTACAATCCTCCTAGCATTGTTTCTGACTGTTTTTACACCTTTAGCTTTATCAGCTGCTTATGATGGAATGGTAGAAGTTAAGTATGAGGAAACCTCAGTTAACAATGTTTTCAAAATGGTAATCTATGCAAAGAGCAATCTTGGTGTGAAAGCTATTGATGTTATTTTGTCATATGATAATACAGTAGTTGTTCCTGTTAAGAGAGCTGACAATACTCCATTAACCATTTTGGACGAGGGAAAGAATAAAGAGCCAGTTAAAATCGTTGCACTTGATGCTAATGGTGATATATATTCGAGCCCCCAAGCTCTTTGGAAGGTACATGGGACAAGGACAGCATCCAGAATTGGAGCATTCATTGATGACAGTTCACTTGTAGTTTTGACCAACGAGTTAATGCCGGTCTACGAGATTTATTATACATTCCAAACAGGGAAGAGCACTGCTGATTTTTCGAAATCTACATTTAGGGTGGAATCAGCTTGGGGTACATCAGCAGATGACTCGTTTTTAATGGACTTCTTTAATGCTTCCCCGGGAGACTTGGCTTCAGAAGCACCTTTTGATAGGGCAGGCTTAGCTATATTGAGAAGCGATGATACAAGGATTTATTGGAAACAAGTTAACGGTACTCTTTCCCAAATTGATGTGACATACACCTATCCAAACAGCTTAGTGGCTACACTCGGTAGCATCACGTTACAAACCGCGGGGAGTAAAACATCAATTGACATTCCAGCAAATTCTGCTACAGTTCCAAATTCATTACAAGTAACAGCACAGACTTTTGATACAGAAGGGGATCCTTATACACTGTTATCACCAGGCATGTGGTCACTTACTAGTGCGCCAGCCAACGTAACTCTTGCTCCTTCTGAAACCAACAACTTACAAGCCAATTTAATAGTACCTCCAGGATCTGGCGTCGGGACAGCCAAAGTGACTTTTGCTTCTGGCACAGTAAGCAATACGTTAGATGTAGCAATACAGTCTAGTGCATCGATTCTTACAAGATATGAATTCTATAAAGATAGTGCTCTATTAGGAGTTGGTTCTACCGATGTTCTAAGCACACCGGCAAATCTTCCTGATTTAGAACAAGCTTATCAGGTCAAAGTATATGATCAATACGATATGATTATGTCCCCAACAGTTGACTGGAGTACTTCAAGTGGTTCAGGTGCAGTCACATATACGGTGGACTCTTTAGACTCTACAAAAGTAACTGTCAAAGTTGCCAATGGGGCAATTCCGGGATCTTATAATCTAGTTGCCAAAGTAGGTACATTTACCGCCATACAAGCCATTAAAATTGTCAGACCTTTAGCTGATTTTGTGACTGTTAATGACATTTCACCAAAGACTTATACAGGAACAGCAATTGAACTTACAACAACTGGTGACTCACCTGAGTTGATACTCACAGATGGTGAGAGTCAATTGGTTTTAGGAACAGACTTTACTGTTGAATATTCAGATAACATAGCTGTAGGTACAGCAACCTTGAGTATTACTGGTATCGGTGGTTATTCGGGGACTTTGAATCGAACATTTACGATTAATCCCAAATCCTTAACGGATGCAGATGTAACGGTAGATCCAATCGGTAATGAAACTTATACAGGATCTGCTCTAACCCCAAGTCCGGCTGTGAAGAACACAACATTAGGACAAACCTTAATAGTAGGAACCGATTACACTGTAGCTTATGCAGGAAACACGAATGCTGGCACTGCAACAGTAACGATAACCGGGAAAGATAACTACACAGGTGAATTGAAACCAACATTTACGATCACCCCCCTCCCAATCACCGTTACAGCGGACGCTAAAACAATCGAATTTGGTCAAGCAGATCCTGTATTTACTTACACAGTAACACCGTCTTTAGTTTCTGGTGATGCATTTACGGGAGCACTAAGCCGTGTTACCGGCACTAGCTCTGGTACCTATGCTATCAATCAAGGTACATTGGATGCTGGTACAAACTACACAATCACATTCGTACCAGCAAATCTTACGATTAATCCTGAGCCTGAGCCGGAATTACCTCCTAAACCTCCGGTTGTAGTCCCAACTGAACCCACCCCAGTAACCGTTGATGGTGAAGAAGAACCTGTAGCCACCATCGAAACCACCGAGGAAGAAGACGGAACTACTCAAACTACGATTACAACAAACGAAGATTTAACTACAGCAATTCAAGAATCAACAACCCAAGGCACAACCGTTTCTTTAGCTTTCACTGAACCAGCAACAACCTATACAAGTGTTCTCACAGCTAAAACAGTAGAAGCGATGGAAGAGAAAGAAGCGATCTTAGAAGTAAAGACCGAAACCGCTACCTATACACTCCCAGCGGTTGAACTGAATGTCCAATCAATCAGTGATCAAATCGGTTCTGAGGTAGCTTTAGAGGATATCAAAATTTCCGTTACCATTTCTGAACCACCAGCCGATACAGTGCAAGTGATTCAAGACACAGCGAATGCAAACAACTACACCTTAGTGGTTCAACCGGTACAGTTCCAAGTTACGGCAACCTATGAAGATCAAGAAGTTGAAATTTCTAAGTTTACGGGTTATGTGGAAAGAATGATTGCCATTCCCGATGGCGTAGATCCTTCAAAGATTACCACCGCGGTTGTTCTCAACGAAGATGGAACCTTCAGTCATGTCCCAACGGTAATCGTTGAAATTGAAGGTAAATTCTTTGCCAAAATCAACAGCTTAACCAACTCGACATACACCGTAATCTACAATGAAAAAACCTTTGCTGATACACAAGGTCATTGGGCTGAAGAGGAAATCATCGATATGGGTTCAAGACTCATCGTTTCCGGAACCGGGAACGACAACTATGAACCAGACCGAGAGATCACCAGAGCAGAATTTGCCACCATTGTGGTCAGAGCCTTAGGATTAAGAGCTGGTAGCGGTACGAGCCAATTCCCAGATGTTACGAACAATAGTTGGTATGCAGGATTCATTCAAACTGCAGTTGAATATGGTTTGATCAATGGTTATGAAACAGGAAACTTTGGTCCGAATGATGCTATAACCAGAGAACAGGCAATGACAATCATTGCGCGTGCCATGAATCAAACCAAACTCAACACTTCATTCTCTTCGGATCAAATCGCCTTAACATTGGAAGCCTTTACCGATGGTTCCACTACGGCAGAGTATGCCAAAGCAGCGATTACTGCTTGTATCCAAAACGGAATCATATCGGGTAGAACAGCAACCACGATCGAACCGAAAGCAATGATCAGTAGAGCAGAAGTTGCGGTGATTGTCCGCAGACTGTTAGTAAACAGTAACCTCATCTAATCGGAATCCCCGAAACAATGTTATGCACTCCACTCTTTTGGGTGGAGTGCATTTCTTTTACGATTCCATAGAATTCATCATGATTTATGATATAAACGGCAGGAGTTTCGATTATAGAAGAAGAACTGAACAACCAAGACTAAAAAAAAGAGTAGGAGTGAGTTAATTGGAATATGTCTTTTCAAAGAGGATTTCAGCGATGCAACCTTCTGCAATTCGTGAGATTCTTAAGGCTACGGCCGATCCCAAAATCATCCCCTTTGCTGCCGGAAACCCAGCACCGGAAGCTTTTCCTGTAGAAGCAATCGTTCGGTTCACAGAAGAAATTTATCGTGAAAATCCCATTGCAGCATTGCAATATTCCCTTACAGAAGGTTACCCACCCTTACGTCAAGCCATGCGGGAGTATTTGAAAACCACCTATGGGATTGGACGTGAATTTGACGAAGTTAATATTATTTCGGGCGGCCAACAGGCAATGGATTATGCGGCAAAAGTTCTTTGCAATGAAGGAGATACGGTAATTTGTGAAAACCCCAGTTTCATTGGCAGCTTAAACACCTTCCGTTCTTACAATTTGAATCTAGTTGGATTACCCATGGAAAACGATGGCATTCGTCCCGAAGATTTGGAAAAAGCATTGCTTGAAAATCCAAACACCAAAATCATCTACCTAATTCCAACTTTCCAAAATCCATCCGGTCGTACCATGAGTTTAGAAAAACGAAAAGCAATTTATGAAATTGCGGTTAAGCATAAAGTGATGATCGTAGAAGATAACCCCTATGGTGAACTTCGTTTCAGAGGGGAACACATTCCTAGCATCAAATCCATGGATGAAGCAGGGGTAGTACTCTACTGCGGCTCCTACTCCAAAGTAATTTCTCCAGGGATGCGGGTTGGTTTTGTAGTTGGACCGAAACCTGTCATGGCCAAGATGACCATTGCCAAGCAATGTAATGATGTACATGCCAATATTTTAGCACAGATGATTGTTCATCGCTTGCTGACACAATATGATTTCCCGGCTCATCTGGAACGGTTACGCGGAATTTACAAACACAAATGTCAGCTAATGCTCGATAGCCTAGATCGCCTTATGCCTACAGTGGTTCACACCGTACCAGACGGGGGATTATTTGTTTGGTGTGATTTACCCCAAGGAGTCAATATTCACGAGTTCACGAAAGCAGCTCTGCAAGCAGGCGTGGCCATAGTTCCCGGCAACAATTTCTTTGTTGATACCACACAACCTACACAGTCTGTTAGGCTTAATTACTCCACACCCAAAGATGAGCAGTTAGTGCGAGGTATAGAAATCTTAGCTGATCTGCTGAATCATTGGGAAAAGAAGTAAAGATGCAGATAAGGGCCATCTCAACATCTGCTGAGATGGCCTATCCGTTTGAAAAGAGGTGGTACTGGAATGGGTCCAAGAAGTAGTAAAAGAGAGAAGCAGAAAAAACGACCCGTTCGGTTTCTGCTGATTTTCGCAATGATCGGTGCCTTATCCATTGGCTTTTTTGCAAGTCCAATTTTAATGAATATCATAGATCAAAAAATCGGGGGAGTTACCACAGAGGTAAATTCTCCATGGCGCTGGTTCTTGACCTTTTTGGGTAAGCAAGAAGATCCAAATAAGGAGATCCCTCCTGAACCGGAAAAACCAATTTTTCCAGACCAATCCTTCTCAGTAAAGTTTTCTTCTTTCTCATTTTGGCGATTGCAATTAGCATTCAGCGACCAAAAGGAATGGGCAGAAGAAGAGAAACAACGGTTAATCGAACAAGGGATTCAAGTCCATTATGAGGACACCGGAACTGGGCTAATCATGTTCTTAGGACCATTTTTATCGTCAAGTAAAGCAGAGGAGCAGATAGAGTTCGCTGCAGAACTGGGCTACCCCGATGCTTTTCCTGTGATCTGGGAATGGTCTGAAATTGAATCCGAAATGATTGAATCGGACGATGAACTCTATACATTTGCCAAAGCGGTCACCGCTTACAATCTCTTGGCAAATCTGATTTTCTCCGATCAAGCAGATAGCCAATTACTGAACTCCGAAATGCAGAATTTGCTGAATACCCAATATGGTTTCGCTACAGAAGAGCAGCAAACTATGTGGGAGGATTCTTTGCTTGCTCTTCAAAAAGGAGTGAATCAGGTGGATGATATTTTGATCTTGAAAGAAAATATTATGTTTCATCTCAACGATTTTCGGAACCTATTTTTGCAAAGAGCTGAGACAGAATGACAAAAAGACAGATTCCTGTAAACTTTGTGAAAATTATGTTGTTTTATGATCGTACCTTTGTGGTATAATGAACAAAGTAATGGTTAATATCGTGAAAAATAGTACAGAGAATCACAATAAGAGGTGACATTCATGCGCTTAAAAACATTTCGTGGCGGTATTCATCCACCCAAAAATAAGTTTACCGCATTGGACGCTATCAGACCAATGACTGTTCCACAACTCGTGGTCATTCCCTTACAACAACATGTAGGGGCTCCTTGCCAACCCCTTGTCAAAGTAGGGGAACTTGTCAAAATGGGCCAAAAAATCGGCGAAGCGAAAGCTTTTGTCAGTGCACCGGTACATGCAAGTGTATCGGGAAAAGTCAAAGCGATTGGGTTAGTCGATGGTACATTGGGTAAGAAAACTATGGCAATTACTATTGAAAATGATTACCAAGATACGCCCGATGAATCAATTTTGGGTCAAAGAAATTTAGACAATATGACCCCCGATGACATTCGCAACATGGTGCGTGAAGCAGGCATCGTTGGCTTGGGTGGGGCGGGGTTTCCTACCTCTGTAAAATTGTCTCCACCAGCTGATAAAAAAATCGAAATGTTGATTATGAACGGGGTCGAATGTGAACCTTATTTAACATGTGATCAACGCGTCATTATAGAAGAAACCGATACCATGATTCTTGGTATACGCGCTATGATGAAAGCA
>Ga0334882_1004972_pt1 | contig 10755 bp, 7 predicted proteins | sample GraSluR1_MG_5_FD_207226 | JGI IMG/M metagenome (GOLD analysis project Ga0334882, IMG submission 207226) | Sludge microbial communities from methane-producing bioreactor in Wageningen University, Netherlands - Granular Sludge_15_04-R1 | ecosystem: Engineered > Bioreactor > Anaerobic > Unclassified... | reverse complement strand
GGCCATACCCCGAAATGCTTGGCCCCCGGAAATCCATCCATGAAAAAATAGTCGTCATGATTCTCCAACGGCAGGCCGAGCGCATCCCGATAGAGGGAGGCGCTCGCCGCAGGGTCTTTCGTAATGACGGCGAAACCCGCTATGCACTCGATCTTGATTGATTCGTTCACCACGCATTCCTCCTGAATACAATTTTTTTACCTCAGCGACGCCCCGCTTCTTTCACAGTCGAATCCAGTGCGTCGAAGCGCCGAACGGGCGCCGCATAGGTGGGACAACCCGAACGACCGTCCTCCATCAAATACCCATCAAATAAAAACCATGCTTGCAAGTCTTCTCCCCGCAATGCTTTACGATATCCGCACCGTACCGATTGATCGAATCTCTCAAACAGCCATCAATTAAAGGAAGATGAATTTACGCCCAGAAGGGGACGTACTTCATGAACTTTTTCGCAGCCTTTTCATCATAAGGCTTGATTACCCCTTCGTCCACGGCCTCGCCGATATACCTCGAAACGGCCGCCATGTTCTTCTCCTCCACACCGAAACGCTCCCGGAGGGAGGCGTTGGTGAGATAGTCGCGCATTACTCGTTTCAGACAGGCGTGCAGATAACACGCTCTCACGCGGTCCGTTTTGTCCATCTCGTTCAACGGACGATGCGCGAAGAGCACAGCCCGGGTGAACCCTTGCGCAACTTCGAAAACAGGTGCAGGAAGCTGGTAGAGTTCAACTTGCGCCACCACCTTGTCTATGCCGCTGCCTCTCTCCTCGCAGATGCGGAAGCGGCGCATCAGAGAAGCAAGCGATTCGTTGCGCGAGGTCGGCGGAGCGTCGACGAAACGGAGCGTATCCACAAGGGGTTCTCCGGGGTTGGTAATCTCCATCCGATCCGAGAAAATCTCGACCATCGGACCGGACCCGCTCACGGAAAAATCCTGATGTATCAGCGCATTGACCACCAGTTCGCGAACGGCAAGCTCCGGAAACATGGGAACCTCTCGCCGCAAAGCCTGGCCGATGACCTCGTTCTTCGGAACCAGCGCCATGATGAAACCAATCAATCCTTCGAAGCCGGCGGCGTACCCTTTGTTGCCCGCCTGCTCCCGGAGGGGCTCCAGCTTTCCGCTCCCCTTATAGTGGATCACCCGCACGGCTTTCCGCTTGAGTCGGGGAAATGAATCGAGCTTTTTCGCGAACAGAACGGCTCCGAGATTCGTGATGTTCCATCCTCCTGTTTCACACGGGCAAATCAGCTCGTCCCGAGCGAGGGCTTCGAGAATCACCGCGTGGCCGTCCGGAAGGGGAAGCTCCAGCAAGTCGAAGTACGACGGGTAGTCGAGAAGAGAGAGGACCTCTTCCGTGCTCGCGTTCTCCACAGCTACGGCGCGCTCGAAGGGTGTCGCGTCGAAGACGCGCCATAGAGCACGCTCCTTCTCCGGAAACTCCTTCAGATTTTTCTTGTACGAGCCCACGCGGATGAATTCCTGATTCATAAAGCGCACCGGTTGGCGGAAGGCTGCGCCGATCTCCAGCAAAACAAGGGGTTTTCCCTCGATCGTCATCGAATGGAATCGGAAATCTATCTTCGGCGTCATCAGGCGCAGCAGCCAGTTCTCCAGCTCTTCTCCGCCCTTCTTTACGAAAGTCGGGTCGAAATCGGTACCGATAATTCCATGCGTCGCATCGTCGACGCCCCAAACCATGAACGCGTTCGTCCTGCCCGTCAGGGCTGCGGAGTTGGCCAGCGCGGAGATATATTCACCGATCTCCTCGGGGACGGCCCGATTGTACTTGAACTCTATCCACTCGGTTTCTTTCGACCATTTCCGAAGCCCGTTCACAAGGTCGACAAGATAGCCCGCAGTCCGGTTGGCGATCATTATTCGGCCTCCATTTCTTCTTCAATCAGCTCGCCCGCGTTTTCGTCCGACCGACTGAGTTATTCATCAAAAACGATCACCGCACGCAAGGACGATCCTTAATTTTCCTCGCAATCTACCCATGCATTTCGAATCTCCGCAAACTCCTCAGGAGATAAACATACATCACGCCATTTTTCGATGACACTTGGAACAGGCGAGCCATCGGATATGTAATATTTCCATAGTGTCGCCGCCAGAAAAGCTGCGACGCGGCGTATTTCCACTTTTTCGTTGAAAAGCAAAGTTGAGTTGACAGTGCTATACCCTGCTTCAGAAAGTAGTCGATTGAGTTGATTTAATGCTCCAACCTCTAGGTTAGTCGAAAAGTTTGCGGGATTATTTTTTAAAATTCGAATAACAATTGACATTGCTTTAGTTATAGAATGCGTGGAACGCCAAGTGAGGTATTGACTGAGCATAAAAATCGGATCATGTTCCACTGAACTACTCTCGGTTTCAGTGTCACGAAGAATAATTTTAGCGATTGCTTCAAGGCCGTCTTCCTCGGCTTTTTCCCTATTCGAGATCAACGATTCATTGATTCGATCATAGATATCGACCTCTTGCTCAGGGTACAGATGAAGGCACGCGGCTTCAGCTCTTAAGGTTTGCAGATTCCGCTCCCGCATTTCTTTTAGGAGTCGACCGAGATCAGATTTTATGTCGTCAGGAGAATCGGAGCTGAGCTTCGGGCCAACAACCTTGGCGAGCAGTTCGACAATACACGCGAATCTCGCCTGGAATTCCTCTGGGATCGAAACACCCCAAGCAGACTCCCTCGCTTTTTCATTCAGCATATCCTTGTCGGCGTCCCACCATGTGAGCAGACGTTTCAAAATTCCTATAGCATCTTCCGCTGTCCAGAAGCTTTCTTCGTTACCATTGGCACCTAGAATTTCGAACACGAGGGGGATATTTCCTCCCGTTATGGCAATGCCCGCTTCTCGCTCGGTTTTATGGATCGGGAATTGAGCGGTCGCGACGTAGTTCTTGAAAAGCTCCGAAGGATTGATGGTCTCGGGATGTGGAAGACGTAGAAATGCAAATTTGTAAAAATCCGTCTCGCCCGGCAGGCCGTATTGATCGGTTATGCGCCAGATGGCCGATGCGAATTTCTTGTTTTGCTCGGCATCGAGCAATTGTAAATTAAAAAGAGTTGCCAGAGAAGAAACCGACCAGCGTCTTCGGTCAGGATTATCCAATGCAGCGTGTTGTAATAATTCGTCTATCAATCTCGGCTGAATTATTAAGGTCAGCACACTGCACTCAAGCTTTTTATTGAACCCAAGCAGCAGAAGAGGATTCAAGAAATCATCCTTGATGATTAAGTTGAGACCTTCAGGAAAGGGTATTTTCAGTAAGTCGGGAATAAGGGCGTATCGCTCTGTTTGTGACATCGAACTAATCAGCCGCCTGACCAGATTCCCCACATTGCGGTAATTTCTCTTTTCAGGAGAACCATAAATTGCAGCAACAAAAGCAAGGAGGCGAGCTTTCATCTCATTCGAACATCTACAGCAAAGCCTCGAAATAACTTCGGGCAAGGTCTGAGCGAGGCGAACGCCGTAGTTGTTTTTTTTGAAAGCATCTCCCGAGCATATATCATCCCAACATTTATCGAGCGCATCCAGATAGTTTTGAACGAGTCGATCCGCTTCATCAGCAGCAAACTTGTAAACGGATTCACGGCTGAACAGGTTGTCAACGACCTTCGCGTCCCCCAGCCGGGCAAGCGTAGCGGCCGCCCAAAAAGAAGAATACCGTGAAATGCGTTGCAAGCTCCCCGCTGCGGTTTTTATCGCCAGTGTATAATTGCCCACTCGAAATGGCAGGCCAACCTCTTCGCAGAAGCGTAGGAAAGAATAGGCGCTGAGCAACTCTTGATCAACACCGCCAAAGTGGTGCGTTCGAGTAACCCGGCCGATATCGAATTCTTGTTTTTCCGTGGTATTCTTTCTGTCGACAGGGGGATTGCTCAGAATCAGCTCGTATAGCTTTAATTCGTTCCATGGGTCATATTTATAACCTTTTAATTCGTCCCAACGGGAATTGAAACCCCTCTTTTTTTCCTGAAACTCACTCAATTCACCTCTCTGAAGGGAAGCGGCATTTCGGATGTATTCTTCCAAAAGCGTTGCGTTACTCTCCTGAGAAAACAGAGTAATATCTGGCACGCCTATTTTTTGCTTGTTTTTTTTCCTGATGTTATCAAGAGCATTCCGAGAAAGAGATTCCGCCTCATTCAGCAAACCAATCTCGGCGAGTACAGCAGCCCGCTTCGCTCTCCAATAGGGCTGCGACTCGTTTGGTTGCCAGTTTGCGAGGCGCTCTTTGACATTTGGCAAATCCAAGGTAAAAAGGCTGAAGAGAACACCTTCGTAATTGAAAAACTCTTTTTGTTCCGCCGAAAGATGTTCAGAAAGAGTCCCGATTCGATTTTCTGTTTCCTGCCATTTGTCGAGGTTTCCCTCCTCACGATAGAATCGTAGCATGGCAAGCGCGAGAGCAACCCACGCTTGCCGTATGTCATTCCATGGCAAGGCATAGAGCTTCTCGTCCGAAAATCGGAACATACAGTTTTTGGAAGGATTGCCTATGTGAAAGGGCCAGTATTTATCGAGAACTCTTTCGCAAAAATCAGAAACATCGGAAAGAACGGGTAGCAAGCATCGTTCAATCCTCCAAATCAGCTCGAAAGCGTATCGGATATCCAACCCCGGGGGCGATTGATCCGTATCCGGGAGATAATTGAGCCAAGCCTGTGTAGATGTCCATAGAGTATCGCGATTACCATACGGTAGAATCAACCATCCTGGATAAGTTTGGCGCTGTTTCCGCCATTCTTCTGCAATTTTCTTAATCTCTTCGATACGATCCGCACTTTGAGCGGGAAACAGTGTTTGAGGAGTGTAGGGCCAATCCAGCCCTTCCGGTTTTTTCGACCGCATGAACTCAAAGAATTCCCTTAAAGCACGTTTATGATCTTGCTTTTCGATTCCAGCGCAACAGGACATGTCAACGAGGATAATTCCTCGTTGTGCCAGCAGTTGCAGCTTGGAGACGGAGAGATCGAACGCTCCGATAAGATAGATTTTTTGCGTTTTACCTTCGCCAAGATTGTCGCGAATCCATCCAATCCATTGAAGAAAGTTCGGATCATCTCCGGAAAATCCGATCAAACAAAAGGTGTTCTCCAAAAGAGACTGCTGAACAGTATTGACAAAAGGGGCGTTGTCATGCGGATACCGCCGAAAATCCTCCCCTGTGATGATAATGGGGCGCGTAGAGCGAAAACTGCCGTGAAGCTTTACTATTCTGGGCTTGCATGCATAAGGAATATCCTCAGGATTAGCAACCGGTTCATATCTCCTGGTTACTACTTTTGCGCTGGCTCGTTCAAGCAGCGTATCATAATTTGTCGTGAACACATCCGCCCACGGCAACTCAAGAAGCTGCACATGGAGGTCGGAAGGCTCTATAGTAAGATCAGGGATATTGGATCGCAGCAAATTCTCCAACGCAGGCCGACCTGCGACTGCCTGCACCTCTTCGGCCAGACTCAGGACAGTCAGGTATTTCTGTTTGGCCGGATCAGAGTCTATCCCATGCACTTGCTGATACAAGAGGTCGCCTAATTGGTTCCAATCAGGGAATCCAGGGTCTGCGTTCTTGCTGAAACCCGCGCCAACCATGACGGCAGCGTGGCCAGTCCATAAGCGCTCCGCAATTCTGTTTAAAAAGGGACGTATAGAGTCCGGTACATCAATTTGGGATTCCTTGCTCATATTTACCCCCAGAAGGCCTCGACAAGCAGGCAGGATGGAATGTCCCGAATTCTTCGGTTTCTAACTTGCCGCATTCCATTGCTCTCTAGTTAACGAAAAGCTGTTCGGTGCGGCTTTTTACGTTGTCCGTACGAGAACAACCGCTAGCTGACATCCGACGAATACCACTCCGATACGAGCCTGTCGAACTTAATATGAACACAGCCTGGCCTATGTTGATCATTGCGACAAATGCACAACATCCTATTGGTCAGCCATGGTTCATCAAAGTTAGGCAAGCTCCTAAAAAGAAAAATGCATGTCTGCTTTCGATACCTATGGAATGAGGAACTCTCTACTATGGGACGTTGAGTTTTTTAGCCATGCGAATATCTATCCGATAGCATCTTGAAGCTGCTTAATTGATTCCTCTATCCCCTCTTCTATTGACACAATGCATTTATCGACATCGACTCCCCAATATTCCTTTATTCTTGATGCTATTTTATCAGCATAAGGATCCACAATAATTATTTTTCGCTTTTGCCAATCTCGCTGGCGCAAGAAATGAGTAAGTAGAATTGTCAAGAAAGAATCTTCTGGGCGTAGGCCGCAACCGACAACTATTAAATTTCGAGATTCAGATGCGGCCTTCAGAGCATCTATCATACAATATGACATTTCCACGGTAGGAATTTTCACAAAACTAGGTGCGATGAGGTATGTTTCTCCTTTTCCAAGTCCATAGCCAAAATGTTTGTTTTTTGCAGACACTGGGAAAAAGTACTCATCAAAAAGAAAGTTAACGGCTCGCAAATGTGGGGCATTAGCATGTTCTGCAATTTTAAATGTAGTGGAACCATGCATCTTCAGAACAGCGATTGGGCTTTCAGCGTATTCCGAATCCTCGATAAGACCGTGTTGAAACGGCCCGTACCCTCCTTTGGGAGACCAACATCCTATGCAATCCAAAGCTCCTTCAAAAACACTATCGTAATTCAAGCTAACAGCCACATTTCCATTTGATGCAACAAATTGAAGAAATTCCTTGAGCCAAACTTTTTCTTCCAAAAGCTCTGGCGTTGCCCTGAAAAAAGAAAAGAAATTTCCAATATCTCTCTCGATGCCACGGCGAAGACCTTTTAATTCCGACATTATTTCTGCATTTTCTTCACTATATGCCCTAATATCTATATCAAGCCTTGTTAAGGCAATTTCGACATCATTCGTCGTGTACTTATCAATAAGCCATTGAGCAGCACAGTCAGGTCTATCGGAGACTAAAGCCTTGAGTAATTCATTATTCAAAGGCGACTTTGAAAAGACAGCTTTTGTAAACCCAGAGCCAATAAGATACAAATTCATCATATTTACCTTATTATCCGACATGAAAGAATTTGCTCCAGAAATATCTCTCCTTTTTCATAAAGCCTGAACAACCCAATCATTCACGAACGGAGGAGTTCTACACACACAACAGACCTCTCTCGCTACCTCTGTAAACTCGTCAAAGCTTCCCTGTTCGAATCTCATACACAAATATTACCACACATTTTAAACCTTCAGAGAGCTTGCTCTTTGTTGTCAAAACATGACGAGGTCTGCCCCCCCCCCCTCAGGTCTGGACAACTTACACTACATGCCGTCGGACTGGAACCGATCCTCGTTCGCTGATGCTGCGGAATCGACGCGCTCCGTCGAATGTTGCGGCGTTCGAAGCGATGTGCGCCGCTCTCCGAAGGAGGAAACCTATGAACGACTTGTCGTTTTTCGCGACTCAAGGGCCTATCAGCAGGCCAGGGGCGCGCGCGGACCTTTTCGATTCTTTCCCTACGGCCATCGGCGAGCTGTGCGCGGTCGTCCAAGGCATCACCGTCCACCCCTTCTGGGCCGAGCGGTACGGATTGAACCTGACAGCCGAGAGAGTCGGAGGTGCAGCTCCGTACCATGGAGAAGCGCCTGGCCCGCGCTCTGGAACTCGATTCCCGTCCGCTGGGCGTACTGCGAGACTGCTTCATCGTCGAAGGCCCGACTTTTGGTTTCGCCTGCATGAACCGGAGCGATGCTGGAACGACCATCGACATATCGCGGACAACAGCGAAGCCTGATGCGCGCGGCGTTGAATCCGACGACGAACAATGCGGCAATCAGCGCCTTCCCGGCCAAGACCGACGGTAATGAGCGGGCTGCGGAGCCGATTTCAAACGTCGACAGCCGAGCCTTGCTCGGAGGCGCCGGACGCCTCCTTTCCTCGAACGGCCAAGATGCCGGCGCACACAACCAAGACGACGCCTATTGTCGCTTTCAGGTTTGGCGCCTCCTGAAAAAGGAGAAATCCCCAGATCGCGGCAAACGCAACGTAAGCGTAATCGAAAGCGGCGACGGTGGACGAACGCCCTCTCTGGTAAGCGATCGCGGCCCCGACGCTGCCGATGATGATCGCTATCGACAGCAAGCCGATCACACCCCATTCGTTTGAACCCATCGTACTCCATGGCCCCAGGAGAAAACCCCGACGCTCGGATCCGAACAGGACAAGGGCTAGAGACGCGACGACGCCAACAGACAACATTGAAATATTCAACCACGCCGAGAGGACGAATACGTTTTCATTTCTGCAACGGGAACGAGTGAGAATCATGGCAAGCGCGTACAGGACAGCGGACAACAGAGGCAGCGCTGAAAACCAGCTGAACTGCTCCGCCTCGGGCTGTAGGATAAGCAGCACTCCGACGAACCCCATGACGACGGCCGCCCACCCTGTGCGACCGATCGTATCGCCGAGAAAATACGCGGCGAACAGCGTAATAAACAAGGGGAGGGTGTAGTAAGCGGCTGCGGCGATGGCCAAATCTACATGGGGGAGCGCTATGTAGTACGCAACCCACATGAAAGTGAGCATCGCGCTGCGCAGGAGCGTCCAGCCGAATCGTTGCGGCCAAAAGGGCGTTTTTTCCCGACGAAGCTTGACAAGAGCGAACAGAACAGGAACAACGAAGAAAGAGCGAACGGTAAAGATTTGCCAAAGTGTAAACTCCGCACTTATTTTCTTGATGACGGAGTCGCCGAGCGACAATGCAAACACCGTAACCAGAATAACGAAAACAGCGAGACGAGTATCGTCGCGCGGAGCAGGATTACCGATGATCATGAACACCTCCACTTTCCCATTGCGCGCGCTCTTCCTGAAAAAACTTTTTGACGGAACAGCACCATACCTTTTACCGAGGAGCGAAAGAAGGAAATACCCCTGCCCGCACGAATCGAGGCGACGCCGGAACGACGACTGCGATCAGCAGCGCGGCATTTAGGAACCCTCGCGTTACGCTCCGCGGCGCCTACTCGTGAAGCCACGGGGCGTAGCTCAAGCCGATCAGCACACCTTCGGGGCTGATGAAGCGCGCGACCGTCTGCCCCCACGGTTCCGTCCGCGCCTCGTGAACGAATTCCCGCCCCTGCTCCTTCATCTCCCGCACCGCCGCCTCGACGGCGCCGCCATCGCAAGAGGCCATACCCCGAAATGCTTGGCCCCCGGAAATCCATCCATGAAAAAATAGTCGTCATGATTCTCCAGCGGCAGGCCGAGCGCATCCCGATAAAGAGAGGCGCTCGCCGCCGGGTCTTTCGTAATGACGGCGAAACCCGCTATGCACTCGATCTTCATTGATTCGCTCATCGTAGTTCCTCCTTCGAAATTCTCAACACCCTCTTCTTCATGTTCATGATAATAGCACGAAGCCTCCTCGAACACTTCGCTCTCCTCTATCGAAACAGGACATAACCCGGGCTCTACCGAGGCGCCGAGCCGAGGCAACTGATACAATACATGCCGTCGAACGGGAAGCGCTCCCAGTTCCCGGATTCCGAGGGCATCGACGCACTCCGCCGAACGTCGCGGCGTTCGAAGCAGGGTACACCGCTCTCTATTTTGAAGGAGGAAACCTATGAACGAGTTCTCGTTTTTCGCGACTCAAGGGGCCATCAGCCGGCCAGGTGCGCACGCGGACCTTTTCGATGCTCTCCCTGCGGACATCGGGGAGCTGTGCGCGGTCGTCCAGGGCGTCACCATCCACCCCTTCTGGGCCGAGCGGTACGGGGTGACGCTCGCCGCCGAGAGAGGCGCCGAGGTGCAGCTCCGCACCATGGAGAAGCGTCTGGCCCGCACTCTGGAACTCGATCCGCGCCCGCTGACCGTTCCTCGGCCGTTGGAGCTGAAGACGGTCGGCAACTGCCGCGACCATACGCTGCTGCTGGTGTCCATGCTGCGCAGTCAAGGGGTCCCGGCCCGCGCGCGCTGCGGATTCGGGACGTACTTCCTGCCCGGACACTTCGAGGATCACTGGGTCGCCGAGTATTGGAACGAATCCGAGAAACGCTGGATACTGGTCGACGCGCAGCTCGACGCTTTCCAGCGCGGCGTGCTGAACGTTTCATTCGATCCGCTGGACGTGCCGCGGGACCGCTTCGTCGGCGGCGGCGCGGCATGGAGGATGTGCCGCAACGGGGCGGCGGACCCGAACGTTTTCGGCATCTTCGACATGCGGGGAATGGGGTTCGTGGGAAGCAATCTCGTCCGCGACGCGGCGGCGCTCAACAAGGTCGAACTGCTGCCGTGGGACTGCTGGGGGATGATGCTGAAGCGCGAAACGGACGACTCCGACCTGGCGCTCCTCGATCGTCTGGCCGAACTGACGGAGGCCCACGTTCCGGACTTCGGGGCTGTACGCGAACTCTACGAATCGGACCCGCGCCTGAAGGCCGGCGCGACGATCCGAAGCTTCGTGCAAGGCGAGATGAAAGTGGTCGAACTGTAGCTTCGGATGTTTTCCCTCCGGAGAGCGAGCGGAGGGGACCTTCCCGCCGCCGCCCCACCATAAGCACGGCGGGCGCTGCACAGCGCGGGCGCGTGGTTTTTAAAAGAACAAAACCTCGATTTTCCCCCTCACTCGTCCAGGTCGACCAGGCCGTGGCGCAGGGCGTAGCGGGTGAGGCAGGTGACGTTTTCGCACCCCAGCTTATCGAGGATGTTGCGGCGGTGGGTGTCCACGGTGCTCTTGCTGATGTG
>Ga0334882_1004969_pt1 | contig 10763 bp, 9 predicted proteins | sample GraSluR1_MG_5_FD_207226 | JGI IMG/M metagenome (GOLD analysis project Ga0334882, IMG submission 207226) | Sludge microbial communities from methane-producing bioreactor in Wageningen University, Netherlands - Granular Sludge_15_04-R1 | ecosystem: Engineered > Bioreactor > Anaerobic > Unclassified... | reverse complement strand
CGCGCCCGGCCCTTTCATCCTCGTCGGGCACAGCGCCGGCGGCCCGATCGTCCGCCTGGCCGCAGCGAACCGCCTCGACCGGATCGCCGGCCTGGTGCTGGTCGATCCCACGGACGAAGCCGCCCAGGTGTTGTTCACCTCGAGGTTCCGGCGGATGGAGCGGACCATGATCCGCGCCGGAACAGTGCTGGCCCGACTCCGCCTGCTCCACCTGCTGTATCCGGGCATGCTCAGGGCCGCACCGTCCGACGTTCGTGACGACCTGCGTCGGGAGGCGTTCACCCCGCAGGTCATCGCCACCTCTGCTGCGGCCAACCGAACATTCCTCGATGAACTATCCGCCTGGCGCGAGCAGCCGCCCGAGCTCGATGCCATTCCCGTGACGGTCATCTCCGGCTCCCGCGCCGGGGACGGCATGAACGCCGCCCTCCGTGCCGAGGCGAACGCCTCCCACGCCCACCGTGCGGCGCAGTCACCGAACGGGCGACATGTCATCGCAGAGCACTCGAGTCACTATGTGCCGCTCACTGACCCGGGCGTCATCATCGAAGAGATCCGCCGCCTCGCTGTCGGCGCACACTGAGGGACTCGGGCGGTATCGACGGTGACGCCGGCATCGGAGGGGCGACACCGGCCGATTGGAGGATCGTGGCCGGTTGTGGGTGTGCGCGGTCGTGTGCGTGGAGCTTCGTCCCGCAAGGAGGTTGCCCCACAGAACGAGAACTGATTAGGTAAGGCTTACCTAACTTGATCAAGGGGCAGGTGGATGCCTCTGCCGAGGCGGGTCCGCGGCACCCTGGCCCAGGCGGCCGCGGCCGAACTGGCCTGAGCGTGTCCGGGAGTACGTGGTCGCCGACCTTGGCAACTGCCCGCGACAGGCTCTGCCCCCGGACGTACTGAGAGGACACACCGATGCCGAGCACCAACATGCGGACCACACGGGTCAAGCCCGAGAGCAGCCGCCTGCTCACCCTGCACGTGCTCCGCAGCAAGCAGATCAGCCCGCACTTCAGCCGCGTCACACTTGGGGGCGGTGACATCGCGGCCTTCGTGCCGCGCGGCTACGACCAGTGGTTCCGGCTCTTCCTTCCGGTCGCCGGCGGGAGCCTGGACCGCGTGCCGAACAAGCTGGATGTGGTCAGCTACCTGCGGTTCCTGACCGTCTCCAGAGCGGCCCGGCCGGTGTTGCGCAGCTACAGCGTGCGGGCCTTCCGGCCCGACGGCCCGGAGGGACCCGAGCTGGACGTCGACTTCGTCCTGCACGGCTTCACGGACGGCGACTCGCCCGGGCCGGCCGCCACCTGGGCACTGGCCTGCCGGCCCGGCGATGCGGTCGGGATCCTCGACGAGGGCACCGGGTTCCGGCTGCCCGGCGATGTCGGGCACCTGCGGATCGTCGCCGACGAGACCGGGCTGCCGGCGACTGCCAACATCCTCGCCTCGCTCCCCGACGGGATCACCGGGGATGTGGTCCTGGAAATCCCCGACGAGGCCGACCGCCAGGACCTGAGCGCCCCGGCGGGCGTCGAGGTCACCTGGCTGGCCCGCAACAACCACGACCAACCGCCGGGCCGGCTCGCGCTCGCCGCCGCCCTCGACCTGCCGGTACCACCGGAGCCGTCGAGGCCATGGTTCGGGTTCACGGTCGGTGAGCAGGCGCTCGCGTCGGGCGTACGCCGGCACTGGGTCTCCGGCGGCCAACCCAAGGACCGGCTGATGTTCTGTGGTTACTGGCGGGCGGAGTGACCGATCGGTCGAGGCCGCGCGGCCGCCGCCCACAACTCATGGTCTGAGGCCGCAGAGATCCATGGCAACGCGTTGCTCAGATTCGGCTTGCCGTATCGACGTTTGCGCCGTATCGACGTCTGCGCAGCGGGGCATGTCGTATTGCTCGTCCGCGGCGCCTCACGCCCTGATGGGAGCGGCCAATGTGCCAGGACAAATCACATCAAGCCGGGACTCGCGCAGGCCGGTATCGCAGCGCGACCGCACCCGACCGGAACTCCTGGCGATCCACGAGCTCGAGCTGGATGCGCTCGCGCAGACCGGCGAGCAACGTCGGCCCGCGTCCGGCAAGGACCGGCTGCACAAGGAACGCGTACTCGTCGATCAGTCCCAGATCTGCCAACCCCAGAGGGAGTGTCACGCCGCCCACCCACAGGCGCTCGCCTGGCTCCTGCTTGAGCCGGTGAACCGCTTGCCCCAAGTCGCCTCGCACCAGCTCGGCATTCCAGTCGACCCCGCTCAGCGTGCTTGACACGACGTACTTCTTCGCTCGGTCGATGGTCTCGGCGAACGGGATCTCCCACTCTCCCATCCAGCCGGGCCACGTGCCCGTGGCCGGCTTCTGCCACGCCGACTCCATCATCTCGTAGGTCACCCGGCCGAACAGCAGCGCATCGGCTCGTGCCATCTCAGTGGTCCAGTAGCGCATCGACTCCGCGTCCGGCGGGAGCCCTGCCTCGTGATGGCAGCAGCCGTCGAGCGTGACATTGATGGAGTATCGGAGTGGTCTCATCTCGTTGCTCTCCCTTGATGCGCGGCGCCCCGCGTTGACCGATCCGTACTCAGGGTAATGCCGGCCCCACCCGCGGGCTTGGCATGATCTTCACGGGGGGCCGTGACTTCGTGCTCAAGGCTGTCATCGCCTATTGCAACGGGTCGGCGCAGCAGCAGATCGCCGCGGAACTCGGCGCACATGTGCAGACCATCCGCAACACACTTCGCGACGCCGTCGTGAAGCTCAGCGAACGCAACACGGCCTTCGGCGACGACGAGCTCCAGACCATCTGACGGCTTCACACCGACGGGGTCGGCACACGCGAACCCGGACGCCGGTGCAGCGTGGCTCACACAACGATCCTGCGTCAGTTGCACTGAGGAGTCGCAGCCAGGCGGAAGGAGTTGCGCGGCGCAATCGGGCGCACCAGCTCGCACCACCTATGGCTCCGGAATCACCACCATGCACCAACACCATGGCGCTACGACCAGGACTTTTGCACGTTGTTGCGAAGCACGCACCACAAATCGTCGTGCCCCCGATGGGATTCGAACCCATACTGTGGCGGGTTTAAGCCGCCTGCCTCTGCCATTGGGCTACGGGGGCCCATGGGGATCGTACGATCCCCGATCGACACATGGGAGCGGGTTCAGTCGCCCCGCAGCGCCCAGTCGGCCGCCCCGTCGAGGAGGTCGGTCTCGGAGACCAGCAGCCCCGGCACGTCGAGCCGGCGCGCGATCCGTTCCAGGATGACTGCACCGGCGGTGATCACCTCGGCCCGCTTCGGGTGCAGCGAGGGGATCCGGCGCAGGTCGGCGATCGTCCGGGCGCAGAACTCATCGGCCAGCGAACGCAACGCGGGCAGTGGCATCCGGGCGCCGTGGATGCGGTCCCGTTCGTACGTCGGTAGCTCCAGGTAAGCGGACATCAGCGAGGTGACGGTGCCGGCGACACCGACCCATTCGCGGACCGCCGCGAAGTCGATCCCGCTCGCGTCGAGGGCCCGGTCGATGACGTCTCGGGTGGCGATGATCTCCGCCTGGCTCGGCGGGTCGCCGGGCAGCGTACGCTCCCGCAGCCGGACCGAGCCGATGTCGAGCGAGGTCAGCGCCCGGAGGGTGCCGTCCGGATCGCCCAGCGCGAACTCGGTCGAGCCGCCGCCGACGTCGGTGACCAACACCGGCCCGGCGACCTCGACACCCGCTGCCGCCAGCCCGGTGAGGGCACCAGTGAACGACAGTTCGGCCTCCTGCTCGCCAGGGATGACCGACGGTTCGATCCCCAGCCGGTCGCGGACCCCGGCGACGAACACGTCGCGGTTGGTGACGTCACGGGCGGCGGAGGTCGCCACCATCCGGATGTGGCCCGGGTCGACCCCGGCCTCCCGGATCATCCCGGCGTACTCGTCGAGGGCGGCGAACGTCCTCGCCAGCGCCGCCGCGGAGAACTCGCCGGTGGCGTCGACCCCCTCACCCAGCCGGACGATCCGCAGCTGGCGGGTGAGCTCGACCGGCGTCGGGTGGGAGTGGACACCGGGAACAGGCGTGGTACCGGTGCCGGGAGCACCGCTATCGTCGCCCTCCACCAGCAGGAGGCGCAGCGAGTTGGTCCCGCAGTCGATCCCCGCGGCCCGCATCAGCCCTGATCCTGACCGACATGCCGTCGTCCGTTCTCCGCCTCGTCGAGGGACGACGCGCCCTCATCGAGGCACGGGTGACGCCAGAACTCCCCCAACGCGGCCAGCGTCTCGTCACCCAGCGGATTGACACCGGGCCCCGCAGCGAGGGAATGCGCGGCGAGCACGTGCAGGCACTTCACCCGGGTCGGCATACCGCCGGCGCTGATCCCGTCGATCTCCTCGACGTGCCCGAGCGCCTCGCGGTCGGCGAGGTAGGCCTCGTGGGCACGCCGGTAGCCGACGGCGAGGTCGGGGTCGACGCCCAGCCGATCTGTCATCTCGGCCATCATGCCGGAGGCCTCGAGGGTGGAGCACTCGGCGGTGGCTCGGGGGCAGGTCAGGTAGTAGGTGGTCGGGAACGGGGTGCCGTCGGGCAGCCGCGGTGCGGTCGCCACGACGCCCGGCTTGCCGCACGGGCAGCGCCAAGCGATCCCCACCACGCCCCGCGGCAGCCGGCCGAGCTGGGCGGCGATCACCTGCTCGTCGCGGGGACTCATCGGTTCGACCATGGGGTCCAGTCTCGCACGCCGGCGCGGGGCCGGGCCGGGCCGACCACGTCGTCCGGTCAGCTCACGGGACCCTCCTGCTCAGGTCCACGGCCCCATCCGAGCCCTATCTGATGGGCGCACCAAGCCCGCCCGATCAGGGGGTGGGGCCGGTCTCGGGCACCGAGGTGAGGGTCCGGGTACCGGTCGGGGTCGTCGCCTTGCCGGTGCTGCGGCCGCCGGCCGTGGAAGAGGGGGTGGCACTCGGGGTGGCGGAGGCGGCCGGGGTCGAGGCGCCGACCGGCACGTCGCTCGCCGGGGTGGGCCGGTCTGCGGTTGTGGCGCTGCCCCACATCTTCATCCACCAGGCATCGGTGGCCGGCGTCGCCTGATCGGACCGTTGGCTGTCCAGCCGGGCGCCCTCCAGCGGTTTGCCGTCGGCACCGATGACGCGGTAGCCGGTCTCCCCCGGCATCACCCAGCCGAGGCGCTGCCGGGCCTGCTGGCGAACATAGGCCGGGTCGTTCCAGGACGCGAGCTGACGGTTGAGGTCATCGATCGCCTGCTGGCGCTGGGTGATCTCGGTGCGCAACTCGGCGAGCTGGCGCTGCTGGCGGAAGTAGATCTGCAGGCTGGCAGCCGCGGAGATGACCAGCACCCCAACCACCGTTCCCAACAGGACCAGCCGCAGGGCGGCGCTCGGGCCCGCGGAACGTGGCCGCTCCCCGGCACCGTCGCCGGGGTCGGACGACGAACGGGAGTCGGCCCGATCCCGAGGTGTCCCCCGGTCCGGTCCGGCTCCCGTCCTGGTCTGTCCCTGGTCTGCCACGTCCCCCAGTGTGGCCGATCAGGTCAGGAAATCATGCCTGGAAACGCGGGAAGGCGCTGCGGCCGGCGTACTCGGCGGCCTCGTCCAGCTCCTCCTCGATGCGGAGCAGCTGGTTGTACTTGGCGACCCGGTCGGTACGCGCCGGCGCGCCGGTCTTGATCTGGCCACAGCCGCAGGCCACCGCCAGGTCGGCGATGGTGACGTCCTCGGTCTCGCCGGAACGGTGCGACATCATCGTGTGGAAGCCGTTGCGGTGAGCGAGATCGACGGCGTCGAGGGTCTCGGTCAGCGAGCCGATCTGGTTCACCTTGACCAGCAGGGCGTTGGCGGACTTCTCGTCGATGCCGCGCTGCAGGCGCTCCACGTTGGTGACGAACAGGTCGTCGCCGACCAGCTGGACCTTGTCACCGATCTCGGCGGTGATCTTCTTCCAGCCCTCCCAGTCCTCCTCGTCCAGCGGATCCTCGATGGACACGATCGGGAACCGGTCGACCCACTCCTCGTAGATGGCGATCATCTCGTCGGAGGTCTTCGCGGTGCCCTCGAAGACGTACGCCCCGTCCTGGTGGAACTCCGAGGAGGCGACGTCCAGCGCCAGCGCGATGTCCTGGCCGGGCTGCAGGCCGGCGGCCTCGATCGCCTCGACGATCAGCTCGAGCGCAGCGACGTTGGCCGGCAGGTTCGGCGCGAAGCCGCCCTCGTCGCCCAGCCCGGTCGACAGGCCCTTGGCCTTGAGGACCTTCTTCAGCGAGTGGTAGACGCGGGCACCCCACTCGAGGGCCTCGCGGAAGGTCGAGGCGCCGATCGGGGCGATCATGAACTCCTGGACGTCGACGTCGGAGTCGGCGTGCGCGCCACCGTTGAGGATGTTCATCATCGGCACCGGGAGGATGTGCGCGGAGGGGCCGCCGACGTAGCGGTACAGCGGCAGGTCGGCCGACTGGGCGGCGGCGTGGGCGATGGCCAGGGAGACACCGAGGATCGCGTTGGCGCCCAGCTTGCCCTTGTTCGGGGTGCCGTCCAGCTCGAGCATGGCCTGGTCGATGAGGCGCTGCTCGGAGGCCTCGAGGCCCAGCAGCTCGGGGGCGATCTGCTCGATGACGTTCTCGACGGCCTTCAGCACGCCCTTGCCGCCGTAGCGGGAGTCGTCGCCGTCGCGCAGCTCGACCGCCTCGAACTGTCCGGTGGAAGCGCCGGACGGGACGTCGGCACGGCCCTGGGTGTCGTCGTCGAGGATGACCTCGACCTCGACCGTCGGGTTGCCGCGCGAGTCGAGAATCTCGCGGGCGTCGATGAATTCGATGCTTGCCACGGTGGTTGCCTTTCGATCAGCCTCTGACATGCGCGGGGACGGCCGGAAGGCAGCAGTCCCGCGCTCGGGTCCAGCCTAGACATATCGGTTCCGTCCGGTGGGAGGTACCCCCTCCCCACACCGGACGGGGTCAGAGTTCCTCGGAGTCGGTCTCGGTGTCCGGCACGACCGGGCCCGGCCGGCCGGTCCCCGGGCGGTCGGCCGGCCCGGCGTTCTCCTCGGAGTCGACGGCGCCACCGGGCCCGGCGCCCGCGCCCGATTCGGCGGTCTCGGCGCGGACCACCGCCGCCTCGAGCCGGCGCAGCGCGTCCCGGGTGGCCTGCTCCGGGTCGACGCCGCCGGCCCGGGCCCGGCTGACCAGGCCGAGGATCGTACGTCCCAGCTCCTCGGCGCCGATCGGGTCGGTCGGCAGCTCGACGCCCTGGCCGGCCAGGTCGACCTGGTGGGACACCGCCCGGCCGATCACCTTGTTCGCCCGGTGCATCGCGGACAGCTGTTGGGGGATGCCGTCGAGGGTGGACGTACGCCCCTTGAGCCGGCGTTTGCGCTGCTCCCAGGTGGCGTCGAGGTCCTCGGGGACCTCCTCGGCCGCGAAGATGTACGGATGCCGGGCGATCAGCTTGTCCGCGACACCTCGGGCGATGTCGTCGATGTCGAAGCCCTCACCGTCCGGCTCCGCGGCGATCGCGGCGTGGAAGACGACCTGCAGCAGCAGGTCGCCTAGCTCCTCCCGCAGGTGCGCCGGCTCCCCGGTCTCGATCGCCTCGACGGTCTCCATCGTCTCCTCGACCAAGTACTGCACCAGGGACCGGTGGGTCTGCTCGGCGTCCCACGGGCAGTCCTCGCGCAGGATGCCCATCACCTCGACGAACCGGTCGAGCTGCGGGTGCGGGGTGCCGGTCCTGGCGAGGGGGATGGCGCGTGGAGCGCGGGGGCTGTCGCGCGGAGCCACCGGGGCCTCAGTTCGTCGTGACCGGCACCGACAGCGATCCGGTGCCGGTGACCAGGCTCATCTGCTTGGTGTCCCAGGTGCCGAAGCGCGGGTTGACCGCGATGCTGGTGCTGGCCTGCTGGGCTGCCATCGCCTCGGCGCCGAAGGCCTGCTGGGCGTGCACGACGTCACCGACCGCCTCGGCGTACGGGCGGGCGTCCGCATTGCCCTCGAGCTGTGTCCCGCCCGGGATGGAGGCGAGCGCCGCGTCCCGGTCGGCCGTGGTGATCGGCTTGCCGGCCTTCTGCGCCGCACTGTCGGCCAGTGCCTGCGACACCAGGGCCGCCACCACGAGCTGCTCGTCGCGCAGGGTCGCTGTGTTGTCGCCGCGTACGGTCGAGGCCACCGCGGTGGCCGTCTTCTCCACCTCGGTGACCGACACCCGCCGCCCGTTGATCACCACCGCGTCGGAGCCGGTGCCGCCGGCACACCCGGTCAGCGTGAGGATGATGGCCCCCGCGGCAGCGAGGGCGGGCAGTGCGCGAAGCGCCATGGTGTCTCCCGTCGGACGTCTGGTCGTCGGCCCGATCCTACGCGCCTCGGCGGGGCCGGCTGGCCGGACCACCACGCCGGGCGACCTGACCCTTCGGCACCGGCCGCGTCGTCCGTGACCCGCTCCCCCGCTCCGGTCCGGACCGCGGGACAGGGCCCGTCCTCGGCGCCGGCGCGCCACTCGCCACCGGCACCGGAACCTCCGCAGCCGGCGGCCGGCTCCCCGACGCCGCCGGCAGGGTGAGCACCTCACGGACGACCTGGTCGGCCCAGGACAGCAGGTCACGGTTCTGCAACGGTCGCCCGCCCAGCGGTGAGCTGGTGGGGCGGGGGATGATGACCTGGCCCGCGGACGCCTTGTAGACGCTGCGGGGGTGCAGCCGGGCCAGTTTGAGCTGGCGCGATTCCGGCAGGTGCACCGCCGCGAACCGTACGTTGGCGCCCTGGACGATCACCTCCCGCAGGCCGGCCTCCTGGGCCCGCAGCCGGAACCCGGCGACCGCCAGCAGCGTCTCCACCGGATCGGGCAGCGGCCCGTACCGGTCCGCCAGCTCGGCCCGGACCTCGGCCAGGTCCGCGTCGGAGCGGACCTCGGCGATCGTCTTGTACATCTCCAGGCGGAGCCGTTCCGAGCCGATGTAGTCCTCCGGCAGGTGCGCGTCGACCGGCAGCTCGATCCGGGTCTCCGGCTCTTCCTCGGCGTCGGTGTCACCGCGGTACTCGGCCACCGCCTCACCGACGAGCCGGACGTAGAGGTCGAACCCGACGTCGGCGATGTGGCCGGACTGCTGGCCGCCGAGCAGGTTGCCCGCGCCGCGCATCTCCAGGTCCTTGGTCGCGATCGCCATCCCGGCACCGATGTCGGTGTTCGCGGCGAGCGTCGCCAGCCGGTCGTGGGCGTCCTGGGAGAGCGGTTTGTCCGGCGGGTAGAGGAAGTAGCAGTAGCCCCGCTCCCGGCTGCGGCCGACCCGGCCGCGCAGCTGGTGCAGCTGCGACAGCCCCATCTGGTCGGACCGCTCGACGATCAGGGTGTTGGCGGAGGCGATGTCCAGGCCCGCCTCGACGATGGTGGTGGCGACCAGGACATCGGCCCGGCGCTCCCAGAAGTCGAGCATCACCTGTTCCAGCTGGCGCTCCCCCATCTGGCCGTGCGCGGTGACCACCCGGGCCTCGGGGACCAGCTCGCGGATCCGGGCCGCGGCCCGGTCGATGGTCTGCACCCGGTTGTGGACGTAGAAGACCTGGCCCTCCCGGAGCAGCTCGCGCCGGATCGCCGCAGTGACCTGGCCCTCGTCGTACGATCCGGCGAAGGTGAGCACCGGGTGGCGCTCCTCGGGCGGGGTGGCGATGGTGGACATCTCCCGGATACCGGTGATCGCCATCTCCAGGGTGCGCGGGATCGGGGTGGCCGACATGGCGAGCACGTCGACGTTCATCCGCATCTTCTTCAGCTGTTCCTTGTGCTCGACGCCGAAGCGCTGTTCCTCGTCGATGATCACCAGCCCGAGGTCCTTGAAGACGACCTCCTGGGAGAGCAGCCGGTGGGTGCCGACGATCACGTCGATCCGGCCGGCGGCCAGGTCGTCGAGCACCCGGCGGGCCTCCTTGTCGGTCTGGAACCGGGACAGCGCCGCCACCCGCACCGGGAAGCCGGCGTAGCGCTCGGCGAAGGTGTTGTAGTGCTGGGTGACCAGCAGGGTGGTCGGCACCAGGATCGCCACCTGTTTGGAGTCCATCACCGCCTTGAACGCGGCTCGCACCGCGATCTCGGTCTTGCCGTAGCCGACGTCGCCGCAGATCAGCCGGTCCATCGGCACGGTCTGTTCCATGTCGTGCTTGACCTCGTCGATCGCCGACAACTGGTCGGGGGTCTCGGTGTAGTCGAAGGCGTCCTCGAGCTCACGTTGCATGGTGGAATCGGTGCTGAACGCAAAGCCCTTGGCGGCCTGCCGGGCGGCGTAGAGCCGGACCAGTTCACCGGCGATCTCCTTGACCGCGCTGCGGGCCCGGGACTTCCGCTTCGCCCAGTCCGAGCCGCCCATCTTGTCCAGCGTCGGCACCTCGCCGCCCACGTAACGGGTGACCTGGTCGAGCTGTTCCATCGGTACGAACACCCGGTCGCCGGGCTGGCCCTTCTTGCTGGGCGCGTACTCGATCACCATGTAGTCGCGGGTGGCGCCGGCGACCGTACGCTGCCTCATCTCGACGTAGCGCCCGACGCCGTGGTGCTCGTGCACCACCGGGTCGCCCGGCTTCAGCTCCAGCGGATCGATGGCCTTGCGGCGGCGGGCCGGCATCTTGCGTTCCGCCCGGTCGGTCTGGGCCTGGCCGGACAGGTCGCCGGCGGTCCAGACGGCCAGCCGTACGTCGTCGGCCAGGAAGCCGTGCCGGATGCCGGTGGTGACCAGCTCCACCACGTGCTCGACCGGCGGCTCGGTGACGTCCGGCACGACCCGGGCGGCGACGTCGTGCTCGG
>Ga0334882_1004968_pt1 | contig 10766 bp, 7 predicted proteins | sample GraSluR1_MG_5_FD_207226 | JGI IMG/M metagenome (GOLD analysis project Ga0334882, IMG submission 207226) | Sludge microbial communities from methane-producing bioreactor in Wageningen University, Netherlands - Granular Sludge_15_04-R1 | ecosystem: Engineered > Bioreactor > Anaerobic > Unclassified... | reverse complement strand
GCAGGGCTCACCAAAAAGAACCTGCCCCGTGGAAAATGGAGATTCCTTACCGACAAGGAAGTGTACATGTTGAAGAAACACTCATACTGACTATCAGGCAATGACTCACAGATCAGGTTTTGTGAATATCATGGGAAATCCCAATGTCGGGAAATCAACCATCATGAATGCCCTTGTAGGTGAGAAGCTTTCAATAATCACACCCAAAGCCCAGACAACCCGTCACAGGATCATGGGAATAGTTAATGGTGAGGATTTTCAGATTGTATACTCAGATACTCCGGGCTTACTTAAGCCGAAGTACAAGCTCCAGGAAGCTATGATGAGCTTCATCGACACGGCTCTGTCCGATGCCGACCTGATTCTCTACGTAACAGACGTCACTGAAAAGCCGGGAGATGAATGGGAGTATCTCAATCGTATAAAAAAATTAGCAATCCCGTTAATTGTAGCGGTAAATAAAATTGATCTCAGCAATCAAAATGATCTGGAGTACATAGTGGAATCATGGAAAAAACTGCTTCCCCTTTCCCGGGTTGTTCCTGTTTCGGCGATCAATAACTTCAATCTAAACACTCTTCTTAATCTGATAGTCAGCCGCCTGCCTGAAGGGGCGCCTTATTTTCCTAAAGACCAGCTTACAGATAAATACGAAAGATTCTTTGCATCTGAAATAATAAGGGAAAAGATCCTCTTAAATTACCAGCAGGAAATACCCTATTCTGTAGAGATCGAGACAGAGAGTTTTAATAAGGCAGATAACCTTCTTAATATAAGAGCATTAATACATGTTTCCCGCACCAGCCAGAAAGGGATCATAATAGGTCACAGGGGAGCAAAACTTAAGAAAGTGGGTACGGAAGCACGTAAAGACCTCGAGGAATTTTTCAAATGCAAGGTGTTCCTTGAGCTTTTTGTAAAGGTAACAAAAGACTGGCGCGACAAGCCCCAGATACTTAAAAGGTTCGGATACAGATAATTTAAAAATGAGTGGAATAGTTGCAATAGTCGGAAGGCCAAATGTAGGCAAATCAACTCTTTTCAACAGGCTTACAGAATCGCGGCATGCCATTGTGGATGAAACCAGCGGGGTTACCCGCGATCGCAATTACGGCACTGCCGAGTGGAACGGGGTTGTTTTTTCTGTTATCGACACCGGAGGCTATGTAACGGATTCTGATGACATTTTCGAGGAAGAAATTAATAAACAGGTTTTGCTGGCAATGGAGGAAGCGGATGTCATAATGTTTATGGTTGACGTTACTTACGGGATACATGAGCTTGATACAGCAGTTGCCTCAGTACTGAGAAGAAGCGGGAAAAAAGTATTTCCGGTGGTTAACAAGACGGATAACTACGAAAGATCCGCCTATGCGGCTGAATTTTATAAACTGGGGCTCGGTGATATTTACCCTGTAAGTTCAATCAACGGAAGCGGAACAGGAGATCTTCTCGATGCGCTGGTGAGGTCACTTCCTGAGAGAAAGAGTGAAAATGTCCCTGATATTCCAAGGATTGCCATTGTCGGCCGCCCCAACTCCGGTAAATCATCGCTTGTAAATTCTTTGCTTGGTGAAGAAAGAAACATCGTAACACCCGTGGCCGGTACCACACGCGATACTATTTATACCAGATATACAAAATATAACAATGATTTCTTTCTGGTCGATACCGCAGGTCTCAGAAAGAAAGGAAAGGTAAGTGAAGATGTTGAATTTTACTCTGTTATGAGGGCAGTAAGAGCGATTGAGAATTCCGATATCTGCCTCCTTATGATCGATGCCACGAGAGGAGCGGAAACTCAGGATATAAATATTTTCTCCCTGATACACAGAAACAACAAAGGTCTCATTATACTGGTCAACAAATGGGATCTGGTTACAAAGGATAATAACACGGCTTTAAATGTGGAGAGGGAGATCCGAAGCAGAACCGCTCCTTTTACCGACTACCCTGTTCTCTTTATATCCGCAACAAAGAAACAGAGGATCCATAAGATACTTGAACTCATCGGGAAGGTGAATTCAAACAGAAAACGGAAAATACCTACAGCCCGGTTGAATGAAATAATGCTGGAGCTGATCAGGGATTACCCGCCACCAGCAGCAAAAAACAGGCAGATCAAAATCAAATATGTCACCCAGCTGCCCACGCCAACCCCGTCTTTTGCGTTTTTCTGTAACCTGCCGCAGCATATTAAGGATCCTTATAAAAGGTATATCGAGAACAGAATGAGAGAGAGATTTGATTTTACCGGAGTCCCTGTAAGAATTTTTTTCAGAAAAAAATAGTTTACTTTGGTGTGGTTTTTGTTCAGAATTTTGAGTCAAATGGTGAAAATGAGGATATTCATTAATATTGCGGTTATATTCCTTTCTGTTGTCATCGTATCGTGTGTGAAAATCAAAACCATGCCGCCGGAGCCGAGTATCAGTTATATCAGTTTTGAAGTATTTGATACCGTTGATATACTTGGAAACGAAGCTCAGGGAGGCAGATTGAAGTTTTCCTTTGAGGATGGTGACGGAGACCTTGGTCTTGATCCTCCCGAGACCGGAGAAGAAGCAGATTCAGTAAACCTTTTCTTCACCCTCTACAGAAAAACCAACGGAATAATGTCACCTGCGCCTGAAGATGATCCGCTCAGACCTCTTGATTACAGGATACCTTTAATGGACAGGCAGGGTCAGAACAAACTGTTAAAGGGTACAATTTCGGTGACCTTCATGTACCTTTTTTATCTTGAGAGCGATACCATCAAATATGACTTCTTCGTAAAAGACAGGGCAGGCAACGTAAGCAATACAGCCTCAACAAATGAGATACCGTTGGCGGCAAACGGCATTTATTGATACCGGGATATTCAGACTCTTATACCCATAAGAAGAATATCATCAACCTGGTCATAGCTGCCTTTCCAGTCAGAATAAAATGAAGAGATCGCTTCAGCCTGCTGGTCAAGGGGCAGCGGTAAAATTTCTTCAATAAGTGCCTTTAATCGCGAAATCTTCATCTTTTTCCCCTCAGGACCGCCGAACTGATCAGGCATTCCGTCTGAAAACATATAAAGCGTGTCGCCTTCATTCAGATAGTATTCCTGGTCGTCGAAGTATTTTTCCGTTACTGACTCCCCGCCTACTGAGGATCTGTTTCCCTTAATGTAATACGATTCTCCTCCTATCACCAGTATTACCGGCCTCATTGCAGAGGCAAATCTGATGTGGCGGTTTTTAAGGGTGAACTCACAAACGACCATATCCATACCATCATTTGATATTCCTGCCTCGAGGTTCTGATTAAGCGTTGAAAAGATCTGTTTGTCAAGTTTTGACAGGATCTCCGAGGGTCTGGTTATCCCCTGTCTTGAAACGATATCCTGAAGGAGGGTTGTACCGATCATTGACATGAAAGCTCCCGGAACACCATGGCCGGTAGAATCTGCACAGACAAGCACGAATCTGTCGCTGTCAGGTTTGTCGAACCAGTAGAAGTCACCGCTTACGATATCCCGTGGATAGAGGAGGACAAAGGCATCGCTGAAATGTTCCTTCAGTCTGCCCAGGTCCGGCAAAATGCTTGACTGTATCCTGCGCGCGTAGTTTATGCTGTCGGTGATCTCCATATTCTGCTGCTCAATTTCACCCTTCTGCTTTCTGACTACTTCCGTTCTTGCTTCCAGCTCTTTCTCTAGGTATTCCTGTATTTTCTTCTGTGCCTTTTCTCTCTCCCTGACAATAAGGATTGCTCCGGCCACGAGAGCGGCCAGAACCAGCATGATAAACCACCATGCCCGCCATACTGGTGGTTTGATGATTATCTCAAATGTAACAGGCATTTCCTCGGACAAACCTTCTTCATTAACCGAAATCAGATTAAACCTGTATTTCCCGTCCCTCAGGCTGTATGAGACCTCCCGGGAAGACGACAGGTTTGACCATTCGTTATCATAATTCTCAAGATAAGTGCTGTAATATACTTTTTGCGGATTGCTGAGACTTATCCCCACGTAATTGATTCTTACCGAGTACCGCTTTTTGTATGGAAGGCTTATCACCGGCTTGTAAGGATAAACAAGGTCATTGATTACTATACTGTTGATATTATTGTAAGGAGGCAATTGCTGCTTTATATCCTTTGTCTTGTCGTATATAATAATCCCTTCCGTCGTTCCAATAAATACTTTTCCGTCGGGTGATTCAAAAAATCCGTTGGGATTGCATGATCCTCCTCTGGCAAAATCAGTCTCATAGACTTTAATAACGCCGGTGCCGGGGTTATACCTTGAGATTCCCCTTTCGTGGCCGATCCAGATTTCGCCTTCCGAATCAGAAAAAATACTGTAGGCATAATTTGAAAAGAGTCCGTCGGCTGTTGTAAACGATTTCACTGAGTCATCACGGCACTCAAAAATACCATTCCCCTGCGTCGCAGCCCATATTGCTCCTTCTTTTCCCCGTGTAAGGGCAAGTATCTTGTTCAGCAGCATTCCATACAAAACCTGTTCAGATGAAAAGATTTCCGAATCACTATCAACCCTGAACAGTCTGTCGCTTTCTGTAGCCAGGTAAACACTTCCGTCATCATTAAGCAAAAGCTGGTTTATACTGTTGTGAGGAAGACCATTATTTATGTTGAAGCTGTTTCGCAACGAGGCAGACCTTTCGTCTATCATCCTGACGCCATTGAGAGTTGCCAGCCAGATATTTCCGCCATCCTTCGCAATGTGTGTAATATAGTCAGCCCCTGTGTCACCCGACCTGTAAAACAGGTTAGTTTTTCCATCTTTATTTTGAATGTAAAGACCTTTCCCCTTTGTCCCGATCCAGACATTTCCTGTTTCGTCAACGTAATAGGAGCTTATGTCACCCGCCCCCGTAGAAATTGAGGAAAATGAGCGAAAGGATAGTATATCCGGGACAACCGGGTCATAAATGTAATATCCCAGCGGGGTGCCAAGAAGATAGTTGCTTTTATAATTCCCGATATATATAATACTTTTTGGATCATCCTGATCGCCTGGTGCATAAAAACTGAATGCATCCGAACTTAACATTGAAAGGCCATTCCCATTGAAACCCAGCCAGACATTATCTTCAACATCCTGAAATATCACAGATACATTATCACCCGGGAGGCCTGAACTTTTACCGATAAATCTTACCGACTGCAGTACGCTGTCACCCTCTGCGAATGATAGCTTTACAGCACCCGTTTCGGTTGTTGCCAGCCATAGGCTGTTTGCGGAATCCTTTGTTAAAGATTTAACAGAAAGCATATTGAGTTCCGGATGAGCATGGAAACGTTTCAATTCTGATTTGCTGCCCGACAAACGAAGCTGGTAAATACCGTTCCCGTCTGTACAAATAGTAAACCATTCACCACCGGCCATTGGCTGAATTGCCGTAACGCTTGCATAATCAAATTCCTCGTAAGTGTTTTCAACATCCAGCGAACTATTTTTCAACCTGCACAGCAACAAATTTTCCTGCGTGCCTATGAGAAGCCTTCCGTCAGACGTAAAAGAAGCAGAGAACATAACAGGGTCACCGCTCAGAGAAAGAGTATCAATCTTATCGGGTCTCAAAGGATCGATCCTGTAGACCGATTTTCTCTGCGGAACCGCATAAATATTCCCGTCAGGACCTTCAAGCAGGCAGCTGACAGCGGAAGAATTTGACAGATAAACCTGTTGAAGTGATTTTCCATCTGACCAGAATATTGTACCGTCGTTAAAGCCAAACCAGAGCCTTCCGTTAATGTCTTTCAGGGAAGAAACAGGATAACGGCCGAATGCAGAATCGGGATAAGAAACCTCTGTGAAATCAAAACCGTCAAAACGGGAAAGACCTTTGGTTGTCCCTATCCAGAGATATCCGTTATTATCCTGGTTCAGTGTGTAAATTACATTACTTGGAAGATTATTTTCCGGACCGTAATTCTTAAAACGATAAATCTGCCCTGTTGTGGAAATACCACTTAACAAAAATACGGATAGAAAGGCGCCGGCAAGTCCCTTCTTCCTTAAATTATTGATAAGCATCATCTATTCTATTATTCTATATAGTTTATTTCTTCTGCACTTTTCTGATCCCTATAACGGGCTGGTAAACAGGAACTCCCCCTATAGGTGAACTGAAGAACTGGAGAGCATCCCCCCTCTGGTTCTCAAGCGATATTACGACATTATTATTTCGTACCAGCATTTCCTTTTTCTTATGAAATTGAAAATCAAGAGATTTTCCTATTTCTGCAGGCTCAATCGGGATCTTTGATTCAGCCCAGTCATCTTCATTTGAAACAGGAACAGAGATACCCTGCTTATATCTTGAGACTACCAGAATATTTCCGTCATCATCCCAGTCAAAATTCATCTGTTTTATATAAACTATCCCGGTGTCAACATAGGGATAGATGTGGGAAACACTTTTATTATCATTCCACATTCTGAAGGTATATTTGTATGTAAATGCGTTGGATCCTTCTATTGGAAGCTCGCTGTCAGCGTCACGGCTCAGAAAATACCGGTACAGATTCCCGTCATCACCCGAAATTCCTTCACAAACTATTTTGAAAATATACTGATTCCATTTCTCATTGAAATCACCTTCCGAAGGATTGAAGGGGCCGAAAGCATAGTACTTGTTATCATATCTTGGATCGTTCCCGAAAACTCTGGATACCAGTAAATTTCCTGACTTATAGTTTGCCTCTTTCCTCAGCCCTCTTGATTCCTCATTCTTATCAGGATCCACTCCTTTTCCCCCGTAGACGGAAAACATTGTCCTTGAGTTGAAGACCCCCTGTACCTCATCATGTTCCCCTCCGACATCAGGATCGAATATTTTAATATAAAACTGCTGGTCATAATCCCTGGGAATGGTAAAGAAAAAGACTGAAAAAAAATCATCATCTCCCCAGGAAGTCTCTCCATATCTGCCAAAAGTCACCAGAAAAGGTATATTTTCATCTTTGCCCGGCACAGCCTGCCCCGATGTTTTCTCCTGCATCATCAGCGCCAGCAGAATGACAGCAGACAGTAATTTGAATATTGCAGATCTTAATTTCATATATTGACCAATTAATCTTTGACGTGTTACGGATTACTGATTATTATGGATCTGGATGCACAGGCTTCTTTCGTATTGCCCTCAGAATCGGGACGGCCTGAGACCATTAATTGTATATCATAAATGCCCGGATTGAGATACTGTTTTGAAACCTTCTGACCGACAGCTATGGTTTCATCGCCGAAATTCCAGTAATACCTTGTTATCTCCCATCCGGGAAGATTGGTCCTGAATGCATCAAAGGATATAGTTGCCCCTGTTACGGAAGAATCGGGACAGGTAATATAAGGCTGTTCAATATCTTCAATTACCAGGATATATGATTTGATATTCTCTGAGACTTCCTGTGTTACAAGATTTTCAACGTCAAGCCTGACATTATAGGTGCCGGGTGCCTCATAGCAGTGTTCGACAACCGGGCCTGTTGCCGTGTTTCCGTCTCCAAATTTCCATCCGTATCTGAAAGGAATGGTGTCATGTTTTACGGCATTCTCCTCAACAAATTCATAGCAGTAATTATTCTCTTCCTGCGGGGAGCAGTTCTGACTTTTAATTATCGCCGACAAAAATTCATAAATATCATCTGCTCTTCTCCGGTTTGAAGCAAAGAATCCTGATTGTAACGATTCCGTCGCTACAAAGGCAAAATCATCTGAAGGTGAATTTACAGGTTCCGGCAGGAGAACAGGGGGACCCCAGCTGTTGGTTTTATGTATCGCAAAATATATATCCAATCCTCCAATTCCCCCGGGGCGGTCCGAAGTAAAATATAGTCTGCCTGATTGATAGTGAGGATAATTTTCGGCACCCGGCGAATTTATTCCGGGACCTAAATTGACAGGTTCGCTCCATTCTCCGTTAATCATCTCACAATAATAAATATCCGAACCTCCCATTCCCCCCGGCATGTCAGACGCAAAAAAGAGGTAACGCCCGTCGTTGCTTATTGACGGCTGCCCTATATCATAATTCTGATTATTGTATTTAAAAGGTTTTACGGAAATTATTTCGAGACCGGAAATTTCACCAATGAAAATACCGCTGCGGTTCCTGAATTTCTTTCTTTTAGCCGGCTCCCCCGTTTCAGTCTCACTGGTAAAATATACTGTTTTACCGTCAGGTGCAACGCACAAAGGTCCGTTATTGAAAAGGGTTGTTCTTTCGCTTCGCATTTCCACATCTTTGCTCCAGGCAGCTGAATCAGTTCTTTCAACATAAAAAACATTATAAAGCCTGTGTCCGTCAAAAGATGTTCGGTCAGTGAAACCGCTGAATCTTCTGTCAGAGCAGAAAAGCAATCCGTCCCTGAAAATTACCGGTGAAATTTCATTGTACAAAGATGAACTGAACGACATTCTGGATACCGTGTAAGGGGCCAGCTGCTGTGCTGTCACCTCAGGCTGATTCATGACGGCAGCGAAAAGCAGTAAAGACAGTATATATGAACATCTATTCATAAAATATTAAAAATAGCGTGGATTAGCCGCACTCACTTTGTAACGGAATTCATATCTAAGAATAAATTCTGTTGATCCTTTTGAAAAATTGCTCATTCTTCCGGCAGGATAATCGTAAGAAATGCCAAACATAAGCTGATCGTTAAGCTGAACCTGGATGATGCCTACGATAACCTGCTCGGTGACTCTCCAGGAACTGCCGGCCCATAAAAGATCGGCTATAATAAAATTTGCATTGATGTCAAACTGAGTAAGTTTCTTTGTATCCTGGAGTGAATAGTTCATTAGAAAAGATGGCTTGATTTTCAATATTCGTGAAACATTGAAAAGCGCTCCTCCCGTTATGAGAAAATCATAGTCGCTGAAACTGTGGTGGGGTACGACTGAACCATTATTTGTTCTGTGATAGCCAAGAAATGAAGGTATTGCCAGTCCGGCAAAAAACCTGTCCTCAAAATAATATACTCCGGCCCCTGCATTTGGCAGAATGAACGGCCTGTCATTGGTCTTAAAAACAGGATCATCAGCATCAATCAGCCTGAGGCTTGTATAATCGGTGTTTGATAGATCTGTACCTGCTTTTAGCCCGAGGGAGATCCTGCCTCTCCTTAGTCTTATGTGATAAGCATAGTCTGCATAAATGCTGGTTGATTTTGTAACCCCGTACTGCATGAACTGAGCAATTAGTCCCAGGGCGACCTTATCATTTTTGAGAGGTGAATGCAAAGAAAGGGATTGTATGACCGGTGATCCGGAAGTTCCCATCCATTGCATTCTGTATGAAAGTGAACTGCTGAGGACACCTCTTGTTCCGGCATAGGCGGGATTGATCATAAGACCATTCTGCAGATACTGGCTGTAAACCGGGAATCCGAGGCTTATCCTTGAGGAATCAAGGATATTCTGGCAATAAACATTGTTTATTGAAAACAGAACAAGAATTATTATGCATCTGAAAATTTTCATATTTTTTATTGCCAGTCTGATCAGTGTGTTTATCTTTCCTGCCTTAATATCTTTTCAGGATTATGAATCCGCTCTTCCTGAAAACCTTGCCTGTTACCTTTGATGTAATCCTGAGAAGGTAATAGTATGTCCCTTCGGGAAGATCACTTCCTCTTGTGTTTTTACCGTCCCATGATTTCCATTCCTCCCCGTTCCGGTTTGACGATGCAAAGACTTCTGCACCGGCACTGTTGACTACTTTGAGCTCCGCAATCTGGCTTGACAGATCGAGCCCCTTAATTTCAAATGTATTATTGTAATTATCCGGGTCATTGTTAGGCGAGAATCCTTCAGGGATCAATAATCCTTCATACACATATATATCAATAAAATCCTCCAGTTTGCATGCTCCTTTTGTAACGGTCCACAATAACCTGTTCAGCCCTGCTGACAAACCTGTTACCCTGGTATTATTACTGGTATCATCAATAAATGTTCCCGTTCCCTCTGCAATGGTCCATTTACCTGTTCCTCCCTCAGGCACCGGATCAGCCCGGAGATCCAGAATATAGTCAAAAGTGTACATGGTTGTGTCATTGCCTGCATTTATGGTTGTCCCTTCAGGAAGAACATCTATTGAAATTTCGGCAATATTAGAGATGCTCGTACAACAAAAAGCCGGCCCGGAATATACAATTCGCCGGTATTTCATCGGATCGTAAAGGGATGGGGGCTGATAACTTCCTCCGGCAGCATTGTTGATCCCTGCTGCGGGGATCCATGATATACCATCGATGCTCTCCTCCCATAAGAATGTATAGCTTCCCGTCCCTTCTCCTCCTGAAAGAGTTGTAGCTGCAAGCTGTACAACCGGGCCGGGTATGCCGTCGCGGCAAACAACAGGATCACCTGATATCAGGTTGCCAGTTATCAACGGAAGCACTTTCACCATGACAGGATCGCTTTCTGATATACATTCGCCTGAAGTAACCCTCCGTCTGAAGTACGTGGTTGAACTAAGGGCCACAGGATAATAATCGATATCATTCGCCGACTCTGTCAGGTCGTTCCATGTAATGTTATCGGATGAAAATGACCACTGGAATTCATAATCTCCTGTTATATCCGTTCCTCCTGATGGTTGCAATCCTGTAATCCTGTGAGGAGTTGCCCCGGAGCAGATTGTGGTATCATTCGTGCCCGCTTCCAGCAGCGAGATAATATTTTCAGTTACAGGTTTATGCACATTTATCATTACTGCAAGGCTGGTATCTGCACAGGCTGATGAGATAACTAT
>Ga0334882_1004965_pt1 | contig 10772 bp, 7 predicted proteins | sample GraSluR1_MG_5_FD_207226 | JGI IMG/M metagenome (GOLD analysis project Ga0334882, IMG submission 207226) | Sludge microbial communities from methane-producing bioreactor in Wageningen University, Netherlands - Granular Sludge_15_04-R1 | ecosystem: Engineered > Bioreactor > Anaerobic > Unclassified... | reverse complement strand
CATGGCGATGCCGCCGCCGAGGCCGAGCGTGCCCGAGCCGCCGACGGTGTTGCCGGTGACCCGCAAGTTGCGCAGGGTGGGGGACGTGCCGTTCAGGATGATGCCGCCTCCGTACTGGCCGGCGTAGGGGATGTCGGAAAAGACCGTGCCGCCGCCGCCCTGGATCTTGAAGCCGTCGACCACGCAGTCCGCGGTGACCTGCCCGGTGAATCGCACGGCGGCGTTGCCCAGATTGCCGGTGATCACCGTGGGGGTGCCCAGCGGATCGCGGGCGACGTAGCCGGGGGCATAGCCGCCGAGATACTTGAGATTCTTGCCCATGAGCACGGTTTCGGACATGGCGTAGTCGGCCAGCACCTTGATCGTGTCGCCGACCGCCGCCGAATTCATGGCGTCCTGGAAGTTGAGGAACTCGCCCGGGACCTGCTGGACGTTGTCGCCCAACGCCCGCAGCAGGTTGACCCGTCCGGCGCCGAGCAGGCCGACATAGCTCGGGTTGACCGCGTCGATGTTATCGCAACTGTCGCGCAGAATCTGCGAGACCTGGGCGGCTGTCAGGCTCGTGTTCGACGACCAGATCAACGCGGCGGCCGCCGCCGCGATCGGCGACGCGAAGCTCGTGCCCTGCGTGCTGGCGTAGGTACTCTGGCCGGTGAAGCGGTTGTAGGCCGTCGTGTAGATCTGATTGCCGGGAGCGGAGATGTCGACCCAGGTGCCGTAATTCGAGAAGCTCGCCTTGGTGTCGTTGGAATTCGTCGCCGCGACGGCTAGCACGCGCTTGTAAAAGTCGCTGTAGCCGCCGAGGTAAGAGGCGTCCGAGTTGTCGTCGTTGCCGGCCGCGGTGAAGATGAGCATGCCGGCGTTGAGGCACGTCTGCACCGCCGAGGACAGGAAACTCGTGCTCCCCCAGGAGCAATTGACGATCTTGGCCCCGTTGGCAGCGGCGTAGACCATGCCCTGAGCGGCGAAATCCATGCGCACGACGCCGATGGTCTCGCCGTTGGGTAGCCAACCCACTCGCAGCGCCATGATCTTGCAGCCGGGGGCGGTGCCGGCGACGCCGACGCCGTTGTCCGTGATCGGCGAGACAACGCCGCCGATGTTGGTCCCGTGGCTTTCGTAGTCCATGGGATCATTGTCCTGTCCCGCGCAATCTTCGTCCGGGTAGCAGGAGCTGGGAGGCAGGTCCACGAAGTCCCAGCCGCGGATGTCGTCGATCTTGCCGTTGCCGTCGTCATCGACCCCCGGCGTTCCGTAGTACTCGGCCCAGTTGGTCCAGATCGCACCGTTCACCCTGTCGGGATGCGGTCCGCCGAGATCCGGGTGATTCCAGTCCACGCCGGAATCGGTCACCGCGACGATGATCGTGCTGTCGCCAAGCGTCTCCGCCCAGCCGCCGAGGGCGCGGATATCGCCACCGCCGATCGAGGGGTTGCGCAAGAACCACTGGCTGGTTTGCAGGTCGTTGGGATGGAAGGCGCTGCCGTACTGCCGGCAGACGGCCACCGGATGTACCTCTTTAACGAGGGAGACCTTGGCGTAATCGGCGTAGACTGCGGCCAAGCCGGCATCGGCGGGGAAGTCGACCGTATAGACGCTCTCGAGCAGCTCGCGGGTTGCCGGGTCGTCGAACGCTTGAATCATCTCGCCATAGAGAAGCTTGATCTCGATAGCGCCATGCTTGACCGCGACCGCGTCCAACTCGGCGAGGCCGGTCAAGGGAACGCCGAGGCTTTTATCGACGTTCAACTTGACGCCCGGCTGCATCGTGACGACAACCCGGTCGGGTACGTGAGCGATCACCGACGCGTTTTCGAAAGGAACCGCCGTCGCGACGGTGGTCCAGGCCAGCACGGCACACAAAAGCACACTCAGGTTCCGCATGGGTCAACCTCTCTGCAAGTGGCGACGGGAACGGTCGTCAATATCAAAGACGTCCCCGGTCATGGCGATAGTCATCGGTAATTATATAGGAATTCTTGTTTCGTATCAATTCCTTAAAGAATATGCTAACCAGGCAAGCATTTGGCCTTTTCGTGTAGGCGATCGGTGAATCATCCGAGCCAGGGTCGATCGGAACGGGATAACGTCGTGGCTGCTGCGTCCGAGCTGGACATCGTCTTTCTGGAATCGCACGACGGCGGGTCGCACCGCGACTTCCGGTTGGGGCTGATGAGCCATTCGCGGCATCGGTACCGCGCGCTGACCCTGCCGCCTCGGTTCTGGAAGTGGCGCATGCGCGGCGCCGCCCTGTGGTTCGCCGACCGCCTACGCCGGCAGCCGCCGCCGTGCGACCTCTTGCTGGCGACCAGCCTGCTCAACGTCGCCGACTTGCGTGGACTGCTGCCGCCGCCGCTGGATCGGCGCCCGCTGGTTCTCTACATGCACGAGAATCAGCTCACGTATCCGTTGTCGCCGCAGGAAGAGTTCGATTTCCACTTCGGTTTCACCAATATCATCAGTTGCCTGGCGGCCGATCTCGTCGTCTTCAACTCGACGTACCATCGCGAGCGGTTCCTGGACGCGTTGCCGCTTTACCTCAACCGCATGCCCGAAGCCGTCCCGGCCGGCATCCGTCCGCGTCTGGAGGCGAAAACGCGCGTCCGGCCGGTCGGACTCCGCCGCTCGCCGGTCGCCGCGTCGGCGCGGGCCGTCTGGCGCGGCGGTCCCTGCGAGCCGCAGGCCGGGCCCCCATGGCCTCGCGACGGGAGGCGGCCGGTTTTACTCTGGAACCATCGCTGGGAGTTCGACAAGCGGCCCGATCTCTTTGCCGGCACGGTCGAGCGCCTACTCGCCGCCGGCCTCGATTTCACGGTCGTGCTGGCCGGCGACAGCCGCCACCAGGAAGCGGTTTTCGCGCCGCTGGCGGAACGCCTCGGCGAACGTTGCCTGTATTTCGGATATGCGGCGGACCGCGAACGCTATGCGGCGCTGTTGGCGCAAGCCGACATCGTGGTCAGTTGCGCGGAGCAGGAGTATTTTGGGATCGCGGTCGCCGAAGCGGTGCATGCCGGCTGTTATCCAGTGTTGCCGCGGCGCGAGGTCTACCCCAGTCTCTATGGACCGTTGTGCCGCGGTCGCCATTTCTACGATACGCCGGCTGATCTGGACCGCCTGCTGGCAGACCTGATTCGCGGCGAGGGCTGTGGGCACATGTGCTCGCTGGCCGTCGACATGGACGCCTTTTGCTGGGATCAGCTGGTCGCTAGCTATGACGAACTGCTGCTGGACGCCGCCGCAATGGGCGGCAAGGCGCCCGCGGAAAGGGAACCGGCGTGACACAACGTTTCTACCTCATCGACATCGAGGGCGTGCTGGTGCCGGATAAGAGCTACCGGCCGTTGCCGGGCGCGGTCGCCTGGCTCGCCGGCTTGGCGGACCGAGGCATCGGCTGGCGGCTGGTCAGCAACAATACGACCCACCGGCCGGGCGATCTGGTCGCGGCGCTGCGCCAGGCAGGGTTCACGGTGGAGCCAGCGCACCTGATCAGCGCCTTGACCGTGGGCGCCGCCTGGTTGCGCGAACAGGGTGTGCAACGCCTGGGTTGGCTGGGGTCCGCCAAGTTGCGCGAGTGGTGGCAGGCCCAGGGATTCGCGCTGGTCGACCTCGCGGCCGAGCGGTGCGAGGTCGTGGTGCTGGGAGTGCACCCGGAGCAGAGAATCGCCGATCTGGACCGCGCGCTCGCCTGGCTGCAAACCGGCGCCGCGCTGCTCTGCATGCATCGCAACCGCTTTTGGCTGGACGCCGCCGGGCAGGCGCGTCTGGGCCCGGGCGCCTGGGCGGCCGCGTTGGAGACGGCGGTGCCGCACGTCCGCACGGTTACGGCGGGCAAGCCGGAGCCGACGATCTATCGCCTGGCGTTGGATTCTCTTGGCGCGCCGCCGCAGGACGCGCTATTTATCAGCGATGATCCGTTCAGCGATCTCGTCGGCGCCCGTCGACTCGGGCTCGGCACGGTGTTCGTTCTGAGCGGAAAGTATCCCGACCGGCAAGTGCTCGCCGGCTTGCCGCCGGATCAGCAGCCGGACCTGATCGTGGAACAGGTCGACCAGCTCACGGAGAACCGACGCGCGTGAAAAACGGGATCGAGAGCGAATCCCCGCGCCAAGACCAGCGGCGCAACCAACTGCTCGCCACGGCCTTGACCGCCTGGGATTTGCAGAGAGCACGCAAGCGGCCGGCCCGCGATGCCCAGACCCGCCACATGGTGCTCAAGACCCACGATCGGCTGCGCTGGCTCGCGGAAGCGGAACTGGGCGTACCGAAACAGGAGCGCTCCTTCCTGAAGGCGGGCGATGCCTCCGCGCCGGGCGTGCTCTTGATCCACGACACGCGGCAGAGTCCGGCCGACGTGCTGCCGCTGGGCCGCGCGCTTGGGGAGGCGGGCCTGACCGTCCACGGCTTGTTGTTGGCCGATTACGGCCATGGGGTGACCGAGCGCCCGGAGGCGCGGTGGCGGGCGACCCTACAGCAATTGCGGCTCGGCCATCGTCTGCTCACCGACACCTGCAGCGAGGTCCATGTCGTGGGCGTCGGCTTCGGTGCGGCTTTGGCGCTGCATCTGGCCGCGCGCGAGCGCGTGGCGTCCCTCGTGCTGATCGCGCCGGCGCTGGTGCCGCGGGTGCCGTTGTGGGTGCGCGTTCTGTGGGGATTGCGCCTGCTGCGGTTGCGCCCTGTGCGGCGGCGTCTGGGTCTGCTCGTCGACGCCACCGAGGGGATGAAGCTGGCGCAAGACCAGGTCGGCAAGCTGGTGGTGCCGATGTTCGGGGTCCAGTGCGACGATGACGAACTGGCGAGCCCGCAGTCGCTGCGTCTTTTACAGAAGCGCGCGCGCCATGAGCGGTGCCGCTTTCAGGTATTCCCCACGGGGGGGCACGATGTCCTGGCCGCACACGGCGCGGACGGCCTCCAGCGCGACATCGTGGATTTCGTCAAACATCGAGCGTAGTTCGGATCACACGGGATCCAGCAATCGCGACAGGGCCGCGTCGCTCAGACGCGCCCCGAGGCCGAGCCGGCGCCGCGCGAGCGTCTGTAAGACCTGCACGTAAGCCGGCAGGTCGGCTGCCAGTTTGGACCAGATCTCGGCCAGACCGCGGCTGCTTTCTTCGCGGCCGCCGATGTACCGCGCCGCCATCCGATAGCAGTGACCGGCCAGACTCAGGTCGCGCCGGCGGGTTTCGGCCCGGCTCTGGCGCCAGCCCGCGGGCCGCCGCCGGATCATGTCGCCCCGATCGAACAGGCCAAGTGCCAGCAGCCGATGGTCCGCCTGGCGTCGCCAGTATTCCGCGAGTGCGTGACGGCCGCACTCGTTCGGAGGGCGTAGCATTGCCGGGTCCTGGGCGGGCGCAACGCCCGCGGCCGTTGCGCCGCCTATCCACCGGCCCAGCAATCCTACCAGGTAGACGTTGATGGCTTCGTCCGGGCCGCGGCTGTTCGTCGGCAAGTCGGACTCAGCTCTTGCTTCGAGCAACTGTTCGGCGAAGAACCAAGCGAGCGGCCGCACGGGTTCCAGGCTGGGAAACAGGCTGTGATAGGTCGGGGCGCGACGCGGGTGAACGGCAACCGTCATGGATCTCTCCCGGTTGAGGACGGCGTGGTTCATGCAGGACGCGTGCCTGCCGTCACGCGACGGCCCGTCAGGAATAATGCGGGTAAATTGCTCCGAACGTCTGTGATTTGCGATTTGATGCGCCGCGTGGATTCGACGCGGCGGTCGCGCGAACCCATCTTGCCATTTCTTGCTACGGTTGCCCGCCTTGCGGCCGATATGCCACCAAGACATGTCCCGAGAACCCTTGTTTTGCCGAGAGAGGTTGACGGCATGAGCGAGCGTTTGGACCTGGATCTGGAAGGCGAGTTGCCGGACGACGGCCCCGATACTCCGGTGGGAGAGTGGGACGACGACTTGCTGGAGGATTTTCCCGCGGATGATCCGGCCGCGCGGCCGCGCGATGCAGCCGGACCCGGCGCCGCGAAAAAGAACCCGGCCGAGGACACCAAGGCGGACGCCAAGGATCCGGCGCCGGTGCGCGACGATGCTGCACGTAACCAGGCGCCCACGCGCCGCAGCACGCGGGAGAACGGGGCCGCAACCGGCTTGTTCTTCGCCGTCTTGATGCTGCTCGCGGGACTGACCATCGGCGCCGGCGTGTTGACGGCCGCGGGCGGTATTCCGGAGAGTCTGTGGAATTTCTCCGGCTTCGGCGATCCGTTGACCCTCGGCGACTTCCGCACTCACCCGGTCAACGCGTTCTGGTTCGCCTTGGGAGTCACGTTGTTGGCCGCGGTCCTCGCGGCGGTCGGCATCACGCGGCGCCAGCGCGAGCTGCGGGAGCAGATCGAGTTCAAGGACGCAGTCCTGTCGGCGGTGTATGCACTGGATCCGGATGTGCCGGAGTCGTGGCGGCAGCCTGAATTACTGGCGGATCCGGACCTGGCGGCGGTGACCGGCAATATGCTCGGCCACTACCACCTGCAACAAGCCAAGCTCACGCGCTATGTCGGCCTCGAAGGCGAACTGCACCGTCTCGAAAAAGCCATGGCCGAGGACTGCCAGGTGGATCTGCAGGGTAACTGGGAGAATCCCGCGGCCGGCAGCTTGGCGGACCAGGCGTTGCGCTTGCTCGCCGCCCGCGACGAATCTGTCCAGGAAGCCTCCCGCTTACAGCAGACTTATACCGATCGCGGCCCCGATCTGGTCGCCGGTCTGCGCGACGCCCGCAGCTGGCAGGTTGCGGTCGTCGACCAGATCCACAATCAGGGCGCCGCTGCTGAGCGTCTGTCGCGCCAGCTCGGCAAACTCGCGGCGATGTTGCCCCAGGACGACGACCGCTCGCGTCGCTATGACCGACTCGTGCAGGCCCTGGCAGCGATCCGCGATGAAGTGTCGAGCTTGCCCGGGCGAGCCGGCGACCGCGAGCAGGGCACCCAGAACTCCCTGAACGCCTTGATCGAGCGCGCGAGCCGTCTGGCCTTCCAGATCGCCATGGAGGTGGCTCGGCTCGGCGCCAAAGGCGAGCGTCTGCTGCCGCTGACCCAAGACCTCGAGGAACTCACGACCGAACTGCGGTCCAAGGTCGACCGCGGCAAGGCGCAGCCGGGCCAGGACGACCCGCGCGAACGCGCCCTCGAAACGATTCGTGGCCGCCTCGGCGAACTTGATCCGCAGGTCTTGCAGGCGACCGTGACGCCGGAATTGCCCCGCGCACTCGGCGAACTGGCGCCGGCCGCCGGCGAGGCATCGGCCGGTCTGGCCAAGCTCTCCCAGAGTTTCGGCCTGCAGACTACTCGTTTGCAGCAGCTCAGCGAGCTGGCCGCGGCGTTGACCGGACTGCCGCTGGACGATGTCGGCAATCCGGAAGCTCCGCCCGGCAGCGGCATGTTGGTCGAGCGGCTGGATCCGTTCGGCGGCGGTGCGCTGCCGGAAGGCGGTCTGATGGCCGATCCGTTCGCCAGCAGCAGCGGCTCGATCTTCGACGGTAGTGCTGCCGATAGCGGGGAGTTCGCGCGCACCGTGCCGCCGGGCGAGCAAGAAGCACTCTTCGCCAGACCATCACCGCGACCCGCGGCGCAGCCCGAGCCGCCGTCGGCCGCGTCCCCGGCTGCGGAGCCTTCGTTGTTGGATTTGCGGCTCGAACCGATGTCTGACGTGGCCGAGCCGCAAGCGCCGCCGCCGGAGTCGCCGAGTTTGCCTCAGCCGGAGCCTGATCTCGCGGTCGACTTGCTCGCCGGATTACAGTTGGTCCCGGCGGTCGAGAAACTCGACGAGACGGCGCTTTCTTCGCCGGACGAAAAGATCTATGATCTCTCCGAGTTCGACGCGCAACCTTTGCCGCCCGATCCCGACGGCGATCGGCCAGCGGACCTCGTCTATGATCTCAGCGAGTTCGACGCCGTCAGGATCGCGTGACCATGGAGATATGACCCTGTCCGATGTCACCCTGACGGATCTTCTGGCGGAGTTGCGGGAGCGGCTCCGCCTTTTCGTTGCCGAACCGCCGGAACGGCCGATCGCGCCGCCGTCGCCGGGACCGTTGGGACCGGCTGGCCGGGCCGCCTTGGCCGCGCGCCTGCTGGCCGTCATGCTGGCCGGCCACCAGAGTGAACTCGCGGCGGTGGCCGCGGAAGCGATCAAGGAACTGGCCGAGGTCCTGGCCGCGGCGCCGGTGCCGCTGCCGGGCAGCGCGATGGAACAGGGTCTGCGCCGGCTGGCGCGCGATCTCGAGGAACTGGCCCTGGCGTGGGAAGCCGGCGAAGCGCGGGACCTCGCCGTCGCCTGGACCGCGCTGCGCGAAAGCGGAGACCAACTCATCGCCGCCGCGGGGGCTGCGTTGCCGGCGGCGCCGGCGGCGCCGGCCGCGCCGGCCGCCGCAGCACAACCCGCCGCTAGACCGCCGACCGCGACCCCGGCGGTCTGGCTCCTCGTGGCTGGTGAACTGCGTCGCCGGACCTTGCGCCGGCGGCTCGAGGCCGCGGGCGTCGCGGTCGAATGTCCCGCCAACGCGTCGGCGGTTGCGGCCCGCCTGGCCTGCGAGCGGCCGGTCGCGGTACTCTGCGATGACGCTGTGCCGGCGCGCCATCACAGCCGGCTGCAGCAACTGCTGCCGCGCGCCGAACTGCCTGTGATCGTGATCCGCGGGAGCGCCGGGAAGGTCGGCGCCCAGGACGCGGTCTGGGCGCCGCCGTTTCGGGCCGACGATCTCCTTGCACAACTGCGCCGACACGCATCTGACCGTTCGCAGCCGATCCAGCCCGAATAACCCGGCAGGGGCGCCCGGAGTCGGTCTGCAAGTTCTGCCGGTGCGTGCGAAATGCAATCCGAGGTCGTATCGGCAAGGATCTTCCGTCTCCGGCAACAGACGACGACTCCCGGCAAGCCGCTATTTAGCGCCGTTCCCTCTGATATGGCGGCAGGGGCATGGGAGTTGCAGCAGGGCGCCACAGATGCGCGGCACAGGATGCTTTGCAAGTGCGGCCGAGGAGTGCAACCCATGCTTGACCAGAAGGACCGGCCGATCTTCATCGGCGCCGACGACGCGACCAGCCAGGTGATGACTTCGCTCGAAGCGGCCGAATATCTGAAGATGCACGTCAAGACCGTTTGCCGCCTGGCCAAAGAGGGGAAGATCCCCGCCAAAAAGGTCGGCAGCGAATGGCGTTTCCTGCGGTCCGTGCTCGATCACTGGCTCACCGAGACGGTGGTCTGAAGGAGGAGCGTTCCTTGGCCACCCGGTTCGAACCACTGGATCTGGGCGAGTCCGCAGCCTTCGGGATCCGCCTGCAAGGAGCGTTCGGTCGCGGCGACCGCCGGCGCTTGATGGAACTGGCCGCGCGTTGCCTGGAGAAGGGCAAGACGCAACTCGTCCTCGACTGTCGTGAACTGGACTCCCTCGGCGGCGGCGGTGCGACGGTGCTGGCGGATCTGCAGCGCCGGTTGCTCGAGCGCGGGGGCGAGGTGGTCTTCGTTGCGGTCGGCGGGGTCATCCACCGTTTTCTGCAAGCCAAATTCGACGGGCTCCCGCTGCGTTGTTTCGACCAATCCAAGGCGGCCCTCGCGGCGCTGTCGGGCGAGACGGCCGCCGCCGATCCCGCGCCGCCGGAGACTTCGCGTCGAGGCCGCAAAGCGGCGCGGGCAGCCATCGATACGGGCGCCGGCGGGCCGCCGCCAGTCGACGCTGAGTCGCTGCCATCGTCCCGTCAGCCCGATCTCGACACCCTGCTCGACACGGTCGAACCGGACGCGACACGATCGGAGACCGTCGTCCGGCGAACGGCCGACCTGGTGACGGCTGCCTACGTCTCGATCGACGACATGCTGCAAGCGATGGGCGACCGCAGTAATCCGACGGTGCTGGGCGAGGTGTTGTCGATGCTGCTCGACAGCCACGAACTGGCGGCCGAGACCATCTTCTGCCATCCGCAGGGCGACCATTTCGTGGCGACAGGCGGCAGCGTGCGGCTGCCTGCCGAGGGAGGCATCGTCGCGAGCCTGCTGCGCGCCCGCCGGCCTTTGACTTTGCTCGATCTGGAAGACGGCGATCTGTGGGACGAGGAGACCCACTTGCTCGAGCAACACCAGCCCGATCTGATCCTGCCCTTGCTTCGCGCGGATGCGCTGGTGGGGATTGCGTTTCTGCGCCGGGGCCGCCAGGAGCGCGAGTACGGGATCAGTGAGGTCTTCGCGTTGGAACTGCTCCTGCGGCTGCTGCGGGGCGACGTTGCGCCGCCGCCCGCCGCGGTTTCCCGGGACAAGGCGCACGTCGCCATTCCGGTGCCAACTTCCGATCAGGAAACGCTGCTGCGGGCGAAGCTCGATCTCGCCCGCGGCCTGCAGGACGCTCAGGACACGCCCCATTTTTGGCAGGTGTTCATTTCCCGCCTGCGGCTGGCGGCCGAGGTTACCAGTCTCTTGTATCTCGACAGTGAGAACAACGAGGCTGAGCCGTTCCTCACTGGCGAAGCCCGCCGGGATCTGCCGGAGGTCGACCTGCGCGGCGAACGCGTGCGAACCTTCTTCCGCACTCTCGAGCGGCCGGTCGAGGTCGCGAACATGCCCGGCTCGCTGCGGGATGTGCGGGATGCGTTGCTCGCGCGGGGGTTGCAGTGGCTGGTCGGGTTGCGCGGCGACGGCCAAGCCTATCTCGGCGTGCTGGCGCTGGGGCTGCGCTGGCGCTGCCTCGCGCACGAATCCGCCGACGAGATTCACGAGTTCATGGAGATCACCGGCGAGGCGCTGATACGATTGCGCACCGGCCAGGACCGGGCCGACA
>Ga0334882_1004963_pt1 | contig 10774 bp, 11 predicted proteins | sample GraSluR1_MG_5_FD_207226 | JGI IMG/M metagenome (GOLD analysis project Ga0334882, IMG submission 207226) | Sludge microbial communities from methane-producing bioreactor in Wageningen University, Netherlands - Granular Sludge_15_04-R1 | ecosystem: Engineered > Bioreactor > Anaerobic >... | reverse complement strand
GACGGATCATCTCCAAGAACCGGTGTAATTACAATAGTCAGATAAAAGAAAGATATGATGCAACATAAAATGAGAACTCTGAAATTTCTTATCATCTTCCTGCTGCCATTGGCATTATGCCTTCAGGCTCAGGCACAGCAGGTTCCGATGTACAGTCAGTACATAATGAACGGATTCCTCATAAATCCATCATATGCAGGTTCTGATGGCTATTCGACGTTTAACCTGACAGCTCGTGAGCAATGGATGGGACTTCATAATTCTCCGAGTACATATGCTCTGAGTTTTCAGACCCGGATACTTCAGACCAGTTACATATCACGATCTACGTCTGTGAGACATAAGGAGATGAAACCTACAAAAGGAGGGAGAGTAGGCCTGGGTGGTTACTTCTTTAATGACAATAATGGCATAATTCGCAGAACCGGATTCCAGGCTGCCTATGCCTATCATATACCGGTAGGAGCAGAGAACCAGCTTTCTTTGGGTCTTGCTGCGACTGCCTACCAGTTTGCAATGGATCTCCAGGGGGCCCTCCTGTTTGACCTTGACGATGATTTCCTTAATAATTATGATCAGGTAGTATATATACCCGACTTCAATTTTGGCGCCAGTTTTACTACCCGTAACTACTATGTTGGCTTTGCCATGTCACAGTTGCTGAGGGGTTCACTGCTCCTGGGTAATGATAGCGATAATAACCGTACAGAGATGGGGCATTTCTTTCTCACCGGAGGAGCGAAAATACGATTACCGAACCGTGATTGGATAGTAGAACCTTCAGCATTGATAAAGACGTCAGATCTGGTCTTTAAGGCGATGCAGATGGATCTTACAACAAGACTTTATTTTAAGGAGGATTTCTGGGCAGGACTTTCATATCGCACGGGGGACGCTGTTATACTGATGACGGGTCTGCGCTATGACAGGTTCTATTTTGCTTATTCATTTGATTTTGCCCTCACCGATATAAGAAGTTACAGTTTCGGATCTCATGAGATAACCCTGGTAGCAAAATTTGGCGATAGTCCGAGACGTTACAGGTGGATCAACAGATATTAATCTTGAATTATTAATGCAGTTTGCCTAAATTTACATCATTGTCACGTGGCAATGATGTAAGCTGCATTTGTGTGAAGCTGTTATACCTTGTCAGAATATTGATACCGGTAATACCACTTGCCTTAATTTTCATGAAGGCATATGCAAATGGTATTGTGCATTCTGCACCAACGTTTACAACTTATGCACAGGATACTGCTTCCCGGAGTTTTACTTTTCTTTTTTATAACGCCGAGAACCTGTTCGATGCTATTGATGATACCATTACAGATGACCAGGAGTTTTTGCCTGATGGGGCGAGGCGATGGACATATACTAAGTACTACAGGAAGCTTCATTCTGTGGCTAAGGTTATATTGTCGGCAGGTGACACAGTTCCACCTGCCCTTATCGGATTATGCGAGATTGAAAATATCGGTGTGGCAGGGTCGCTTGTAAGTCTGACACCCTTAAGCCGGTATGATTATGGTATTGTGCATTTTGATTCGAAAGACAGCCGGGGTATTGATATATGTCTTCTGTACAACAGGGAAGTTTTCACTCTGATAAGCTCAGCGGCTCTATATCCTGAGAGATTTCCCGGCGACTCCCCTGGGGTGACAAGGCCTGTTTTATATGCAAAGATGCAGATCGAAAACAAGCCACTGCACTTGCTGCTTAATCACTGGCCTTCAAGAAGGGGAGGTGTGATGGCCGCCATGGAAGCCAGAAAGAGTCTGGCAGATTACATAATCGAATTTACTGATTCAGTTTTTCGTGCTGACGGCCGGGAAACAGCAATCGTTATTGCAGGTGATCTCAACAGTACTCCATCGGACGAGGAGGTTACATCTTTTGGCAGTGCCGGCTTTGTCAATCTTCTGGCAGCTGCTGAGAAAAGGGGAGAAGGCACTTACAAATACCGTGGAGTATGGCAGATATTTGATCATATTATCGTTTCAACTTCCATGGCAGAGGGCTGGTCGGATTTTAATATTGAGAAATGCCTGATTCATTCGCCTGCCTTCCTTCTTATCGAAGATGTTGTTTATCCCGGCCTCAAGCCTTTTCCTGCATTTGATGGTTATAGATATGCAGGAGGTTATAGTGATCATCTTCCTGTTAAAATGGTAGTCTGGTATTGAATTTGATTATCTGTCCTTGACCGGCTTCAGCCCGATGGAATCAGCTACCTTAAACATATACTCTCTTGCTTCTTCGTGATTGTTGCTGATGATACCTTCGAGTATGGCTTCCTTTATCGCCTCTTTTATGATACCAACCTCCTTTGCAGGACCTATGCCAAATGTCTCCATAATCTCGAGACCGTCAACCGGTGGCTGGAAATTCCTGACGGCATCCTTCTCTTCTATCTCGAGAAGCTTTGTTCTTACGAGTGAGAAGTTTGCCAGATGCCTCTTCACCTTTTCGGGATTCTTTGAGGTAATATCAGCCTCGCATAACATCATAAGGTCGTCAATATCGTTGCCTGCCTCAAAAAGCAGACGCCGTACTGCCGAATCGGTTACCTCTTCCTGTGACAATGCAATTGGCCTGAGGTGCAGCTCGACAAGCTTCTGAACATACTTCATTTTCTCGTTTAGGGGTAATTTAAGTCGCCTGAATATTGCAGGTATCATTCTTGCACCCAGATAATCGTGACCATGAAATGACCAACCCGTTTCAGCTGTGAATTTTTTTGTCCGGGGTTTGGCTATATCGTGAAGTAATGCAGCCCATCTAAGCCACAGGTCTTCACTTTTAATGCACAGGTTGTCAAGTACCTTCAGAGTGTGATAAAAGTTGTCCTTATGTCCCTTGCCTTCAACCATTTCAACGCCCTTAAGGTCGTCAAGTTCAGGAAGTATGATTTTAAGAAGTCCTGTCTTTTCCAACAGCTTAAATCCGTAGGATGGTTTGTCGCTCAGAATTATTTTATTCAGTTCGGTGGAAATTCTCTCTGCCGAGACTATATTAATTCTTTCTCTGTTTATAGTTATCGATTTCAGGGTGCCGGCTTCTATCGTGAAGCCGAGTTGTGCGGCAAACCTGACTGCCCTCAGCATTCTGAGCGGATCGTCTGAGAATGTGTTACCCGGTTCAAGAGGAGTTTTAATTATTCCGTCTCTCAGATCCTTTAGTCCGTTAAAAGGATCTGTCAGCTCACCATATGTCTCACTGTTCAGGCTTACGGCGAGTGCATTTATTGTGAAATCTCTTCTGTTTTGATCATCTTCCAGTGTTCCTGCTTCAACGAAAGGTTTTCTCGAATCACTGGAATATGATTCTTTTCTGGCACCAACGAACTCAATTTCAATATTCCTGTACCTGAACATGGCAGTGCCATATGTTTTGAACACCGTTACCTTTTGCCTGCTGCCGGTTTCTTTCGCGACCTTCTCTGCAATAGTGATGCCATCTCCAACGACAAGAATATCTATATCCTTACTCCTGGTGGTTCTTCCCAGCAATTTGTCACGTATGTATCCCCCTATGGCGTAGCCCCTGGTTCCTTCAGCGTCAAGTACACTGGAAATTACTTTGAATATATGATTGTTTAACGGTATGTTCATATATAAATATGACAATATGTACTCAATTCATGACAAAGTTACAATTTTGAGGTGATTTTGCGTAACTTGTCGTTCAATTGGTCTTTTGGTATGGCTATTGACATATCCGTTGAACAACTCGAAAATTAATCGGTTATATAATAAAAAAAAAGTAATGGTAGAACATTTGACAAAAGAGACATTTCTCAGTAAAGTATTTAATTACGAGAACAACAAGGAATGGAAATTTGAGGGAGACAAGCCCTGTATAATTGACTTCTATGCTGACTGGTGCGGTCCCTGCAAAATGGTGGCTCCGATACTTGAGGAGCTGGCTGATGAGTATGACGGTAAGTTAAACGTCTACAAGATTGACACTGAGGCAGAGCAGGAACTTGCAGCTGTCTTTGGGATAAGGAGTATTCCGTCGCTGCTTTTTGTGCCGTTGGACGGTCAGCCACAGATGGCTGCAGGGGCATTACCCAAGGAGACTTTTAAGAAGGCATTTAAGGATGTTTTGGGTGTTGAGTAAAAAAAATAAAAAAAATTAGCATAAATCTGAAATATTATGTAACTTTTCGTGGCAATTTGCGTTTAAATAATTGAAGGTTGCATCAGAAACAGTAGTTTGTTTTCTGGACTTTAGGTTTAGGGTAATGAAGTTTGAGGCTGGTAACATGGAATGAGTTGCCAGCCTCACTTTTTCTGGTCTTCTTTGAAAATGCTTTCAATTTCCTCTTCTGTGGCCTTAAGTCTCTTTTGGCAGATCTTAATCAGTTCAGATGCCCGCCTTACACTTTCGGTGAGTTCATCAATTTCCATTTCGCCTCTCTCCATTTTTCCAAGTATCAGTTCAACCTCCTTCATGGCTTCACTGAATTTAATCTCTTCCTTTGTCATATTTCGTGGGTATTTTTCGTTTTTCGGTCACACTGCTTTCAATAATTCCGTCGTGAAAACGGGTAGTGATATGATCTCCTTTGGTAAGCTGATCAGAGTTTCTCACGGTTTTGCCCCTGCTTTCAGTAATTGTAAAGCCCTTTCTTAGGATATTCACCGGATCGGCCAGTTTAATCTGAATTTCCCGGACATTTACCACTTCGCGGTACCTGGCTATAAGCCTTGGGACGGCTGACTGCAGGGCTGATGCTTCCTTTTCAAGTTTTGCCGAGGTGGTGTCTGACAAATACCTGCTATTCTTTTTGAGTTCTGATATGCTTACAGCTATTTTAATACCGGCATTTTTTATATAACCTGAAGTAGCGCCTGACAGTTTCACTGACATCGAGGCAATATCGCTTCTGATCTGTGCAACCATCCCTGATACTGAAGGTATTACTCTTCTTGCATAGTCGCCTGTCATAGCTGAATACTCTTTCAATATTTCCTTTGCAAGCAGTTGGAGTGATCCCTCCATTTCCTTAATATAGATGTCTGTCTCATGCATTTTCTCAGTTATGAAGACGGCAGCTGCGGTCGGAGTTTTTAGGGACCTCCATGCTACCATATCAGTTACTGAATTGTCTTTTTCATGGCCAATACCTGTAACAACAGGTAATGGAAACTGGGTAATATGAAAGGCTATTGAGTAATTGTCAAACCATTGCAGGTCTGTAGTAGAGCCTCCTCCTCTCAATATTGCTACGAGGTCAAAATCATTAATACGTCCTGATATCTTATCGAGTGCACCTATAATCCCCTGCTCTGTTTCTTTACCCTGCATCGGAGAATTGAACAGTTCAGTATAGAAATAGTATCCATACGGGCTGCCTGACAGTTGTTTGCAGAAGTCAGTATATCCAGCTGCTGATGAAGAAGATATTACAGCTATTCTTTGGGGTAGAATTGGGAATTCCATCTCCTTGTTCATACTGAATACGCCCTCTTCCATGAGTCGCTGAATAATTTCATTACGTCGAATTGCCAGCTCACCCATCGTGTAGGCCGGATCTATGTCGCTTATATTCAGGCTTAGTCCGTATAGTTCATGATAATCGACGGTGACTTTCATCAGCACCTGCAGCCCTGCTGTAAGGGAGCCTCCTGTTGTCATTTCAAAGCGGGGTTTCAGCATTCTGTACCGTGCTGACCAAATAATTGCCCTTACCCTTGCTTTAACATTATCAGTTTTAGAATCTTTCTCAACAAGTTCCAGGTAGCAGTGCCCTGCATAGTTTTCCTTTAGTTCGGCAATTTCTGCTGTCACCCAATAGCTTCCCGGCATAGCCAGTACTATTGAATCCCTGATAAGCATTTGCAGGGCTGTTAGTGACAACCTGTCGCTCATTGTTCAGAATATTATTTCCAGATTGTACCTGTGATCTCAGGATCTGATATTCTCCCTTTGTTTTTTTCAAGCAGGTCAAGGAATGCGTTTTCTCTTTCTGCAACGCGGGGATCGTCGAGGCTTCCCATTTTATAGACCAATTCAATTTCAAGCTTCCCTTCTTCGGTAAATATTTTCCACGGTCCGTCTCTTACATCATTATTATATGCACCGATATATTCAGGTTTGCCGTTGGCATAAAGGACCTCGAAGCTGCCATTTAGTTTACCGTTGTCATAATTTGCCTTGATACAGAGATTTCCTGTTACATAGTACTGGGTCCATTCTCCGTGACGTATATCATTGACATAAGTCAGTTTTTCTGCTATTATGTCATTTTTATAGAACTTTGTTGACGGTCCGTTTCTGAGATCGTTGGAGTAGTTTTCCTCGCAGATGCGGTATCCTTCAGTATTCAGGGAAAAGAATTTCCAAACGCCCTCTTTTTTCTGGTTAATATAGCTTCCTTCAGCAGCAATGAATCCGTTTGGGTGGTAGAATTTGGCACTAACCTCCGGATTGTCTTCCTGATGGAACATCAGAGATCTGATTGTGCCGTCTTCATAATAGCGTTTAAATTCCCCGACAGGTTTGTCATCTTTGAAAAAACCCTCATACTGTATAGTACCGGCCTCGTCTCTCTTTATCCAGTGGCCCTGCTTTTTACCATTTTTGTCGGTGATATTAATGGTGTCTGTCTGCTGACAGAAAACCACAGGACTTAATATCCAAACAAGTATCACTATAAGATATACTTTCATCTTTCGGGGTCAGAAATTAGAGAATGTAAAGGTAAAAAAAATCCCGGAATGCTCCGGGATCTCTATTCAGGGTTATTATCACTATTTAACTTCCTCAAAGTCTACATCGGTCACCTCATCATTCGGTGATTTGGTTTCTCCCTGATCTGAAGGAGCCGCACCAGGTTCCTGAGGCTGACCCTGTGTTGCCTTATACATCTCTTCAGAGGCAGCCTGCCAGGCAGTGTTCATTTCAGCCATTGCTTTGTCGATCTGATCGATGTCCTGACTTTTATGTGCTTCCTTAAGATTTGCCAGAGAGTTTTCGATAGCGGATTTTTTATCAGCCGGCAGCTTATCTCCGAACTCCTTCAACTGCTTTTCAGTCTGGAATATCATACTGTCAGAAGCATTGATCTTATCAACTTTTTCCTTTGCTTGTTTATCGGCTTCTTCATTTGCTTTGGCTTCGTCGCGCATCCTTCTTATTTCATCATCAGTGAGTCCCGATGAGGCTTCAATCCTTATTCTCTGCTCTTTGCCTGTGCCTTTGTCTTTCGCGCTGACATTCAATATGCCATTAGCATCAATATCGAATGTTACTTCTATCTGTGGTATACCTCTTGGTGCAGGTGGTATTCCGTCGAGATGGAACCTGCCAATGGTTTTATTCCCTGAAGCCATCGGGCGTTCACCCTGCAGCACGTGTATTTCAACAGAGGGTTGATTGTCAGATGCGGTTGTAAATGTTTCTGTCTTTTTTGTCGGTATTGTTGTGTTCGACTCAATAAGCTTAGTCATGACACCACCCATTGTCTCAATACCAAGAGAGAGAGGAGTTACATCAAGCAGCAAAACATCCTTTACCTCGCCTGTAAGAACACCTCCCTGTATGGCGGCGCCTACGGCTACCACTTCATCAGGATTAACTCCTTTTGAAGGAGCCTTGCCGAAGAATTTCTCTACCACCTGCTGAATGGCCGGTATACGGGTAGAACCTCCAACCAGCAATACTTCGTCTATATCTGATGTTTGAAGGCCGGCGTCGCTGAGTGCTTTTTTACATGGCCCAACAACTGCCTGGATAAGCTTATCGGCAAGCTTCTCGAAGTTAGCCCTTGTAAGGGTTTTTACGAGATGTTTTGGTATACCGTCTACAGGCATTATGTATGGCAGATTGATTTCAGTCTGGGTAGAGCTTGACAGTTCGATCTTGGCTTTCTCAGCAGCCTCCTTGAGCCTTTGCAGGGACATAGGATCTTTCTTAAGATCAACACCTTCATCCTTTTTGAATTCCTCTGCAAGCCAGTCAATAATTACCTGGTCAAAATCATCACCACCGAGATGTGTATCGCCATTGGTTGACTTTACTTCGAACACACCGTCACCAAGTTCAAGTATTGAAATGTCAAAAGTGCCTCCACCAAGGTCGAACACTGCTATTTTGAGATCCTGAGATTTCTTATCCAGTCCGTATGCCAGAGAAGCGGCGGTAGGTTCATTTATTATTCTTTTGACTTTAAGTCCGGCTATCTCTCCTGCCTCTTTTGTTGCCTGCCTCTGCGAATCACTGAAATATGCAGGAACGGTAATTACCGCTTCGGTAACTTCCTGCCCCAGGTAATCTTCAGCCGTTTTCTTCATCTTCTGGAGTACCATTGCGGAAATCTCCTGTGGTGAGTAGAGCCTGTCTTCCACCTTTACCCTTGGAGTATTGTTATCTCCTTTTATTACTTTGTACGGTACCCGTTCGATCTCTTTCGTGACTTTATCAAAGGTTTCACCCATGAACCTCTTTATGGAGAAGATGGTTTTTGTAGCGTTGGTAATTGCCTGCCTTTTGGCCGGATCACCGACTTTTCTCTCACCGTTTTCTACAAAAGCGACTATTGACGGAGTGGTTCTTTTCCCTTCACTGTTGGGAATTACAACCGGTTCATTTCCCTCCATTACAGCAACGCATGAATTTGTGGTTCCCAGATCAATTCCGATTATTTTACCCATGTTATTTTGTATTTTAAGATTTTATATTCAGATATGACTGGGTTGATCAATCATTATGCCATGAGGCGGTACTCCCGCGAAATGATGAAAATATGGCATTGTCAAAGCGAATACAACACGAACAGGCCATCTGAGTATGACAAAACGACAGTTGGTTTGACCATGTCGGGTCTGATTTTATTAAGGGTGTCAGCTTTTATCAGATTCATTTCGTAGCTTTGTCCCACTAACATTTAATACTGAATTCATGTCGGTACACAAAACTGTTAAGAGGGTTACCACCCATGTGCTTTTTGAAATGAAGCTCAGGGGCGAGAAAATAGCTATGCTTACGGGTTATGACTATTCTATGGCAAGAATACTCGATTCTGCTGGGATAGACATTATTCTGGTGGGTGATTCTGCTTCAAATGTTATGGCAGGCTTTGAGACTACCCTTCCAATAACTCTTGACAATATGATATATCATGCTGCTTCTGTAGTCAGGGCAGTGAAAAGAGCACTGGTAGTGGTAGATCTTCCGTTCGGAACCTATCAGGGGAATTCAATGCAGGCGCTTGCGTCAGCCATCAGGATTATGAAGGAGACGGGTGCTCATGCTGTTAAGCTGGAAGGAGGAAGAGAGATAGTTGAATCGGTAGAGAGAATACTCTCAGCCGGTATTCCTGTTATGGGTCATCTCGGACTTACCCCTCAGTCGATACATAAGTTCGGTACGTACGTTGTGAGGGCCAGAGACACCGAAGAAGCTGAAAAGCTAAAGCAGGATGCGCTAAGACTCGAAGAGAGCGGGATTTTTGCTTTGGTCCTTGAGAAGATACCAGCCAGGCTGGCAGGTGAAGTTACTTCGTCGCTGAATATACCTGTCATTGGTATTGGTGCCGGACCGGATGTAGACGGACAGGTTCTCGTATTGCACGATATGCTTGGCATTACGCAGGAGTTTTCTCCAAGGTTCCTGAGAAGGTACCATAACCTCTATGCAGAGATTTCTGATGCTGTCTCCTCATATATCAGGGATGTAAGATCAGGTGAGTTCCCGAACGAAAAAGAACAGTATTAAACAGGGGCCTGGAAAGTGGAAATATTATACGAGGATAATCACATTATTGCAGTTAACAAGAGGGGGTCCGATCTGGTTCAGGGAGACAAGACCGGTGATGAGACTCTTGACAGAAGGATAAGGGATTACCTGAGGGTGAAATATAATAAACCCGGGGATGCATTTCTGGGTGTGGTACACCGCCTTGACAGACCGGTTAGCGGCGTAGTTCTTTATGCAAAGACGTCAAAGGCTTTGACAAGGCTGAGCAGGATGTTCAGAGAGAAGGAGATTACCAAAACGTACTGGGCGATAGTAAAAGAGAGTCCGCCATCAGATAAAGGAGAGTTACGTCATTTTCTGCGAAAGAATGAAAAGCAGAATAAATCATATGCCTGGGACAAACCGGTGAAGGGTGCAAAGGAGGCTTCATTATCCTATAAGATTATAGGCAGGTCACAAAGCTATTATCTGTTGGAGGTGGATCTTCATACCGGCCGGCATCATCAGATAAGGTGCCAGCTGGCAACGGCAGGATGCCCGGTGCGTGGTGATCTTAAATATGGATACAGGCGTTCCAATGATAACGGATGCATCGATCTGCATGCAAGACGGATAGGGTTTAAACATCCTGTTTCAGCAGAACAAATAGATATTACCGCCCCGCTGCCTGAGGGAATCTTCAGGCAGCTATTCAGCAATATTGAATGATTGAAAAAGAAAAGAGCCCTGCGGGCGCAGGACTCTTTTGGAATTAGTACATGAAAGCCTGATTGAAATTGATTTGCTTGCTGTTGTAACCCTGTTTTTAAACCTAACCTTAAAACTTAACCTAAAACCTTACATTAGCCTGGCGTTTCATTACTTACTGATGCAAATATAAGGCTGATTATCCTGCCGGGAGGTTAACAGACGGTTAAAACAAGTTAAGGAAACGTTAAACTTAGTGATGCGAAATGGTTAAATATTAATTTTGCACTATGAACAGGAAGAGGTTTACATGGCTGATTATTATGATGGTAGTGTCTCTTGCCGGCATCACAGGAGTTCAGATATACTGGGTAAGAAA
>Ga0334882_1004960_pt1 | contig 10778 bp, 17 predicted proteins | sample GraSluR1_MG_5_FD_207226 | JGI IMG/M metagenome (GOLD analysis project Ga0334882, IMG submission 207226) | Sludge microbial communities from methane-producing bioreactor in Wageningen University, Netherlands - Granular Sludge_15_04-R1 | ecosystem: Engineered > Bioreactor > Anaerobic >... | reverse complement strand
CCGGGAAAATTAATGGAGAAATGCCAGTCGAAGATGCCACGCAGGAAAGCATCATGGAACTGGCAGTGGATTATTAGGAGACGTTCATGGAAGATTCAAAACAAACACCAAGCACACAAGCTCGAATGAAAAGCTTGCTGGATATCTTGAAGACGAACATCGGCGATTATTTCATGTTCTTCGCGCTTGTCATCATTATGATATTCTTCACGATTACTACAGACGGCGTCTTCATCTCCTCCAGGAACATCAGTAACCTGATCAACCAGATGGGTTACATCGCTGTACTGGCAGTTGGCATGACACTGATCATTGTCATTCGCCACATTGAACTTTCAGTTGGATACCTGGCTGGCTTTTTGGGTGCTTTTGCTGCCATAGCCATGACCTTTTGGGGATGGCCGGTTTTTGCAGTTATCCCAGCAGTGATGGTTTTGGGTATGCTTGCAGGGGCATTGACTGCAACACCTGTAGCTAAATTAGGCGTGCCCGCCTTCGTTTCAACCATGGCCGCAGGATTGATTTTTAGAGGAGCGCTGCTGCTTGTTACCATGGGTACCGGCACCATCGTGATCAGGGACCCAATTTTCAATGCCATTGGCAATGGATATATCCCTGACTTACCGCTTGAAGGGCTGCTGCCAGGACAGCACAAATTAACACTACTGATCGGGTTGATAGCAATCATTTTTTCCATTTACTCTGCGATAAAGAGCCGAAAAAATAAATTGAAGTACAACTTCGCAGTGCCAAATACAGGGCTGTTTATTTTGCAGCTTGCACTGATTTCCGGTTTGATTGGATATATTTCGTGGATACTCTCCGGTTACAACGGTATCTCCTGGAGCCTGGTGATATTGCTGTTAGTGGTCTTGATTTTCCAATTCATTACCACCAAAACCCCGCTTGGACGGCATATCTATGCTGTTGGAGGTAACCCCGAAGCAGCTGAGTTGAGTGGTATCAGCGTTTCTAAGATTACCTACATTGTTTTTGCTGCGATGGGCATGCTCTCTTCGCTTTCGGGCATCATGTATGCATCCCGCTTGCGATCCGCAACGACTACAGCTGGTCTTGGATTTGAGACGGACGCGATCGCGGCTGCTTTCGTCGGCGGTGTTTCAGCAGCTGGTGGTGTCGGCACTATCATCGGTTCTATTATTGGTGCTCTGGTGATGATGTCTTTGACCAGCGGAATGAACTTGATGGGGATCGACATCTCCATTCAATACATCGTGCGCGGTGCTGTGCTTGTATTGGCAGTTGTGTTTGACCGCATCACCCGCAGAAACCAATAAGATACAGCTTATAGAACAAGAGGAGATGATTTCCATCTCCTCTTTGTTTTAACAGTGAAGGCAAGAAGCTGATGACATTACAGCATCAGCCTGGTTATGCTCACCAAAGTGAACCTTATTTTCACCATGCGAATCCTTACCCGCTATAGAGATGTGAATTAGCCTATGTAAATGGTAGAATTGAGTTCTATTTACTTCAGACACCAAGGAGGTTGCTATGATAAATGACTTAATGAAAGATGCCAAAGGACGCATGCAAACCGCGCTGGATGTTTTAAGCGACGATCTGGTGGGCATCCGCACCGGTCGCGCTTCGCCAGCCCTGGTCGAGAAGCTGCAAGTTGAGTATTATGGCTCAGAACTGAGCCTGATCCAACTGGCGACGATCAGCGTGCCAGAGTCGCGGCAACTGATGATCCGACCTTTTGATGGGTCGTCGTTGAGGGCAATTGAAAGGGCGATCCAGTCCTCTGATCTGGGACTTACCCCCAGCAATGATGGTAAAGTGATCCGTCTGAACCTGCCTCCATTAACAGAGGAACGCCGGCGAGATCTGGTCAAAATGGTCAATAACCGTTTGGAAGACGCGCGCGTGGCTATTCGCAATATCCGCCGGGACTCGCTGAAGGATTTGCGTGACTTTGAAAAAGAAAAAATGATTTCAGAGGATGAACTTCACCAGGGCGAGAGCGAACTACAAGAACTGACTGACGAGATGGTCGAGCAGGTTGCGGTGATTGGTAAACGCAAAGAAGAAGAAATAATGGAATTCTAAGGTGAGCGAAAAAACTGACTTACCAGTTCCTGCCCACGTTGCCATCATTATGGACGGCAATGGGCGCTGGGCGAAAGCGAGAGGCTTGCCGCGCCTGGCTGGTCATCGCGCCGGCACAAAAAATCTGCGCCGCATTATCAGAGCGGCTGCTGATGCAGGTATCAAGTACCTCACCTTTTACGCCTTCTCCACTGAAAACTGGAACCGCCCGGAAGAAGAAGTAAAAGGTCTGATGGCTTTGCTGTCTGAATTTCTTGAAACTGAACTCCATGAACTGCACAAAGAAGGTGCCCGCTTGCTGCACATCGGGCATTTGGAAGGTCTGGCTCCATGGTTGAGGAAAAAAGTTGAAGACGCGATTGAATTGACCAGGGACAATGAGCGCATTGATGTGATTCTGGCATTCAATTATGGCGGCAGAGATGAAATCATTTGCGCGGTCAAAAAACTGATCGAAGCCGGTACGCCAGCAGATGCAATTGATGTGCAAACGATGAGCAACGCCATGTTCACGGCTGGCACACCCGACCCGGATGTGGTCATCCGTACTTCGGGTGAGAAACGCACCAGCAACTTTTTGACCTGGCAGACTGTCTATAGCGAATGGTTCTATCCAGAGGTCTACTGGCCGGATTTCAGCGAGGAAGATCTGCTAAAAATCCTGGCAGAGTATTCCAAGCGCGATCGACGTTTTGGCGGCTTGAGCACAAAATGATGTTGAAACAGCGGGCACTTTCGGCAGTAGTCTTTGTGCCCGTTTTTCTGGGTATCGCCTTGCTTGGGGGAATATTTTTTGACCTTTTTCTGACACTGATACTGGCGTTTGCCGGGTATGAGTATGCCCGTATGCTCAAAGCGAATGGCTTTCAGGTTTCACCTGTATTGATCATCGCCTCTGTGCTTGCAATTGTACTTTTGAGAATTTTCAGCAGCATCACTGTTGAACTATTTTTGCTGCCTGTGATCATGGCTGGTTTTGGTGCCTTTGGACTCTGGAAATACGAACATGGAGAGCACCTGGCTTTCCAAAGCCTGGTCGCTAGTTTATTTGGCGTGTTTTATATCGGCATCCTGGGAGCGTATGGGATCACGCTAAACCACAGCGGATCAAATGGGAATTTGTGGGTGCTGGTGACGATTGCACTTGTGTGGCTGGTGGATGCGGGTGCCTACCTGGTTGGAACCCGTTTTGGCAAAAAAGCGATGCTGCCAGTATTGAGCCCCAAAAAGACACTGGAGGGTTTCTTGGGAGGCGTTTTTGTAGGCTTAATCTCCGGCTTTCTGATTGGTTTGATCCTGAATAGCGCATTACCGGAATTGGGACCATGGAAGGGGGCCTTGCTGGGTTTGATCATGGGTCCGATTGCGTTTTTTGGTGACGCACTGATGAGCCTGCTCAAACGCACGGTTGGAGTTAAGGACACTGGCAAACTGCTGCCCGGGCATGGCGGCATTCTGGATCGTTTGGATTCGATGCTGTGGGCAATGGTGGTGGGCACGTATTTTGTGATGCTTTTTGGGTAGTTTTTTGTCATCCTGACCGCAGCGAATTGATCATCATCTCTAATATATACGATTCTTCACTTCGTTCAGAATGACAAATAACTGTCACCCTGAGCGCAGCGAATGGGTCTTTGTTTTTGCATTTTAAGATCCTTCACTCTGTTCAGGATGACAAAATATTTGTCACCCTGAGCGCAGCAAATGGGTCTTAACGGCGGAACCGAGTAAAGAAACAATAAGGGCGAAGCAGGCTGTTTAGACAAGTATGATTGTTTACAGTCTTTTGGGGTTCAGTACAGGGGGTCTGCCCCTACAAAAGCAACCTCTCCCTCAAACACCAGTTGTAGGGGTCACCCCCCGTGGTGACCCGTCACCGTGAGAAAAACGGGGGTGCTTCTACGATCCGAGAAGATTTTATATTAGAAGATAAAAGTGTAAACAATCAGCCTAAACAACAAGTAAGCCATCATTGTCTTAACACAGGCTTCGCCCCTACAAAAACGCCGACTTTCATTGAAATTAAAAGAAAAAAGCGGGCGATCGGACACTTGTACCCCCTGCGGGTATTCGAACCAACAATTTAAACAAACACCCCCTCCTGGGAGGGGAATGAAGGGGGTGGGTCTACAGAGCGGGCGATCGGATTCGAACCGACGAGTGTTAGCTTGGAAGGCTAATGCCTTACCACTTGGCGACGCCCGCGTGTAACGTCCCAATTTTCCATTGCTATCGTACCAGCGGCTCAGTTGATAATGTGCGAGGTTACTATACGGAGGGATGGTAATTCGGCTTATTATTACTGAGTATAAGATCCTCCTTCTTTTACCCTTGCATTATTAGAACGATTGTTCTATAATACCCCTGCCCAAAAGCACACAAAACATCATGACTCACCAACCGGAAGGGGCGCGTTTTGAGAATTGAAAGATTCCCACAGAATATCATAATAATGGTAAAATTATTTAGAACAGAATTTCTAATTATCATCAGGAGATGTAACCATGAGTAGTGATGAAAAAGGCGAAGACTTAATTATCAGATTAGCCAAATTGGTCCAATCGGAATTGCTGGGCGCGGATCCGGAATTTAAGAATCTGGTTTTTCAGACTCTTGTTAAGATTTATTTTCCAGAATAGCCTGCACGCCTTCAACGGTAAGATCTGAATAGCCAATCATTTGTTGGTATATGTCATATGTCAGTTTGGCGATTGCGACAAGTCTGGCAGCTGTGTTTCCAGTATTGCTTGGAACAAAGTTGACTGCCAAATCATAGGCGTTTTCCATCGCAACTGTACGGTAATCTTTACCTACTATAGAAATATTTTCAGACATTTTTTTCCTTTCTTACTGAGTAATAACTGCATCATGTTTAGAGCTGATGATAGCCATTCACAATTATGGTTTTGGCATGTTCATTCCACTACATGAAACGGCCACAAAGCCCCCTTCGCTTGTTGCTGATTGAATTTCTTGCCCATCAACCAGGATCCTGCAGGTAATAGTACCGGAATCATTCAGATTTTGTGCAATTATTACGAGTGGAGTGCCATACTTTACTTCAAGGGTTTTTTCAAAAGGTAGGGTAACATCAGCAACCTGTTCCTGGCTACCACCGTCCTTGGAATAGTTTACATTTGCTTTTGTAGCAGTGCCTTCGACAACGTATGTAACTTGACCACTCGTAAGCTTTATGTCACTGTCACCACTACTGATAATTGCGATCATTATTCCTATGACAATTATGACAAATAAAAGGACCAAACAGCCTTTGCCTTTTCGTGTTTTCATTTTCCTCTCCTTATTTACTCAGTAAAAAACGTGCCAGTTCTAAGATGGTTTGACGGTCTTTATCGTCCAAGGCTTCATACATGCCTTGTAAATTTGAATATTTTGGGTCTTTTTCTGAAGCCGTAATGCCTACAACCGCACAAAATACTTCAGTAGCCGGTTTTCTCAAACCCCTTGCCAATTTAACTATCGTTTCTGGCGTTGGTTGCCGTTCCCCTGAAATAAAACGGTAAATTTGCCCTGTATCAAGTCCACTTCTGCGCGCTAATTCAGGTGCACTTAATCCCATTTCCGACATATTCTTTTCCAGATATCCTACAAATTTTGTGTCCATTAGCATAATCATATTACCTCATAAATAACTGCGAGCTGACATTTTATAAATATGCCCCTTGACATTCTCTGACAACTTTGCTATACTTATGCCAGATGACATACAAATAGAATGCGAGATGACATTTATGCAAAACAATTCAATCCAAACCAACATCAACCTAACCGTTCAAGATCACGAAAAACTTGTCGCGATGATGGACGCTGACGGATATGTAACAAAAAGCCCATTTGTCCGTTGGCTCATCCGCCAGGAATTCGACCGCCGCAATCCTGAGGGTAGCACAATCCAGGATAGAGACATTCAACTTGCGGCGAAATCGCAATGAATTTGACCGACAACTGCGACATGGCAACATCGAACGAGGCTTCGAGGGCAAGACCAAATGGGTACATCAGCGCGCAATTTGCGGATAAAACGAGTTTTTACATCGCTGAAGCCCTGGTGGACCTGGAGACGATCGTTAATGCCACACTGAGTAAAGAAGATATCTACCGCCTGGTGGGGCGCGCAATTGGAAAACTTCACCGAGCGAATGATGCAATTGAGACAGTCAAAGATATATGTAAACAGAGATAAGGAGAAAAATGAACAAAAAGGAATTGATCGAAGCGTTGAAGAAATATCCAGATGATACCGAAATTCGGGTATGGACCTGGACAAAAAAAGGATCCAAATATTACTTGACCAACGCGACTCTTACCAACAACCCGAATGTACGAACTGATTGTTTTGACCTGGCAATGGCATGTGAAGTGTCTGATCTTATGGCGGAAGTAAAGAAACCGACAACGATCCATGTTGAATTCAAATACAAGCGGAAGGGTGTTTCTTGGGAGAACACTCCAATCACTGCTATCAAAAATGTCAATGACGATGTTTTTGCCGAAGAAACAGCTGACTCTTTTGCTCGATGGCTGTCCGATGGTTTTAAAGCTGAAGTCCGATGGAATTACGAAGGATACGGCCAAGGGCATTACGTCACAGCATAAAAATAACAAGGAGAACCCCCATGTATCAACCACTCTACGAATACCTATTGAAAACATTCCTGGTCTTTATCTTCCCCATGGCCTTACATGCCTTCTGGCAGGAAGAGATCACTCCAAGATTACGAAACTGGAGGGCACGAAACAGATAGACAACTTATTACTGAGTAACAACGACCAACCAATAAAACTACAAACAAAACAGAAAAGGAAAAAATATCATGACCGACCTAAGTATTCTCGATGAACCCGTAGTACAACCAGCTTATGAAATCTGGGGGCAGGCATTTGTTGCTGTTTGGAAAGCCGCCCTGGTGAAGGGTAAAGGCAAAGTACCATTTGATCCCACCGTTCACACAAGCATGGTCTACGCCATTGACCTGTCCATCGTTCCTATCACGGAACAAAACGCCAAACACGTCGAACGCAGCTTGATCCAGAACTCCAAAGAATGGGAAATGATCCAGAAGTCTATCAAAGACCTGGGCGCCGCCCCATCTGAAATCGACCAAAAATATGTACGGATTGCCTTTGAACCAACGGGCAAAACGTACACGAACACCAATGGCGATACCAAGAACGAGACCTTCGTCAAATTTTTGAAGGTGTTCAAATCTGAAGCTGAGTGTATCGCCGATTACGGAGCAACTAACATGGGGGACGTAGCCGTTACCGTAACGGATGACAACGCCGGCGTACCTGCTGCAGGCGCGAAGGAATTTGAAGCCGCAAAAAAGCTTCTTGAAGCATCGCTCCGTGGGGCAGTAAAAGTCGTAAGCACACCGGAAGAAGCCAAAGCACTTGTGCTGGTGAAGATCAAAGCCTCACCGGTAATGGCGCGATTTTTCAACGCTGACAGCCCTGAGCTCGATGACATGATCGCAGCGGCCCTGAAAGGATAAAAATGGCACCAAAATCCGATTTCTCCACAATTTGCCGAGAAGTACTCGTCCATGAACCGGACAGCTTCGTAGCGGCGTACGTGGAACACCCAGGTGATTACACCTGGCATGAGGCTCTCGAGATCGCAAAAGAACGTGATCAAGAAGCCGCTGATCAACTTCGTTTAGACGTACTTACTCGCGTCTAACTCTCTCCTTGGCTCGCGCGGATGGCCCAGGTGGTTACTCTCCTTCCCACCTGCCGGGTTCGACTCCCGGGCGCGACGTTGAAACAAAACTAACTCAGTAAAGGAAAAACAAATGGGAATTGCAACAGCGATCATTGACTCACGAGAACCGACATGGGTCCAAGAACTAACCTTTGGGGGTGTACCAACTGCAGTAGCGGCTCTGGACTATGGCGACCTTCATGTACTTTGTGAGGATGATTGCACACTTGTTATCGAGCGGAAAACCCCGGATGATTTTCTGAATAGTCTGAAAGATGACCGCTTGTTTGTTCAAAGCGCAAAATGCGCACAAGCAAGGTTAGATGCACAGCTGCGATACGAGACAATGGACACAATTTGGCCATATATCGTCATTACTGGCCAATTTTACCCAGATGAGAACGGCAAAACCATTACCCCCCGAGGAGTGACTGGATGGAACTGGAACTCAGTAATGGGCGCGTTGCTGACCATCCAGGAAATGGGGACGGCAGTGGTGTTCGCTGCTTCAGACAATGAATACGAAAAGCTTGTAATCAGCTTAGCGAATCGGTCTCACAAACCTGAAACACAGATCCTGCCACCCAAACCACCATCCATACTGAGCCCAGGGCATCAAATTTTAGCATCGTTACCAGGCATCGGCATGGAGCGACTCAAAACCGCCATGGATTACGCGGGTGGAATGCCTGGGTGGGCGCTGGTGGGGCTTACCGACCCCGATCGCGACTACAAGGGAATTCCCAAAAATACCCAGCGGGCAATTCGTGCCGCATTGAAACTCAAACCCAACGAGCGATTAGAGATAGTCCTCGATGAGTAAAAACTAAACTCAACAAAACGAAAAGGAGTAAACATGACGTACACGTTCCAAAAAGCAAGAAAATCTAAAATCAAAGCCAGAATTGCCATTGATGGACCCTCTGGCAGCGGTAAGACTTACACAGCGCTTATCGCTGCGACCACACTTGCCCAGGGTGGCAAGATCGCAGTAATTGACACAGAGCGAGGGTCTGCAAGCCTTTACTCAGATAAATTCGAGTTTGATGTACTGGAACTCGATAAGTTCAGCCCAAAAACCTACATTGATGCCATTGAAGCAGCGGAAAGAGCCGGATACTCAGTAATCGTAATTGACAGCCTTTCTCACGCCTGGGAAGGTGAGGGCGGCGCGCTTGATATGGTGGATAATGCGGCTGCCAGAAGCAACTCAAAAAATAGCTACACCGCGTGGAGAGACGTTACTCCGATCCATCGCCGAATGGTTGATGCAATACTACAAAGCAGCTGCCATATTATCGCAACAATGCGGTCCAAAACTGAGTATGTATTGGAAACCAACAGCCGTGGGCAACAAGTGCCGCGGAAGGTGGGGATGGCGCCGATCCAACGAGCGGGAATGGAATACGAATTCACGGTCGTTGGAGATATGGACCTGGACCACCGCATTGTGATCTCGAAATCCAGATATGAACCACTACAGGACGCCGTTGAAACAAAACCGACCGCAGAATTTTTCCAGCCGTTTGTCGATTGGTTAAGCGAGGGTGAAAGTCCGCGATCAAAGGCAGCACCGCAACCGCAACCATCATACAGCCTGGATGATCTGATCGCTGCGTTTGGTGCAGATGAAGTCAAAGAAGCGAACAATGGCACCATGCCAGAGACCGTCGATGAAATCGCTTTTGTTACCAAAATGCTGATGGGGTAACCATCATGGGAAGAACAATTCACCCCAGCAGACTCAGTATTGAAAATGGTGCGGTCGTAGTTGCAACACCCTACGACCCAGCCCTGGTAGCGTCAATTAAGGGATTACCTGCGAGTGAGCGGAAATATAACCCAACAAGGAAAGTGTGGTTGGTCGACCCCAAACATGCGCCGACTATCGCCCATTGGATTGAAGCATTCCTTGGTGAAACTGTACCAGTACCAGAGTTGAAAACAACTTATCAGTCAAAAATTACACAACGCCTTACTGTCCGCTATGTTGGCAGCTGTAAGCCGCGGTCAGATGGCAGTTCCAGTGCTTACGGTTTATTAGGCCTGGGCGGGAACAACTGGAATGTGATTTTTCCAGAACAAGTTTTGCGAGATTTCTTTGGCGGCTCCCTGGCAACACCAGGGGAAGCAGAAAGTTACTTTTCTTTGCTCGGTATAAGTCAGGCAGCAACGGTTGACGATGTATCCAAAGCCTACCGCCGGATGGCGAAATTATGGTACCCAGACATTTGTAAAGAAGAAGCGGCAACAGACGTATTCATACGTATCAAAACCGCTTATGACGTACTCAAAAACCCGGACACGCGCGCGCGGTACGAAGCGGGGCTGGCTTTTCAGGCATTACTGAGAGAGCCTGAGCTCTCAGTATTACAGAGATCGTATGGCTATCGTGCGCCACTGAGATCCGGAATGATTCTGATTGAAGGTTACCAAAAATTCTCGATGATCGAAGTAGAGAAGATCCTCTCATGGGAGGATATTGTTGACGGCCAGGGGCGGGTATTGATCGTCTCTTGGCCAGCAGGTGCAAAAGAGCCAGTGGAAGAATGGCTGTAAAGGAGAAACATGGATAATAACGAATTTGTTGCAATGATAAAAGATTTGAAAGAGCTGCGAGAAATCCGAAACGCGGCGAAGGACCTGGTAAGAGCCCGCAAGGCTGAGTTACTGAGCGATGATGAGCTTGTAGTAAATACCGGATTGTTGGAAAAAGTGAGTGCGGACATTGAGAAGCTTGAGTATTCGCTGAAAGCAAGTTTGCTCAAGAACCCTGAGTTCGTACCTCCGTTCAAAGCCGCCTGGTTGATCAACAGCACCTCAGTAAAGATTGATGAAGCTAAGGCGCTTGAGTGGGCGCGGGTCAATATGCCGGTTGCAATCAGTGAGGTTCTTGATCTCAAAATGGTCGAGGATTGGGCAAAGAAAAACCCTGAGGCGGCGGATTTTGCTGTCATTACTGAGGGGAAAAAAGCCAACA
>Ga0334882_1004954_pt1 | contig 10791 bp, 9 predicted proteins | sample GraSluR1_MG_5_FD_207226 | JGI IMG/M metagenome (GOLD analysis project Ga0334882, IMG submission 207226) | Sludge microbial communities from methane-producing bioreactor in Wageningen University, Netherlands - Granular Sludge_15_04-R1 | ecosystem: Engineered > Bioreactor > Anaerobic > Unclassified... | reverse complement strand
CCGTAATCCCCCGCAAACCGCTTCTGCATCTCCAGCGGCAGTTCGCACAGCCGCCCCCGTATCTCCGCAAGCCATGCCTCGTCCATCTCGACCGGCACAAGATCCGGCTCCGGGAAGTAACGATAATCGTGCGCCTCCTCCTTCTCCCGCTGCAAGACCGTCCGCTGGTTGACGTCATCCCAGCCGTACGTCCGCTTGTTGCCCGTCTGCATCGTCCGCCCCGTCTCGACGAATTCGTCCAACTGCCGCCTCGCCTCGTACGCCACGCTCCGCTCGATCGCCCGAAAGCTGTTGAGGTTCTTCACCTCGCTGATCGGCGTCTTGTAAACCTGACCGTCCCGCGTAATGTGCAGATTGATGTTCGGCTCGAACCGCATGTGCCCCTTTTGCATGTCCCCCTCCGACACGCCTAAATACCGCACAATCCGCTGAAGCTCACGAGCCAGCGCCCCAACCTCCTCCGCCGAGTTCATATCCGGCTCCGTAACGATCTCCAGCAGCGGCGCCCCCGCCCGGTTCAGATCTATCGCCGAAAAATTGCCCAAAGTGTGAATATTCTTCCCCGCATCCTCCTCCAGGTGCGCCCGTATGATCCCGATCCTCTTGCTTGTGCCCGAAGGCAGCGGTATCTCGATGTACCCGTGCTCGCCAAGCGGCAGGTCATACTGGCTGATCTGGTAATTCTTCGGCAGGTCCGGATAGTAATAGCTCTTGCGGTCCCACTTCGTATGCGAAGCAACCCGGCAGTTCAGCGCAAGCGCCGTCAGAACCGCATACTCCACCGCCGTCTTGTTCATCACCGGCAGAACGCCAGGCATCCCGATGCATACGGGGCACACGCGAGTATTCGCTTGCTCCCCGTAAGCAAGCCCGCAACCGCAGAACATCTTCGTCCGGGTAGCCAGATGAACATGTATCTCCAGCCCGACAATCAGCTTGTATTCCAACTCAGCCATCTTCCCGCCAAAACTTCTGTGGCTACTGCATCGGATCCCACGCCGGAAGCGCGATAGGCTCCTGCTCCAGTATCTTCAGCACCTTCTTCGGCACGTACTCTTTTCTCACGATTATATTGTACACGTGCAGATCAAACCACTCGTCGTACATGTCCCAGTAGCCACCCTTGCCCCGCTCGGCCCCCCAACTGTTCTCGACAAGCCACTTCACCGGCCTGTCCTCGCGAACGTCCACCCCGACCAGCACCATGCCATGATTCCTCGTGCCCTGTCGAAACAGCGCCCGCTCGGCCTTCGTCATAGTCATGTCGATCCCGTAGATCGACTCGTAGTCGTACAGCCCCGGCGCCATGATCCCCAGTTCCGAACTCTGGTCCACGCTCACGTTGCACGCAAACATCACCGGCGTATCGTCCACGATCGACTTGACTGCAATCTTCTTCAAGGTATCGATATCCACGTTGATATACGTAATGTCGCTACCCTCCCATACGTTCTTCGACATGGCGACCGTATACCGCTTGCCGTACTCGTGCGTAGTATCGTTGAAGATGTTCACCCAGTCGCCCGTATCCACGCCGACGCACTTGCCGAAGAACTCTCTGGGCGTCATCGCAAGCTCTTCAATATCCTGCTTATTGCCCTTGGCCTTCTTGTCTTCTTTGTCATCATCCTTGTCGTCGCCGTCCTTGTCTTTGCCCTTGCCCGGCTCATACCGCCATAAAAACTCGCTCGGAGGCTCGCCAAGGTTCATCGCCAGAACACGGTAGACCTCCGCCAGCATCTTCTCCTTCTCCCGCCGCATCTGCCGCACGGTCGCCCCCTGCTCGTGCATCTTCCGCAGCTTCACCGCATCCGCCCGAAGCAGTTGCTCCAGAATAGCGTTCATCGAACGCGTCGCCTCCGAGCTGCTCGTCTCCGGGTAAACGTCCTTAGGAACCACCCCGTACTTGTTCACCAGGTCAACGACGTTCTCCCAGTACCCCCCGTCCGGACACGGCATCTGCAGCGCCGTCGTCAGCTCCCGATCCATCAGATCGCGGCCGCGCCATGCGATCACACGTTCCAGAAAAGTATTGGACTTCTCGAACTTGTCCCAGAACGTAAGATATATCTGCGAAAACTCCAGGCTCTTCAGGTCATTGCTCTTGCGAACGCCGTGGCGAATATTGTTCAGACCCGCGAACAGCCAGCATCTCCCCGAAGACTTCTGGTTGGTCACGCCTTTCACGTCGATCTTGTGCGTATAAAGACGATCGTGCGACCGCACGATCTCCCGGTTCAGCGCAATGTTCCTCACGTCCGTACTGCTTATCGCATTGTACATCGCCCGCGTATGCGCATCCATCGCAAACGACGACTGAATCTCCTCGATCTTCTTCCTGCTCAGCCCGCCCGCGTCGCCATACACGTATGCGCCGCACAGCAGCACGGCAAGCATCGCCGCCTGCCTCTTTCCCATCACAAGTCTCATCACACTACCCTCTCAGATCAGGTTTGCGTTTATGCCAGTCCGTGTGCTTCTCGAACATCCTTCCGATCCGCAGCAGCTTATCCTCGCTAAAAGCCGCCGTCATTATCTGTAAGCCCGTCGGCATCCCCTCGCCGTCGAATCCGCACGGTATGCTGATCCCCGGCACACCAGACAGATTCGTCGCAATCGTATAAATGTCGGCCATATACATCTGCAGCGGATCTGCCGTCTTCTCGCCGATCCTGAACGCCGTCGTCGGCGACACCGGCATCATCAGGCAGTCCGCCCTAACGAACGCCTCCTCAAAATCACGCCGTATCAGATTCCGCACCTTCAGCGCCCGAAGGTAGTACGCATCGTAGTACCCGCTCGACAAAGCAAACGTCCCCAACATGATCCGCCGCTTCACCTCGTCGCCGAACCCCTCCGCGCGCGACTTGGAATACACCTCAATGTAATCCCGCGCCGCCGCCGACTGATGCCCGTAATGAACCCCGTCATAACGCGCCAGATTGCTCGACGCCTCCGCCGTCGCTATCACGTAGTAAGCCGCCACCGCATACTGAAAGTGCGGCATCTCCACTTCCACCACTTGGGCCCCCAACCCTCGATAAACCTCCAGCGCCGCGTCAATGGCGCCCCGAGTATCCGCGTCCGCCGCCGCGTTAAACTCCGGCACTACGGCGATCTTCAGCCCCTCCGGAGCCTCGTCGATTCCCGCAAGGTAATCGCAAACCGGCGCCGCGGTCTCCGGCACGGATGTGCTGTCCCGCTTGTCATGCCCCGCGATCACATTGAGCATCATCGCCGCATCCGCAACGTCCCCCGTCAGCGGCCCGATCTGATCCAGACTCGACCCGTACGCGACCAGCCCGTGCCGAGACACCCTGCCGTAGGTCGGCTTCAGACCCACCACCCCGCAAAACCCCGCCGGCTGACGAATCGACCCGCCCGTATCCGAACCCAGCGCCGCGCTGCACAGCCGCGCCGCCATCGCCGCCGCCGATCCCCCGCTGCTGCCCCCCGGCACCCGCGAAGTATCCCACGGGTTCACCGTCCGCTTCAGGCCCGAATTCTCCGTGCTCGAGCCCATCGCAAACTCATCCATGTTCGTCTTGCCTACGATCACCGCCCCCGCCGCACGCAACCGCTCCACAACGTGCGCATCGTAAGGCGAATGGAAGTTGGCAAGCATCTTCGACGCACACGTCGTCGCCCCCTGCCGCATGCAGATGTTGTCCTTTACCGCCACAGGCACACCGGCAAGCGACCCCGCCGCCTCGCCCCGGGCGATCTTGCCGTCGATTGCTTCCGCCGCCGCAAGAGCCTCCTCCTTGAAAAGACTCAGATACGCCCCCACAACCGGCTCCAACCGTTCAATCCGCGCAAAAAGCCCGCTCACCACCTGGACGCTCTTCACCTCCCCCGCCGCAATCGCGTCCCGCACCTGTCTGGCGGTTAAGTCCTCCATCCTAAAAAAGGCCCCCGCTTGTCACCTGCCTGCGCTTGTGCTTAAGAAACCACTCGTACAGTTCCGGATTATCATAGGTAACAGTCCACGAGTCATGCCCCGCCTCCGGATACACCGTCAGCCGCGCATCCCCCCCCACCTTCTTCACCGACTGCACCATCACTTCGCTTCGATCTAACGGCACAACGGGGTCCTTTGCCCCGTGAAACGCCCACACCGGCACGTGCCTCAGCCGCGGCCCGAACAGCGGCTCCCCGCCCCCGCAGATCGGAGCTATAGCCGCAAATCGCTCCGGATGATCGCACGCCAAAGACCACGTCCCGTAACCCCCCATGCTCAGACCCGTCAGGTATATCCGGTCCGTATCCACGTTATGAAGCTTCACAATCTCGTCAAGCAGCGCGATCAGAGCCTCAACCTGCTTTGGCCACCAACTGTCCTTCGGGCACTGCGGCGACACTATAATAAACGGAAGGTCCTTGCCCTTGACAACCTTCGGAGGCCCATGAACCTCAACCTGTCGCAGGTTATCCCCACGCTCGCCCGCACCGTGCAGAAAAATAATCAGCGGCCACTTCTCTCCCGCCTTTCCATAGTCCTTTGGCAGGTAAAGAAGGTACTTCAGCGCCAGCGTCGTCGTAACCTTCTTCTCGAAAGCCTGATCGTGCTGTCCCGGCGGCAGCGACTTGCTCATCTTCTCATCCTCGTCACCAAAGCAACCCGTCGACAACGACGTAACAAGTACAATAACCGTAAGATGCAATGCCTTCATAATCGACTCCTCTGCAAACACAGTTCCCGCCCTTTTCCGTCCCTTCAAGCCCCCGAACCGTCATCAAGTATCTTGGGAACCTTGAAGTATTCGTCATGCCGCTGCGGTGCGTTGCCAAGCGCCGCCTCCGTATCAAGCGACCCCGCCGCCTCGTCTGCCCGGAACACATTATGAATCGCAAGACAATGCGCAAGCGGCTCCACCCCCGACACGTCCAGCTCGTTCAGCTTCTCGATATACTCCACTATCGCCCCTAACTCCGTGGCAAACCGCGCCACCTCCTCCTCCGTCAACTCCAGACGCGACAGCTTCGCAACCTGCCGCACCTGCGACTCGTCGATTCGCCCCGCCATTGATCTCTCCGCAAAAAAAAAGCGAGACTGCTGCAGCCTCGCTGAATACCCAATCCAGGCCCCCCGCCGTTCAGTCGGCTGCCTTCTCCGCCGCCTTGTAATTCCGCTTAACCGGCTTCTCTACAAGACCCATCTTGATTGCCTTCGCCGAAACGCTGATCCGGCAGATCTTGCCGTCCACGATCGCACGAACCTTCTGAATATTCGGCTTGAACTTCCGCTTCGTTACGCCGGTAGTCTTTTTGCCCACCCCGCCAAGATACTTCGCCTTACCCCGACGCGCGATGCTCCGACCGGCCCTCGTCCGCCTGCCAGTAAAATAGCATTCTCTTGCCATGATAACTCCCGTTCTCTTCGTCTCGCCGACCCTCGGCCCGCGATTATTATATCATCCGTCTGAAATACTTCAAAGCCTTACAAATATAAGCGTCGACGGGGATAATGCAAGGGGTAACCGAAAAAATTTACGCAAAAAACCAAGACGAACCACAGGAAATCACGTTATTGTCTTGCCTCTGCCGCTTTTTCACATTTTAATTTCGTCTGCCCTTCCTGACCGGACAAGGGCCTATGGGAGTCTAAATGAACAAAACTGCACCGCCAAAAAAGGTCCTGATCACCGGCTGCTCCAGCGGATTCGGACTCGCCGCCGCCGTACAGGCCGCAAAGGCCGGCTACGAAGTCATCGCAACCATGCGAAACATGAAAAAAGCCGAGTACCTCCAGATAGAACTCGACCACGCAAAAACAACCGCCGCAATAGAACACCTCGACATCACCGACCACAACCAGATAGAAGACATCGCCCGCAAATACAGCCCCATCGACATACTCGTAAACAACGCCGGAATGTCAATACTCGGCTCATTCCTCGACATCACCGAATCTGAAATGGACACCGTCTTCCAGACCAACTACTTCGGCGTCGTCGCCCTCACAAGAGCCGTCGTACCCGCAATGATTACCGCCGGCTCCGGAAGAATCATAAACATAGCCTCCCTCGCCGGAAGAATCGGCCACCCCTTCAACGCCGCCTATGCCGCCACAAAACACGCACTCGTCGGCTTCTCCAGGTCAATCCGAGTCGAGCTCAAGCCCTTCAACATACACGTAACATCCATCGAGCCCGGCTACCACAAAACTGAAATCCTCCGCGCAAACGTCAATCTCACCGAAAACTTCTACAATCCCGACTCACCCATGCTCCGGTACAACCGCGGATTCCTCCGCCTCATGCGCGACGTGATCATACCCCATGCCGGCGATCCCGCCGACGTCGTCAAGACAATCCTCCACGCCATGCAGACAAAAAACCCCCGCCCCCACTACCTCGTCGGCCGAGACGCCAAACTCGCCATAGCCGCAAGATGGCTCGGCCTTATCGGACTCGCCGAAAAAGAAGTCCTCCACAAAATCGCTACCGCCGCAAGACGCGAAACCCGAAGAGCCGACGCAAAACAAAACAAGAAAAAACGCCCAAGGAAAAGCACCTGAACGCTCCGACTAACCCCCGCAACCCGCCACGCCGCCAGTCCGCTGCGCCCGCCCGCAAGCCGACTTGTGAGGCTCGATTACTATCTGCCCCCGCATCCGCGACAGCATCCGATCCTTGTCCAGCCCGAACAGGCACACATGAGCCCAAACCTCTAAGTGCAGCAGCTTCGTCCGCATGAAAGGCCGAGCGTTCTCGAACAGATGGGTCATCTCCCTGTCGGAAAGCTCCAGCATCTCCGAAGTATAAGACCCGTGGAAAAACTCCACGGGGATCACCATCCGACGCCACGCATCTATCGGAAAACCCGTCTTCCGCCGATACGCAAGCTCTTCCGGAATATAACGCCGCGCAACCTGCCGAAGCACCCACTTGTCCCGGATCAGATGATGACTGCCCCCGCGCGCACCAAGCGAAAAACGAGCCCGGCAATGATACGGCATGTTCACCGCGTCGCCGACCACAGCCCTGTCCAGAAACGGAAAACGAGCCTCCACGCTCGCCGCCATCCCAATGCAGTCGTTCCGATGAAGCAGCGACCGAAGATGATAACCAAGCCAGCACAATGACTGAAGGTCCTCCGGCTGAGCGCCGCCCCGCCGCCCCAACTCCCGGCAAATCTCCTCGTATGCAAGGCTCCGCTCGTAACGCGTCGCTATATCCTTGCGAACGTCGATCTCCATTGGAGCGGCACGCCTCCCGAGAAGCCACTTCACCGTCGGCACATACTTGCCCAGCCGCCGAGGCACGTACCATTTCCGCGCCCACGGAACCATGATCATCTCCGGATAACCATAATAGCACTCGTCTGCCCCCTCACCCGACAACACCGCCTTCACACCCGAAGAACGAACCAGACGAGAGACCTGCAAAAAAGGCACCGAATTAAGATGCTGTGCAAACGGATGCCCATAATGCTCCATCACGTCGCACATCGCCTCGATATAGTCCCCGTCGCCGACGTCCACCGACCGGAAGTCCAGCTTAAGATGCTCCGCCAGCCTCCGCGCCGCCTCGTATTCGCTGCCCGGCCCAACAACGTTGGCGTGAAAAACCATCATATCGCCTTTAATCCGCGCAGCCATCGCCATGATCGTCGACGAATCCACGCCCCCGCTGCAAAGCACCCCGACCGGCGCATCCGCCACAAGCTGCATCCTAACGCTTTCCATCAAGGCCTCTTCCGTCCGATCCACAATCTGCCGAGCCGAAAGCCGCCCAAGTTCCTCCGCCTGCCCCGCATCCCACAAATCGCTGAGTTGAAAATGCCGCCGCGTGCTCACCGAACCGTCCGGCCCAACCGTCAAAACCGAACCGGGCTCCACAATACGCAGACCCTTGTAGAACGAGCACCCCATGTACGGCGTCCCGATGCCCTGCAGATAAGCCAGGACAGCCATCACGTCCGGCTCGAACGAAAACCACGGCCGAAGAGCAGCTATCGTCGAGCTGAAAATCAGCGAACCCTTGTGCCGGCACATGTAAAGCGGCTTCATACCGAAACGATCGCGCGCAAGCGTCAGAGTATGCTCCTGTCGATCGTAAAAAGCAAACGCATACATCCCCTCGACACGCGACAGTGTCTCATCAACGCCCCGGTGAATCAGCATCTGCAAGAGAACCTCAGTGTCACCCGTCGTCCGAAAAACCGCCCCGCAACGCTCCAATTCGAGCCGCAGCGACTGAAAATTGTAGATCTCCCCGTTATAGATCAGCCCGTAACGCCCGCCAGTGTCCCAAAACGGCTGACGGCTCCGCTCCGAAAGATCCAGCAGTGAAAGCCGCGTATGCACAAGCCCAATACCGCCGCCACTGAAAACCTCCTGCTGATCCGGTCCGCGATGATACAACAGCTCCCGCGACCGTTGCAGGTTTGCCAAAGAAATCTCCCCGTTCACATCGGGTCGGAAGACCCCAAGAAATCCGCACATATGTCGCCGCTTGCACTTGCACCCAGGACAGGTTCAGAGATTTACGCCGATTTGCACGACTTGAAGAATATCCAATTCCCCAAAAAAAAGCAATCCCCCCACCCACGAAAAACAAATCAACGCCCCGTCCCCGCCCGACCGGCCACCAAAAGCCAACCACCACGGCAAGGCTTCGATCTCAAGGCATCCGGTCAGGCATTAGAGTGAATACTGTGGAATCTTCATCGTTTCACCATCCTTCATCGCCGACAGGTGCGCGTAATAGCCGGGAACCGTCATGTTCAGCGCATCGATGACATCAACCCTCGGTTTGCGCCCGCGCAGGATGGCGTCGATGAAGTCGTCCCCGAGGTAGCCGTGAGATCCGCCGTGTCCTCCCGGCAGAACTCCCGGCGGCAAAGCGTACTTCTTAATCTGCAAGCCGCCCTTGATAGCCTCGTAGTAGCGCTTGCTCCCAACCCTGTCGCCCACAAACGTCTTGTTGAATCCGCCGTATTCGCCCCGGATCCGTCCCGCTTCCAGGTACTCACCCTGCGAACTGCATATGATCATCCGGGAAAGCCCGCCTTCTGCCGTCCGAAACAGCCCGACCTCCGACTTGAATATGTTCCCTATCGCATTGGGAACACGCTGGTCTTCGTCAAACAGCGGAGTACCCTGACACGAAACATCCAGCAGCGATTTATGCGTAACGCCGACATAGTAAGCCGTCGCATGCGTCGGATACCACATCGGACATCCCTTCTTTCGCCAATCCTTGTAAGAGTCCAGCGCCGCCGCCCCTAAGGAATGAGGATGACAATACTCCCCCTCGGAATAAACGATACGCCCAAACACGCCGGCCGCATACAGCTTTTCCATTGCAAACAGATCGTCATGAAAACACGACGTCTCGAACATGGCGTAAACTAATCCCTTGTTCTTCCTGCAGCATTCCAGCAGCCTCTCCGCATCCTCGATATCCCCGCGGAACGCCGGAACCGCCGTCGCAACATGCTTGCCATGCTCCATACAAAGGATCGCGTGCCGGGCATGGGCCGGAGCATCCGTCGCGCAGTAGATCGCCTCGATCGAATCGTCCTTGACCATTTCCTCTAACGACGGATACGTCTTTGCACATTTCGCCTCGCGAGCCATTTCGGCGCAGCGGTCCGCAAACAAGTCGCTTACCGCAACCAGTTCGACGTTGGGATGATGCTGAAGCCCGAATTGCAGACCGAATCGGCAAACACCATGGCCCACAATCCCGACCCGAACCTTGCGGTCGCTAAAGGGCTTCCAGACGTTTGCCGCATCATAGTCGGTCCTGGTCTGGTCAAACCCCGGAATAACCTCGCCCGCCCGAGCCAAACCAACCACCGAACCCCCCGACGCAGCAGCAGAAACACCCAAAAACGACCTGCGAGAAATCGTCCCCATGGTAGCTTACTCCTCAATGATTATTAGCTTTTGCTTTTTCTAACCTTTAACAATCAACCCGGACCATCCTAAGCATTACAAATCATACCCCCCGCCCCGCCAAACCGCCCCCCAAAAATAGGGACAGGCACCAGTTTTCATTGCGATTGCCGCCCGCCCGGCGCTCCAACTATCCCAGGGCGCGGTTCTACCCCACCGCTTCCCGCCAAAACCAGCCATCTCTCAGGAGCACCGTCAACTGTCAATAACTCCGCCGCAACTCTTCCCGCCGCCACGACCGCCCTTTCACATCACTCCCCAAAAATCTTCTTCCTGTAATTCACCAGCACCTTCGCGGCCCTCTCCGCCTTTTTCGCGCCGCCCCCCAAACCCATCCACTCCCGCTCGATCCCAACCAGCATCTCCGCAATCTCCTCAACCCCCTCCCCAGCCTTCAGCGCCGAGAACACTCGCGGCAAATATGAGTAATACTCATCGCGCGCGTAAGGCTCCCCCGCAACCCCGCATGGGTCCCACAAATAATGCAATACCTCATCCACCCGCCTGTAAAACTCCGCATCCGCCGCACTAAGCCGCCGACCCATCACACGCCCCTCCGAACATCCGCCCCCCGCAACTCCGAGTACTTCCAAACGGCACAGTGTCGATCACCTTTCACCCCACGGGCATCAAGACGCTGGCCGATGAGCTTGGTCAGCAGGAGGCACACGCATGAAGGGACTGACCATTCAACGACAGGTTCATTTTGGGCGAGGACGTAAGGGCCGCAAGGTGCTTCGCGAAGGCGCGCCCCCGGAGACGCCACAGACGCTGCAACCGACGCACGTCGGTCGCGTACCGCGCATCTCGAAGCTGATGGCGTTGGCGATACGCTTCGACCGGCTGATCAGGGAGGGCGAGATTACAGACCAGGCCGAATTGGC
>Ga0334882_1004953_pt1 | contig 10792 bp, 8 predicted proteins | sample GraSluR1_MG_5_FD_207226 | JGI IMG/M metagenome (GOLD analysis project Ga0334882, IMG submission 207226) | Sludge microbial communities from methane-producing bioreactor in Wageningen University, Netherlands - Granular Sludge_15_04-R1 | ecosystem: Engineered > Bioreactor > Anaerobic > Unclassified... | reverse complement strand
AAGACTTTTGCATTGATAGCATTCAAAAGAGGATGTCCTGGTTTTGAAACATCCTCTTTTACATTTTTAATATGCATTAGTTGAATAATAATTTTTCATGTGGCAATAATTTAACAATAGCTGTATGTTTAAATTTGTTTAAAGAGGTATTTATTTTATGAAAATTCCAAATCATATAGGAATAATTCCAGATGGAAATAGGCGCTGGGCAGTAAAAAACGGCATGAGTAAAGAAAAGGGCTATGAATGCGGATTAAAGCCTGGAGTTGAATTATTCAGGCTGTGCAAAAAATTGGGCATTCATGAAATTACCTATTATGGTTTCACTGTAGACAACACCAAGAGGCCAAAAATACAGACGGAAGCCTTTACCGAAGCCTGTATCGCTGCAGTAGACATATTATCCAAAGAAAATGCTTCACTTTTAGTTGTCGGTAATTCAAATTCACCTATGTTTCCGGATGAACTACGCCCTTATGTCAATAACAGAACGAATTTAGGCACCGGAGGTATTAAAGTTAATTTCCTTGTGAATTACGGATGGGACTGGGACTTAAGTAATTTAGTCAATTCAAATAACGCAGGCTCAAAAAATAGATCTTCTATTATAGATAATTTAAATTCCTGTGATATATCAAGAATAGATCTTATAATACGTTGGGGAAGCAGAAGACGCTTGAGCGGATTCCTTCCTGTACAGTCAGTTTATTCCGATTTTTACGTAGTTGATACCTACTGGCCGGATTTTAAACCATCAAATCTTACAGATGCATTAAAGTGGTATGCTACTCAGGATACAACCTTAGGCGGCTAGAATACGACTAAAAACCACTTTATAATAAAGTGGTTTTATGCTATAATTTACTTCATGACTTTAAATTGAAAAGAATTCTTTAACATAGAAGGTGCTTTTACTCATTTGTAAAAGATAATAGGGAATCAAGTTATAATCTTGAGCAGCACCCACTACTGTAATTTGGACGAAAGTTTCTAAACCACTGTCTATTGGACGGGAAGGGAAACAAGTAGGATGAAGTTAAGCCAGGAGACCTGCCTTTTATGTGAAACTGAATCTTTGGGATTGAAGATAAGGAGGAAAATCGATGAAAAAATCAACCGTTGTAGGTTACCCCAGGCTAGGTGTTAACCGTGAATTAAAATTTGCAGTAGAATCATATTTCAAAGGAAATACAGATTCCAATGAGCTATTTTCTACTGCCAGCCAGCTGCGTAAGCAATACTGGACCAAGCAAAAAGAAAGTGGAATAGATATTATTCCATCAAATGACTTTTCTTATTATGACAATATGCTTGATATGGCATATCTCTTGAATATCATACCAAAAAGATATCTGGAACTGGAACTTTCACCCCTTGATACATATTTCTCAATGGCAAGAGGTTATCAGAGCGACTCCAAGGATGTAAAAGCACTACCCATGAAAAAATGGTTCAATACAAATTATCACTATATCGTACCTGAAATAGATGATGATATCAATTTTAAACTAAACGATACAAAACCTTTTGATCTCTATAGAGAGGCAAAAAACATCGGTATTGAAACCAAACCAGTAATAATAGGTATTTTTACTTTCCTTAAACTTTCATATTTAAAAACCGATAAAAAATTTGGAGAACTTCTCGATAAGCTTGCAGATGTATATATAGATATATTGGACAGATTTCAAGAGCAAAATATCGATTGTCTGCAAATTGATGAACCAATTTTAGTAACCGATCTGACAGAAAATGATATAAATTTATTTAAAAATGTATACAATAAAATTTTAAATAAAGATTATAAATTCGATGTATTTTTACAGACCTATTTTGGTGATATAAGAGATATATACAAGGATTTGGGAAATCTCAAATTCGACGGTATAGGTCTGGATCTTATTGAAGGTAAGGAAAATTTGGAGCTTATAGAAAAGTACGGCTTTCCGAAGGATAAAATTTTATTGGCAGGCATTGTCAATGGAAAAAATGTATGGAGAAATGACTATAATAAAAGTATCAATATAATTAAGCGTATAAGCAGATATGTGAATTCTGATAAAATTTATATAAGTACTTCCTGTTCCCTTCTTCATGTACCTTATACAGTTACTCAAGAAGGCAACCTGAATGACAAAAATATAAAAAATCTTGATACTGCAAAGGGAACCTTGGACAACCTCGTAAACTTGTCAGAATATATAGAAAGTCTGGCCTTTGCAGATGAAAAATTGACTGAACTCTCGGAGTTAAAAAATCTACTCGATTGCAGCAACTATGAACACGAAAATATCTATATAAAAAATCAGGAAATATTGAAAAGAAAAGAAACTAATCCTCTGTGCCATAATGAAAAAATCAGACAGAGAATCAAAAACTTAAAGCCGGAGGATTTTGTAAGAAAGGATAATCTCGAACATAGAAGGGAAATACAGAACAATATTCTTAAATTACCGCTACTTCCTACAACCACTATAGGTTCCTTCCCACAAACTCATGAAATTAAAAAGTTGAGAAAGGATTTAAGGGAAAATACTATTACACAGGAAAAGTATGAAAATGAAATCAAGGAAAAAATTGAAGCTGTAATTAAACTTCAAGAAAATATAGGACTGGACGTATTGGTTCACGGTGAATATGAAAGAGCAGACATGGTTGAATACTTCGGCAGATTACTTGATGGCTTTTTATTTACACAGAATGGATGGGTACAATCCTATGGAACAAGAGCAGTAAAACCACCTATAATCTACGGTGATATACAGCGTACATCTCCTATGACAGTCAGATGGATAAAATTTGCTCAGAGCAAAACAGACAAACCTGTTAAAGGAATGTTAACAGGACCTGTTACAATTTTAAATTGGTCCTTTCCAAGAGAAGACCTGGAATTAAAACAGATAGCATATCAAATAGGACTTGCAATTGGAGAAGAAGTGCTGGATCTTGAAGCTGCCGGTATAAAGGTAATACAGATTGATGAACCTGCATTAAGGGAGAAACTTCCTTTAAAGTCCGAGGATATTCATAAAAAATATATGGATTGGGCGATACCTGCTTTCCATTTAACTAACTCAAAAGTTAAAAGTGAAACACAGATCCACACACATATGTGTTACAGTGAATTTTCAAATATAATAAATGAAATCAAAGATATGGATGCAGATGTATATTCCATAGAAGCTGCTCGTTCAGATTTCTCAATACTTGATTTTCTAAAAAATAATAATTTCAAATCTCAAGTAGGGCCTGGAATATATGATATACACTCTCCAAGAGTACCTTCGAAGGAAGAACTTGAGAACTCAATAAATATAATGCTCACTAAAATTGCTCCTGACAAACTTTGGATTAATCCTGACTGCGGCTTAAAAACAAGAGGTAATGATGAAGCTGAAAAAAGTTTGATAAACATGGTAGCTGCCGCAAAATCAGTCAGAGAAAAACTTTAATTATATTTTACTCATATATTCAGGATTTTTGAAAATAATATTTATAGAGGTGATATAAATGTTAGATAACAGAAAATCCAATAAAAAAATACCTATTGAAAATCATGAAACTGCTGCCTGGGCAAACATGAAAAAAGCAAAGCCTGTATCAAATGTACCTATCGGAGACGAATTTAATGCGTCCAATGCAAAAGACTGGGTAGACGAAAACGAAAAGTAAAAGTGTAAAAAAAACAGTTCCAGAATCTAAATACGGATTCTGGAACTGTTTTTTCTATCTTTTAACCTGATCCTGATAATCTATTTCCGATAATTTTTTATATATATCGTACCTGTCTTTTGCATTTTTCTCAGCCATTGCATACAACTGATCAGCTTTTTGCGGCAGTACTTTTCTAAGTGAAGAATACCTTATCTCACCTTCTATATGATCTCTAAAAGAAGTTTTCGGTTCTTTTGAATCTAAAACAAATGGATTCTTTCCTTCAAGCTTCAACTGGGGGTCAAATCTATAAAGATGCCAATATCCTGCATCTACCGCCTTTTTCTCCTGGGCTATACTTGTTCCCATACCTGTCTTTATACCATGATTTATACACGGTGCATATGCTATTATAAGCGATGGTCCCCTATAATTTTCAGCCTCCTTTATTGCCTTCAATGCATGATTCATATTGGCTCCAAGTGCAATCTGGGCTACATACACATATCCATAACTCATTGCCATAAGTCCAAGATCTTTTTTCTTCGTGTTTTTACCCATTGCAGCAAATTTTGCTATTGCCCCTGTCTGAGTGGACTTTGAGGATTGACCTCCTGTATTTGAATAAACTTCAGTATCCATTACAAACAGGTTTACATCATCTCCTGAAGCAAGGACATGGTCCACTCCTCCAAATCCAATATCATAAGCCCATCCATCTCCTCCTATTATCCACTGCGACTTTTTAACAAGAAAATCTTTTTTTGCAAGTATTTCCTTTAATATAGCATTGTCGGAGTAATCTTTAAAATCCAGAATAGATTTCACAACTTTCTGTGAGGATACCTTAGACAAGCTTCCGTCTTCCATTGTATTTATCCATTCATTGAATGACTGAACCAAATTATTTTCTTTGCTGCTTTCTCTTGAGCTTTCAATATAATTGAGCATAAGTTTTCTTATTCTCTCTCTCATATACTTTACAGCAAGAAACATTCCATAACCATATTCGGCATTATCTTCAAATAGTGAATTTCCCCAGGAAGGTCCCTTCCCTTCACTATTTTTTGTATATGCTATTGAAGGTGCACTTGCCGCCCATATGGAAGAACATCCTGTTGCATTTGCAATCATCATTCTTTCACCAAACAGCTGTGTAAGAAGTCTTATATATGGAGTTTCTCCACAACCAGGACATGCACCGTTGAACTCAAGAAGCGGTGTTATAAACTGGCTTCCCTTTAAGGTATTTCTGTTTATCAGATCTTCCTTTTTTGACAGGCTCAATGCATAATCCCAGTTCTGAGATTCCACATCCACTTGTTCCTCCCATGGCTTCATGACAATTGCCTTGCCTGGTGCAGGACATACATCTGCACAATTTCCACATCCAGTACAGTCCATAGGACTTACCTGTATCTTGAAATTCAAATTTTCCAGTCCCTTTCCAGCTGCCTTTTTGCTTTTGAAAGCAGCTGGAGCATTCTTTACTTCCTCGTCGTTCAGTAAAAATGATCTTATAGTAGCATGCGGGCAAACATAGGAACATTGATTGCACTGTATGCACTTATCCATCTGCCATTCAGGAACCATCACAGCTATTCCTCTCTTTTCATAGGCAGTAGTTCCAACAGGATAGGTACCATCCTCCATATTCAAAAATGAACTTACTGGCAAGTCATCCCCTTCATTTTTGGCCATAGGTATCTGGATATTCCTTACAAATTCAGGTATATCTACATTCCTATTATCACCTTCCCACCCTTCTTGTGCATTTTTCCAGCTTTCAGGTACATTTACTTTTACAACTGCATCCAGTCCCCTGTCTACAGCCATTTTATTCATCTCAACTATTTTTTCACCTTTTCTGCCATAGGTTTTTTCTATTGAATCCTTCAGGTATGTTACGGCTTCATCTATTGGAATCACTTTTGCGAGCTTGAAAAATGCAGCCTGCATTATCATGTTTATTCTCCCTCCGAGTCCTATTTCCCTGGCTATCTTCACTCCATCTATTATATAAAAATCTATATTGTTCTCTGCAATATACTTTTTCATTGAAATTGGGAGTTTATCTTCCAGTTCATCCTCATTCCAGTGGCAATTGAGGAGAAATGTACCACCCTTTTTCAGACCTTTTAAAATATCATAATTATATATGAATGATCTGTTATGACATGCAACATAATCTGCACTGGTTACAAGATATGGCGATTTTATAGGATTTTTACCAAATCTCAAATGTGATACCGTAGTTCCTCCGGATTTTTTACTGTCATAGGAAAAGTAAGCCTGAGCATACAAATTCGTGTTGTCTCCAATTATCTTTACTGCTGATTTGTTCGCACCTACAGTTCCATCTGAACCAAGTCCCCAGAATTTACAGCTTATAGTACCCTGAGGAGTAGTTTCAATATGTTCCCCTTCCTCAAGGGACATGTTTGTTACATCATCTATTATACCTATTGTAAAATGCTTTTTGGGATTCTCTGATTTCATATTGTTGAATACGGACAGTATATGAGAAGGAGTAGTATCTTTTGAACCCAGTCCATATCTTCCTGCAAATATCTGAGGCCTGTTTTTCATTTCGTAGAATAACTTGCATACATCAAGATACAGAGGTTCTCCAATTGATCCAGGTTCCTTCGTTCTATCCAGAACGGATATTTTCTTTACTGTATCCGGAAGCACATCCATAAAGTATTTAGTTGAGAACGGTCTATAGAGATGTACCTTTATACAACCTACCTTTTCTCCTTTTTCGGAAAGGTAATCTACTGTTTCCTCGATTGTATCGCACACAGATCCCATAGCTACTATTATATTTTCTGCATTTTTTTCTCCATAGTACTCAAAAGGCTTATAGTTTCTACCCGTTATATTGTTTATTTCCTTCATATATTGATCTACTATATCGGGTACTTTTTCATAGAATCTGTTGGATACTTCTCTCCCTTGAAAATATATGTCCGGGTTTTGGGCTGTTCCCTTGACAGTTGGATGTTCAGGATTCAAGGCCCTGCCTCTGAACTCATTCAGTGCCTCATAATCAACAAGCTTTTTTACATCATCATAGTCGATAACATCTATTTTCTGATACTCATGTGAAGTTCTGAATCCGTCGAAAAAGTGAAGAAATGGTACTCTCGATTTTATAGCGCTTAAATGAGCTACAAATCCCATATCCATGGCTTCCTGGACATTTGAGGATGCCAAAAGCGCAAATCCGGTCTGCCTGCAGGCCATAACATCCTGATGATCCCCAAATATTGAAAGTGCATGAGTTGCAACTGCACGGGCACTAACATGAAAAACAGCCGGCAGATGTTCTCCTGCTATTTTATACATATTAGGGATCATAAGAAGAAGTCCCTGTGATGCAGTATATGTAGTAGTAAGGGCTCCGGCACAAAGTGAACCGTGTACTGCCCCGGCAGCTCCTGCTTCTGACTGCATTTCACTGATTTTGACTGTATCTCCGAATATATTTCTTTTTCCCTGTGAAGACCACTCATCCACTGCTTCGGCCATAGGAGTAGACGGGGTAATTGGGTATATGGCGGCAACTTCTGTAAATGCATAGGATGCATAGGCCGCAGCCCCATTTCCATCCATGGTTTTCATTTTTTTTGTCATTATATATCACTCCCTACTTTATAAAATCAAATAACAATATCTTTATTTATTATTTGAAATAGAGAAAATATAATACATAATAATCAAAAATATATGTCACACAAAATCTTTAAATAATATATTATAAATAGTATGTGGCTATTATCGCTTTCATTTACTAATTTTTATTTTCAATTGATAATTCATATCATAATGCTTTTTTATTGACTTATAGTACATAATGGGTTATCATATTAGTTATTATACTTTATCAATTGATAAATTGAATTCATAAATTTTAGAATAGATTTTTCATATATGGAGATGTTATTATGAATAAGAAAACAATGGCTGCATGTCTTTCTATATTGTCCAACAGCAGTTTAATAATCATGAAATTAATAGTAGGTACTATTACCGGATCGGTAAGTATTATCTCCGAGGCTGTTCATTCTACTATAGATCTAACGGCATCTTTAGTATCTTTTTTTTCTGTCAGAATATCTTCCAAACCTGCAGACATTGAACATCCCTATGGACATGGTAAATTTGAAGATGTATCCGGGGTTTTTGAAGGTATGTTGATTTTAATTGTCTCAATATGGATAATATTTGAAGCTGCAGACAGATTATTTCATCCGGTAAATACTCATCAATCCGCCATTGGATTTACAGTTATGTTCATATCTTCGGGTATAAATTTCCTTGTATCAAGGAAATTATACAAAGTTGCCGAAAAAGAAGATTCCATGGCGCTGAAGGCAGATGCCCTCCATTTGAAAACCGATGTATACACTTCCCTTGGAATTGCACTTGGTCTCTTATTAATATGGGTTACAAAACTGGAAGTTCTTGATCCCCTGATAGCTATAGCAGTTTCCATATTTATTTTAAAAGAAGCTTTCAATCTTTTAAAATCTGCTTTTAATCCATTGGTAGATGTTAAATTGTCTGATGATGAAATACTTACAATTAAAAATATAATATCTAGATATAATTCTGTTTTCTGCGGGTTCCACAGATTGAGAACCAGGAAATCAGGTGATAGGAGATATATTGATCTTCATCTTGTATTTCCTCAGGACATGCATGTCAAAGCTGCACATGATATATGCGATAAAATAGAAAATAAACTGTCAAAGTCACTTAAAAATACGGAAACCATGATTCATATAGAATCCTGCGATAATGACTGCAATAACTGTAATCTTAAGGAACGCCTAAACTGTATAGACACAATAAAAAAATAGATAAACTACTGTTACAGTAGTTTATCTATTTTTTTATTGCTGAACTGTTTCCGAATTCAACGCTTCAACCAGTCCATTAACGTCTACTCCATGTACCATAGCAGCTTCTTCTATAGTTTCTGCAAGTGATGCAGGGCAGCCAATGCATCCCATTCCAAAACTCATAAGTGTTTCTGCATACGCAGGATTAATTCTGAGAACTTCTCCAATAGTCATATCTTTAGTGACTTTACTAGCCATAATATACAACCTCATTTCCATCTAATATTATATATCCTTGATGTATTTATTGATATATATTATATAGTAATACTAAATATATTCTATATCAAGCGTAAATAAAATATTTCTAATGGATTATCAGACAATATCGGTAAAAACATGTTAATTCATCAACTTATATTCTGTGTCCACTATATTAAAATTATTTTTCAATCCATCCGTTATATATATCTTTTTATCCTTGGTTACAAATATTGCCTCCAATTCCGGTATATTTTCCGCATACTTCATTCCCTTGTCAGTACCTAGATAAAATATATTTTTAGTCATCGCATCCGCATCTATTGAAGTATTTGTAACCAACGTTACACTAGCCAGATTATTATCCATTGGATATCCTGTAAATGGATTCAATATATGATGATATATTTTACCGTTCTTTTTAAAGTATCTCTCATAAATTCCAGAAGTAACTACTGTCTTGTTTGTAACTTTTATGGAGGCAACTACGTTTCCTCTAGTCTGGAAAGGATCCTGTATGCCGATCTTCCATGGATCCCCATTTACATTGTTGTTTATTGCCAGAACATTTCCTCCTAAATTTATTATTGCATGCTTAACTCCATTTTGTTTTAATATCCTGGCTGCTTCATCTGCAGCATATCCTTTTGCTATTCCACCTAAGTCAAGTGACATTCCTTTTCTTGCCAGCATGACCTTTTTATTTTTATAATCCAGTAGAAGATCTTTATAATTTACAAGGGCCTTGCTATTTTGAATCTCCTCTTCACCTGGCAATTTTTCATTGTCAGTTCCAATTCCCCATAATTTTACCAGCGGACCAATCGTTATATCAAATGCCCCACCTGATTTCTGCGAATAATATTTACCTTTTTCCAGTACATAAAAAGTATCATCTGAAACTTTTACATAACCTTTTCCAGATGCCTTTGATACTGCATCCAATTCAGTACCTGCTTTGTTGGCACTCATCTTATTTTCAATCTGTTTTACCCTTGCAAATGCTTTATCAATTACAGATTCAGGTTTATCATCATATACGGTTATAGTACAGATAGTTCCAAGCATATATTCAGTTTTCGAAATTGGTTCCTCCTGAGTATTGTCCTTGCAGCCATACAATGGCAACATGAACAATATTAACAAAACCGCAATAAAATTTTTCTTTTTCATAGTTCATCCTCTTTTGCTAAAATTTAATTATCCCATCATTATAGATATTATAACAAGTATTGATATTTCTATAATCTCGTTATTTGCACCAAGCAAATCCCCGGTCATACCGCCAATTTTCCTTTTACAATATAAGCTAAAACAGAACGATATCATAATTGCCGAAATTACAAGCAGCACTAAATATTTTGGATCAACAGCAACTACAGACAATAAAATTCCGGCACTTATTGCTGTACCTGCAAAAAATTGACTTATATTTACAGAGTCCATGAACAAATTCCCTGTACCTGTACTCTTGGCCGGTTTACAAACAGATACAAGAAACAGTGTAGATAGTCTGGATATTACTGGAGCAATTATTATGGACACCGAAAATACAGGAGCTATATAACATAATAAATTATACTTAAAAAGTATGTCCATTACAATTGCTATGCAGGAATAAGTTCCAACCCTGCTGTCTTTCATTATTTCTATTATTTTATCTCTGCCTTTAAATGCAAAAAAGCCATCACACATGTCTCCAAACCCATCCATGTGCATAGCACCAGTCAGCAGGATACCGGCTAAAATAACAGCTGTTACAGAGATATTCATAGGCAGTACATTTACCAAAAGCTTATATGTAATCCATTGTATCCCCCCTATAATAAGTCCAATTACAGGCATAAATATAGATCCCCACTTAAAATTTTCCTCCTGACAATCTAGATTTCTATTTATATTGATTCTTGTCATGAACTGAATCATAAGCAAAAAGTTGTTGAACATTTTTTTCACAATTATGCACCTCATACTATACCATTTAATCTATCCAAACATATTATACTATCAATATACAAATTTTCATA
>Ga0334882_1004950_pt1 | contig 10800 bp, 8 predicted proteins | sample GraSluR1_MG_5_FD_207226 | JGI IMG/M metagenome (GOLD analysis project Ga0334882, IMG submission 207226) | Sludge microbial communities from methane-producing bioreactor in Wageningen University, Netherlands - Granular Sludge_15_04-R1 | ecosystem: Engineered > Bioreactor > Anaerobic > Unclassified... | reverse complement strand
CCGCGTACGAGGAAGCACATTCCTGATCGCTTCCCGCACGGTCGCGCGGTGATTCGCCGGGCCGGCCCGTCCCGTCGGTCGTCCCGGCGTCGGGACGGGCTCCCGGGTACCGCCCCGACCGCTCCGACGCCGGAACGGATTGCGCTGGAGGCGAACAGGCGGTCCGACCGGGAACATTGTGGGCCGTCGGCGAGTTACTAGACTTGACGCACTCCGGCCCCCGGGCCGGCGTACGGCGTTCCGGCCACCAGGCCGGCCGCAGACGGAGGAGATTCTATGTTCGAGCGCTTCACCGATCGAGCCCGACGAGTGGTCGTGCTCGCCCAAGACGAAGCACGCGCCCTGAACCACAACTACATCGGCACCGAGCACCTGCTGTTGGGCCTGATCCACGAGGGTGAGGGCGTCGCCGCCAAGGCCCTGGAACAGCTCGGCATCTCCCTGGAGGCGGTGCGCGAGAAGGTCGTCGAGATCATCGGTGAGGGGCAACAGGCGCCGAAGGGGCACATCCCCTTCACCCCGCGTGCCAAGAAGGTCCTGGAGTTGTCCCTGAGGGAGGCGCTCCAGCTCAACCATTCCTACATCGGCACCGAGCACATCCTGCTCGGCCTGATCCGTGAGGGGGAGGGCGTCGCCGCCCAGGTGCTGGTGAAGCTCGGCGCCGATCTCAACCGGGTCCGGTCGACGGTGCTCCAGCTGCTGTCCGGCTACCAGGGCCGCGAGGTCGGCGGCGCGGAGGCCGGCGAGCCGCAGACCGCCGGTGTGGGGGCCGCGACCCCGGCGTCCTCGGCGGAGCTCGACAAGTTCGGCCGCAACCTCACCCAGCTGGCCCGTGAGGGCAAGCTGGACCCGGTGATCGGGCGCGACACCGAGATGGAGCGGGTGATGACCGTGCTCTCCCGCCGGACCAAGAACAATCCGGTGCTGATCGGTGAGCCCGGCGTCGGCAAGACCGCGGTGGTCGAGGGCCTGGCCCAGGCCGTGGTCCGCGGTGACGTCCCGGAGACCCTGCGGGACAAGCAGATCTACACCCTCGACCTGGGCTCCCTGGTCGCCGGTTCCCGCTACCGCGGTGACTTCGAGGAGCGCCTGAAGAAGGTGCTCAAGGAGATCAAGACCCGTGGTGACATCGTGCTGTTCATCGACGAGATCCACACCCTGGTCGGTGCGGGTGCCGCCGAGGGGGCGATCGACGCCGCCAGTATCCTGAAGCCGATGCTGGCCCGCGGTGAGCTGCAGACGATCGGTGCCACCACCCTCGACGAGTACCGCAAGTACATCGAGAAGGACGCCGCGCTGGAGCGCCGGTTCCAGCCGATCCAGGTGCCGGAGCCGTCGATCGCCGAGACCATCGACATCCTCAAGGGCCTGCGGGACAAGTACGAGGCGCACCACCGGATCACCATCACCGACGACGCCCTGGTGGCGGCCGCGACAATGTCCGACCGTTATGTCTCCGACCGGTTCCTGCCGGACAAGGCGATCGACCTGATCGACGAGGCCGGCGCCCGGCTCCGGATCAAGCGGATGACGGCACCGCCGGACCTGCGTGAGTTCGACGAGCGGATCGCCAAGGTCCGGGTCGAGAAGGAAGCCGCGATCGACCAGCAGGACTTCGAGCGGGCCGCGTCGCTGCGTGACGACGAGAAGAAGCTGCTCACCCAGCGTGCCGCCAAGGAGGAGGCCTGGAAGGTCGGGGATGCCACCGTCACCCCGCAGGTCGACGAGGAGGCGGTCGCCGAGGTGCTGTCCAGCGCGACCGGCATCCCGGTGTTCCGCCTCACCGAGGAGGAGTCGAGCCGGCTGCTCAACATGGAGGCCGAGATCGGCAAGCGCTACATCGGCCAGACCGATGCGGTGCGGTCGCTGTCCCGGTCGATCCGCCGTACCCGCGCCGGGCTGAAGGACCCGCGACGTCCGTCCGGTTCGTTCATCTTCGCCGGCCCCTCGGGCGTCGGCAAGACGGAGCTGACCAAGGCGCTGACCGAGTTCCTGTTCGGTGACGAGGACGCGCTGATCCAGCTCGACATGTCCGAGTACTCCGAGAAGCACACCGCCTCGCGACTGTTCGGGTCCCCGCCCGGCTACGTCGGCTACGAGGAAGGCGGCCAGCTCACCGAGAAGGTGCGCCGTAAGCCGTTCTCCGTGGTGCTCTTCGACGAGATCGAGAAGGCCCACCCCGACATCTTCAACTCGCTGCTGCAGATCCTCGACGAGGGTCGGCTCACCGACGCGCAGGGCCGGGTCGTGGACTTCAAGAACACGATCATCGTGATGACGACGAACCTCGGCTCGCGGGACATCAACAAGTCGGTCAGCCTCGGGTTCTCCACCGGTGCCAGCGACGAGACATCGTACGAGAAGATGAAGGCCAAGGTCTCCGAGGAGCTCAAGCAGCACTTCCGCCCGGAGTTCCTGAACCGCATCGACGAGGTCATCGTCTTCCACCAGCTCACCCTGGACAACATCAAGTCGATCGTCGACCTGATGGTGGCGCAGGTGGAGGAGCGGCTGCGCGACAAGCACATGGGCATCGAGCTCACGCCCGCCGCGAAGGACCTGGTGGCCCAGCGGGGCTTCGACCCGGTGCTCGGCGCCCGTCCGCTGCGCCGCGCCCTGCAGCGCGACGTGGAGGATCCGATGGCGGAGAAGATCCTGTTCGGCGACCTGAAGCCGGGCGAGGTCGTGCTGGTCGACGTGGCGCCGGAAGGGTCGGAGGACCCGTTCGTGTTCCGCGGCGTGCCGCAGTCCGACGTGCCGGACACCCCGCCGGTGGAGCTGGAGGGTTCGCCGGAGGGCCATCAGCCCGAGGGCGACCAGGCCGCGAACTGAGCGAGTGACGGGGCCCCGGTGCAGGACGACCTGCGCCGGGGCCCTGTCGCGTGCCCGGGTCGGGCCGGTCGATAGGGTGGCGGGCGTGTGTTCGGTCTGACCCGGTCAGCCGGTCGGCAGGGTCCAGTGCTCGGCGCCGATCGCGGCGACCAGGCCGTCCCCGGCCAGACCTGCCAGCGCGCGATCGAACTGATCCGGGTCGGCCGCCCGGCGCGCCGGCCAGGCCCTGCGCAGCTCGATGGTCGGGACCGGGGTCTCGGCTTCCCGCAGCACCGCGAGCAGTGCGCCGCGGCACTGCCGGTCCGTCCCCTCGTACGACTGGGTGCGGGGCGCGTACGTCCCTTCGGGGTGTCCGGCGAGATGCCAGGCGCACAGGTCGGCGACCGGGCAGGTCTCGCAGTGCGGGGTCCGGGCGGTGCAGACGAGCGCGCCCAGCTCCATCGAGGCCACCGCCCAGGTCGCCGCCCGCTCCGGGTCGTCCGGGACGTGCTCGGCGGCGAGGGCCCGCTCCGCCGCCCGCGGGTGGGCCGGCGCCTGGGCGTCGCCACGGACCAGGCGGGCCAGCAGCCGGCGGACGTTCGTGTCGATCACCACGGTCCGCCGGCGGTGCGCGAACGCCGCCACGGCGGCCGCGGTGTACTCGCCGACCCCGGGGAGAGCCCGCAGCTCGGCCTCGGTCCCCGGCACCCGCCCGTCGTGCCGCTCGACGATCGCCTGGGCCGTACGGTGCAGCCGCAGGGCGCGACGCGGATAGCCGAGCCGGCCCCACATCCGGATCGCCTCGCCGGCGGGCGCGGCAGCCAGCGCGGCCGGCGTCGGCCACCGGTCCATCCAGGTCGCCCAGGGGCCGAGGACTCGGGCCACCGGCGTCTGCTGCAACATGAACTCGCTCACCATCACGCCCCAGGCCGAGCACTCCGGGCGACGCCACGGCAGGTCACGGGCGTGGACCGCGTACCAGTCGAGGACCCGCCCGACGACCTGCGCCGCTGCCGGAGCCTCGTCCGTTGGCTCCGGTTCGGGGACGGTGGGGCCCGGGACGGGCGGGTGGACGGTCGGCGTCTCGACGCGGTCGGCTGGCACCGATCCAGCCTAGGCGGTCCCGGATCCGGCGTAGGCGGTCCCGGACAGCGCCGGGCGCGCCTCCGGGGGCGGCGCGACCGGCTTCCGTAGGGTGGCCCCATGAGTGGAATGCTGCACCCGGTCGGGCCGGAGGACCCGCAGGTCTACTGGATGCGCCGCGCCACGATCGGCGTCGTGCTGGTGGTCGTGGTGCTGATCATCGTGGCGTTCGCCCGCCCCGGCCGGACCGCGGGCACCGCGGTGCCGACAGGCAGCCCCACCCCGCTCGTGCTCAGCACTCCGACTCCCACGCCCACCTCGTCCGGGACCCCGACCGCAGCACCGGACGCCACGCCCGCCGCCGAGTCCTCGGCCGAGGCGACCAGCCCGACGGAGGCGAAGACCCCGGTCGCCCCGGCCGCCTGCCAGGCGGCCGACATCAGGGTGGCCCTGAGCGGTGGTAGCGGGGCCGGGATCGGCCAGAAGACCAGTTTCACCACCCAGCTGACCAACGGCTCGTCCGGTCCCTGCACGATCGGGGTGGACAAGTCGGTCTTCGAGCTGAAGGTCGTCTCCGGCAGCGACCGGATCTGGTCCTCCGCCGACTGCGACGCCTGGCTGCAGGCGAAGAGCCCGGCGGAGGTCAAGCCGGGGGAATCGATCTCCGTCACCGTCGACTGGCCCGGCCGGCGGTCCTACCCCGGCTGCAAGCTCGGCTCGAAGGACATCACGGCGGGGACGTACGTCGCCACCGCCGAGTACCGGGGTGCCGCGACGGCCAAGAAGGTGATGGGGCTGCGCTGATCGGTGGCCGTCGCCGGGGTGACCCGTCAACGGTCGACGGCGGTGCGTTCGCGACGATCGGTCAGGCGAGTTCGTCGAACTCCGATTCGGCCATCCAGGCCAGCGCATCGCGGATCGCCCGGGCCCGTCGCAGGCCGACCCCGTCGACGGCCTGCAGATCGCCCAGCGAGGCGGCGAAGATCTCCTGCAGTGACCCGAAGTGGTCCAACAACCGGGCCGCCACCGCCCGCGGCAGCGAACTGATCCGGGACAGCTGACGGTAGCCGCGCGGGTACAGCTGCGCCTCCAGGTCGGTGGTGCCGAACCCCACCGCCCGTTCGATCGTCGTCAGGTCGACCAGATCGGTGGTGCTCAGCCCGGACAGATCGGTCAGGTCGAAGGCCACCCCGTTCGGTTCGTCTCGGTAGTCCTCGATGAGCAACTCGGCGATGTTGTCCAGCCCGGACTCCAGCTCCCGGATCTGCAGGTCGATCAGCCGACCCTCGGTGCCGAGCTCGATCACGTAGTCCCGCAACTCGTCCTGGATCCGGTGGACCATCTCCAGCCGCTGCAGCACCACGGCGACGTCGCGGACGGTCACCTGGTCGCGGATCTCGAGGGCGGACAGATGGTCGGTGACCTCGGCCAGCCGGTTGGTGTAGCGCTCGAGCGTACGCAGCCCCTGGTCCGCCCGGCCGAGGATCGCGCCGGGATCAGGGATGCTGAGCCGTTCCCCGTCGATGAACAGGCTGATCACCTGCATCGAGGCCGACACCGAGACCGTCGGCACGCCGGTCTGCCGTGACACCCGGTCCGCGGTCCGGTGCCGGGTGCCGGTCTCCACCGTGTCGTACCCGGGATCGGGCATCAGCTGGACCCCTGCCGCGACGATCCGGGACAGGTCGGCGCTCAGCACGATGGCGCCGTCCAGCTTCGCCAGTTCACGCAGGTTCTGCGGCGTGACGGGTGCGTCGAGGTGGAAGCCGCCGGTCATCAGCCCCTCGACCTCGCGGTTCAGGCCGAGCACGACGAGGCCCCCCGTCCGACCCTTGACGATCCGATCGAGTCCGTTCCGCAGCGGGGTCCCGGGGGCGGTCAGTGCCCGGAACCGCCGTGTGCGGCCCTGCTGGTCCTCCGCGGTCACCGGTCCCTCTCGTCCTGGGTGTCGACCCGTCGTCGTGGGGTCGATCCGTCGGGTTCAGTCTACGGGGTCGCGGTCAGTGGCCGCCGACCAGGCCGAACAGGTCCAGGGCGGCCAGCACCGAGTCGACCCCCAGGACCCGTACGGTGCCGGGCAGCCGGCCCAGCTCCTCTTCCGACCCGGCCGGCACCAGGACGGTGCGGAAACCGAGCCGGATCGCCTCGGCGACCCGCCGGGAGGCACCAGGCACCCGACGCAGTTCCCCGGCCAGGCCGATCTCGCCCAGGGCCATCAGGCCCGGGGGCGGCGCGATGTCCCGGGTGGCGGAGGCGATCGCCAGCGCGATCGCCAGGTCCGCCGCCGGGTCGACGACCCGGGCCCCGCCGACGGTGGAGACGTACACGTCCTTGTTGCCCAGCGGCTGGGCGGCCCGCCGCTCCAGCACCGCGGTGAGCATCGCCACCCGCGAGGAGTCGACTCCGTGGTTCGTCCGCCGGGGGATCTGCAGCGGCGAGGTCGCCACCAGGGACTGGATCTCGGCGAGCAGCGGGCGGCGCCCCTCGACGGTGACGGTGATGCAGGTGCCCGGCACGGTCCGGTCCCCGCCGGTGGTCGAGGTGAACAGTCCCGAGGGATCGGGCACCTCGACGATCCCGTTCTCCCGCATCTCGAAGCAGCCCACCTCGTCCGCGGCGCCGAACCGGTTCTTCGTCGCCCGGACCATCCGGAACCCCGAGTGCCGGTCCCCCTCGAAGCTCAGCACCACATCCACCAGATGCTCCAGGGTCCGCGGGCCGGCGATCGAGCCGTCCTTGGTGACGTGACCGACGATGATCACCGCCAGGTGATGCAGCTTCGCGACCCGGACCAGTTCCGCGGTCACCGCTCGCACCTGGGTGACGCCGCCGGCGGTGCCGTCGGCGCCCTCCGCCACCATCGTCTGCACCGAATCGACCACCAGCAGGCTGGGGGAGACCTGCTCGAGGTGGCCGAGCACGGTCGCCAGGTCGGTCTCCGCGGCCAGGTAGAGCTGCTCGGAGAGGTCGCCGGTCCGTTCGGCGCGCATCCGCACCTGGGCCGCGGACTCCTCGCCGGTGACGTAGAGGGTCCGGCGCCCCCGCTGCGCCCAGGCCGCCGCGACCTCCAGCAGCAGGGTGGACTTGCCGACACCGGGCTCACCGGCCAGCAACACCACCGCGCCGGGGACCAGTCCGCCGCCGAGGACCCGGTCGAGCTCGCCGACCCCGGTCACCGTACGGTGGGCAGCCTCGCCCCGCACTTCCGAGATGGGCACCGCCTGGTGACTCGGCGCGACCGGCCGGGTCGCCCGGGACAGCGACCCGGTGCGCACCCCTTGCTCCACGACGGTGCCCCACTGCTGGCACTCCCCGCAGCGGCCGACCCATTTGGCGGTGGTCCACCCGCACTCGGAACAGACGTACGGATCACGGGCGGCGGTCTTCGGTCGAGACATGGCTGCAGCCTAGGACGGGCCACTGACACCCGCGGCCCCGGTCGCTCAGCCGAGCAGCGTGCCGGCCACCTCGAGGATGCGGTCGTTGGCGTCCGGCTCGGCGATCGACACCCGCAGCCCCTCCCCGGGGAACGCGCGGGTCATCAGGCCCGCCTCGCGGAAGGCGTCGAACCAGACATGGGTCAGCTCACCGGCGGGGAACCAGACGAAGTTGCCCTGGGTGGCCGGGATCGGATGCCCCAGTCGGCGCAGCTCCTCGGCGATCCGGTCGCGCTCGTGGACCGTCACCCGGACCCGGCCGATCAGCTCGGGCTCGGCCTCCAGGGAGGCCAGCACCCCGGTCTGGGCGGGGGCGGAGATCGCGAACGGCATGGTGGCGCCGCGCACCGCCCGGGCCAGCGCCGGATCGGCCGCCGCCATCCAGCCGACCCGCAGGGCGGCCAGGCCGTACGCCTTGGAGAAGGTCCGCAGCGACACCACCCCCGGGTGCACGTCGAACAGCTCCAGGCCGCGGGTGGCGTCCGGATCGGTGACGTACTCCACGTACGCCTCGTCGACGATCACCACGATGTCGTCACGGACCGCGCGGAGGAAGGCCACCAGGTCGTCGTGCCGGACCGCCGGCCCGGTCGGGTTGTTCGGGGTGCACACCATCACCACCCGGGTACGGGGGGTGATCGCGGCGAGCATTGCCGTCAGGTCGTGCTCCCCGGTCGCGGTCAGCGGGATCGGCACCGAACGGGCGCCGAGCACCTGGACCGCCAGCGGGTAGGCCTCGAAGCTGCGCCAGGCGTAGACGACCTCGTCGCCGGGGCCACAGGTGGCCTCGAGCAGGTGGGCCAGCACCTCGACCGAGCCGGTGCCGAACGCCAGCCGGTCCTCGTCCAGCCCGTGGCGGGTCGCCACCGCGGCGGTGATCTCGGTGTTGCCGGCGTCGGGGTAACGGTTCATCTCGGTCAGCGACCGCGACACCGCCTCCAGCACCCCCGGCAACGGGCCGTACGGGTTCTCGTTGCTGGAGACCTTCCAGGCCCGGCCGTCCGGTCCCGGTTTCGGCGAGCGACCCGCCCGGTAGGGCGGCATGCTCGCGATGTGCGGGCGCAGCGTCAGCGACATGCGTTCTCCTCGGGACGTCCTGAGTCCCTGATCGTACGTCAACCGCGACGCCGTCCCGAGGGAGTGTCACACCCCTCGGGACAGCGGACGACCGGCGGGGCGAAGCCCGGATGGGGCAGCGGGAGGCCGCTGGGTCAGATGGTCACCAGACCGCGCGGGGTCTTGAAGGTGGCGGACATGATGCCGGGCTGACCGTGCCGGCTGGTCCACTCCAGGTGGAAGCCCTCCAGCAGGATGTCCGGGTCGCCGCCGAGCCAGTCGGTGAGCCGGGCCGGATCACCCGACAGCTCGAGGGACCGCAGCGACACCGTACGGCCCTCGGCGGACAGGGCGGCCGGGAGCAGCTCGTCGGCGCTGATCCAGCGGATGAAGAAGGGCAGCTGCGGGTCGGCCTGGAGGCCCTTGATCCCGAGCTGGCGCCATTCGAGCTGACGCCCGTCGGGGAACCGGCGGGTGCCGACCGCCGCCTCGCGGCCGAGCTTGGCCTCGTAGGCGGACAGGTCGTCGATGGCGACCGCCCAGGACATCCAGCCGCCGCCCTCCTCGGAGCGGGCCCGGACGACCTGTCCGAACGGCGCCTTATCCGCGGCAGGATGGTCCAGCACCTCGACGATCTCGATGTACCGGCCGTCGGCAAGGGGAATCAGGCGGTTGCGGGTGCCGAACCGCGGGTGGAAGCCTCCGTCGCGGGAGTCCACCCCGAGCGCGTCGCTGAGGAACTGGGCTGAGGCCAGGAGTCCCTCCGGCCCGGCGGCGTACGAGAGGTGGTCTACATGCATGGAGCCATTGTGCGCCCTCGGGGATCGTGTCTTTTCACGGGGGCCCGGACGTGGATGTCAAGACCTGTGTGATAAGAGGTCCTGTCCGGCGCGGGTCGCCGGATGACCGGTCAGGGCCAGCGGGGACGCCTCCAGTTCCGCGCAGTGCCGGGCCAGGACGGCATACCCGGCCGGGCCCATCAGTGCGGTCAGTTCGGCGGCGAGCGAGCGGTGGACGGGCTCGGCAGCGCGGTGGGCGGCCGGGGTCGAGGTGCAGTACCAGTCGAACTCGTGGCCGCCGTCGCCCCAGCCGGAGCGGACGTACTCCCCGATGCTCACCTCGGTGTAGGTCGAGCCGTCACCGCGCTCGACCTCGCGGAACAGTCGCCGGATCGGCAGCTGCCAGCACACGTCCGGCTTGGTCTGCGTGATCGACACCCCGGTCCGGGTCGCCAGGTGGTGCAGGGCGCAGCCGGGGCCGCCGGCGAATCCGGGGCGGTTGAGGAAGATGCAGGCGCCGGCGACCAGCCGGGTGGCCCGTTCGACCGTGGAACCGGTCCCGGCCTCCGCGGCCTCCGCCGGCTCGGTGTCCTCGGCCGGATCGTGTTCCTCGGCCACCTCGACGGCCCAGTCCCGCCGGGCCGACCACGGGGTGCCGTCCGGATCGGTGCCGTGTGCCCCGGCGTACTGCCACAGCGTGTCGTCGAGGTGGTCGACCCAGCCAGCGACCCGCTGCTCGTCCTCGGGTGCACTGAAGTGGGCCCCCAGGGTGCAGCAGCCGTCGTCCGGCCGCCCGGCGTAGAGGCCGCGGCACCCTGCCCCGAACAGGCAGGTCCACCGCGAGGTGAGCCAGGTCAGGTCGCAGCGGAACACCTGGTCCTGGTCGGCGGGGTCGGTGAACTCGACCCAGAGCCGGGGGAAGCCGTCGGCGATCTCGCCCTCGGCCAGACGCGGCCCGGCCTCGGCCTGCGTGGGGACCCGGGACCCGACGGACTGTGCCACAGACATGCCGACATCCTAGGTGCCGGCCACGGGCCCGGGCGCGGATCCGCAGACGACCCGGGCGGGCCCGGTGGCCGGTGCACTACCGTGGGCGCATGCGGCTCGGAGTGCTCGACGTGGGGTCCAACACCGTCCACCTGCTGGTCGTGGATGCCAGGGTCGGTGGTCCGCCGATCCCCGCCGCCTCGCACAAGCGGGTGATGCGGATGGCCGAGCACATCACCGCCGAGGAGACACTCTCCGCCGCGGGCACCGACGCCCTGGTGGCGATGGTCCAGGAGTGCAAGGAATTCGCCGAGACGACCGGGTGCTCGCGGGTGCTCCCCTTCGTCACCTCCGCGCTGCGGGAGGCGAGCAACACCGAAGAGGTGCTGGCGACGGTCAAGGACCGGACCGGGGTCGAACTGCGGGTGCTGTCCGGGCAGGACGAGGCGCGGGCCACCTTCCTGGCCGTCCGGCGCTGGTACGGCTGGTCGGCCGGGCGCCTCGGGGTGCTCGACATCGGTGGCGGGTCGTTGGAGATGGCCGGCGGCTCCGACGAGGAGCCGGAGGTGGCGCTGTCGGTGCCGGTCGGCGCGGGCCGGATGTACCGGATGTACAAGGACGAGGGTGGGCCGGCCGCGTGCCGGCGC
>Ga0334882_1004946_pt1 | contig 10806 bp, 10 predicted proteins | sample GraSluR1_MG_5_FD_207226 | JGI IMG/M metagenome (GOLD analysis project Ga0334882, IMG submission 207226) | Sludge microbial communities from methane-producing bioreactor in Wageningen University, Netherlands - Granular Sludge_15_04-R1 | ecosystem: Engineered > Bioreactor > Anaerobic >... | reverse complement strand
ACTGATATTCTTTCCTTGTCCCATGTTTCCTCCCGTTTTGTTTTTGGTGGTACAAATACAATAACAGAGATTCATGGGACTTTCTTTTACGCTTTACAGGGTGACACTTAATCTTAACATTCGGGAGGGTGCGGGAATCCTCAATTTCCCCTTGACCGCATCTTAGTGCAGTTTTACAATGTTAGGAGATGCTACCCGCTTCGTCAGGCAACAAGCACTTATTTCAAGGAGTTTTTTATGTCCAGAATCGTCAAGTGTGCCCATATTCAGGCTTCCAACCCGCAAAGCACAGGAACCGTGGAAGAGATAAAGGAAGCCATGGTGGTGAAGCATGAGAAGTTGGTGGAAGAAGCGGGGAAGAAGGGGGTTCAAATCCTCTGCCTCCAGGAAATTTTCCACGGCCCCTACTTTTGTGCTGAGCAGGATATCAAGTGGTACGCCAGCGCCGAAGAGGTGCCGGGTCCGCTGACCGAAAGGTTTGCCGCCTATGCGAAGAAATATAAAATGGTCGTCATCCTGCCGGTTTACGAGAAGGCCATCGACGGGGTTTACTACAACACCGCCGCCGTCATCGATGCCGACGGGAGCTACCTGGGAAAATTCCGCAAGATTCATATTCCCCATACCTGGCCGGGTTTCTGGGAGAAATTCTACTTTAAACCGGGAACACTGGATTTTCCCGTATTCCAGACCGCCTATGCCAAAATTGGTGTTTTTATTTGTTACGACCGTCACTTCCCCGAGTGCGCCCGGATTCTTTCGCTGAAAGGAGCAGAGATTCTCTTTAATCCCTCCGCCACGGTGGCGGGGAAATCGGAATATCTCTGGACCCTGGAACAGCCTGCCCAGGCGGCGGCCAACGGGGTTTTCATCGGAGCCAACAACCGGGTAGGCGTGGAGAAACCCTGGGAATTCGGCGAGTTCTACGGATCCAGCTACTTTGCCAGCCCCAAGGGCGAGATTCTCGTAAAGGGAAGCCGCGACAAGGACGAGATCGTGGTGGCCGATCTGGACCTGGAAGACATCCGCAAAACCCGGGACGGATGGCAGTTCTTCCGGGACCGCCGGCCCGAGATGTACGGCGCCATCGGCGAACAGCTTCCCTGAGGTATCTGCTGAATGTTTCTGTCCAGCCCCGGGTTGAATCGCCCGGGGCTTTTTGGTGTTTCCCGGGACGGGCGGTTCAGACGGGCGGGAAGCCGATCTTTTCAGTCGTCATCCAGGGCCGGATCGGGGGAGTAGCGGAAGTACCCCACCACGGGCCGGTGATCCGAAACCGCCCGGGAGGCGGCGGAGTCGTCGTTGTCAAAGAGGAATTCGTCAAACCGGATGACCGAATACCGGCGGTCGAATTCGGTGGTGTGCTCTTCGGAATACCAGATGTTGTCGTAACTGGATGAATCTTGGATGGTGGTCATCAGTTCCGGGGAAACCATGGGACGGTGGCTGAGAATTTCCCATCCCCTGTCATCGGGGGGGAGATTGAAGTCTCCCATGAGTAATATGTCTTTCTCCGGTGAAAAGGCGTTTTCGAGGTGTACAATGACATCGTCCAGGAGGCTGTTTTCTTCCCGGCGTTCCCGGATGGAAGAACCGTAGACGGTGTGGATGGTGATAACCATAAAGTCAAAGGCTCCAGAACGGAAATGCCCGATAAAGGGTTCCCGGAGAAACAGGTCCTCCGGATCTTCCATCAAAAACGGTTCCGACAACGGTTCGAAAAGTTTTTCCCGGTAGAAAAAGGCGTAACGCTCTTTCTGAACGTTTCCCACGGGTTCGCTGACAAGATAGGTCCACCCCGGGAGAAGGGCGCAGAGTCTTTCCAGAACCTCCCTGTCTCTCACTTCCTGGAGGGCGGCGAAGTCAAAATAGTCGAAAACGGAAGCGATCAGAGCCAGTTCCTGGTCGTCCCGGGATCGGCTGGAGAGGATCCGGATGTTCCAGGTGGCGATGCGGGATTCCAGAGATAACGATTCGGACCCTTCGAATGAAACAGGGGGTTCCGGTTGAACCGGTGCTTCCTGGCTCCAAACAACGAAAAACAGAAGAATCGCTGCCTGGATCATGAGAAAAAATCTTTTCATAGACGGATCCTGCTCAAAGCGGTAAGAACAAACCGGCTCACCTGGAAGAAAGATGAAACCGGCCCCGGATCGGCCTGGTCCAGGGGAGTCCCCTGGTAACCCAGTTCACGGCAGAGGGAGTCCAGGATCCGGATGCGTTCAAGAAATCCGCCATAGTACGGATTGGTTTTTCCCGTCCAGGCGGTTTCAGCCATTGCATAGAGGCGGGGAAGAATCATCCGGTACAGTTTTTCCGGGGTGGTCACATATTCGGTCCAGAGAGGGGCTTCCATGCCCAGGGGCGCCGCTGTCTTCTCATCGTTTTCGGTGGGAAAGCCCGGGGCGTACCCCTGGGTTTTCTTCAGGCTGGTCATGCCGTGGGGGTAATCAAGGTAGAGGTGCCAGAAATCGGAAAAAATCATTCTCTGCCCCTTTTCGAAGGCCCGGCGGCTTCTTCGGGCACCGCCCTTTTCTCTCCAGAATTGAATCACCCCCCGGCGATCGAGTTGAACCTTCTCAGAAGAGGACACCGGCGTTGCCGCATAATTCCAGACCACCGCCTCTTTCCCCAGGGCCGCGGCTTTATGAATCATCCGATTCATAAAATATCCTTGAAGTTCCGATTCCGACTTCAGATTGTGCCTCGCCATCAGGGCGCGGCATCGGGGACAGTGCCGCCAGCGGTGCGGAGGCACTTCATCTCCTCCCAGATGAATCCAGGGACCCGGGAACAGGGAGGAAATTTCTTCCAGGATGTCGTCCATGAAGCGGAAAACCTCTTCCCTTCCGGGGCACAGGACATCGGAATAGATGCCGGGGCGGCGGGGAACCGCTTTTTTCTTTCCCCTGCAGGACAGGCGAGGATAGGCGGCTAGCAGGGCCGATACGTGACCGGGCATGTCGATTTCCGGAATGACGGTGATTCCTCTTTCGGCGGCGTACGATACCACCCGGGCCATCTCTTCCCTGGTAAAATACCCGGTGCAGGAGTCATGATCACCCCGGAACGGTTTTCTCCGGCTGCCGGTTTCATGAAGTGCGGGATGGACCTTGCTTTCGATGCGCCAGCCTTGATCATCGGTAAGATGCCAGTGAAAGCGGTTAAGCTTCAGGATCAGGCAGAGATCTAGGATCCGGAGGATCTCAGGGGCTTTGAAAAAATGGCGGGCTGAATCGAGCATGAACCCCCGATATGCATGGGCGGGTTGTTCTTCCAGGGAAAAATCCTGCGGTTGTGAAATCTTATCTTCAATAGAATACCGAATCAGATCTAAGAGCCCGTACAGAAGCCCCGGCATCTCACCGGCTTCCACCCTCAGGGCTGGTCCTTCGGATGAAATTCGGTAGCCTTCCCGGGGGAGACGGGAATCATAGCCGGTTAAAAATACCGTAGTATCTTCAGGGGCGGTTTCGCTTTCTTCAAGGGAGAAAAAACGGGGGAAGAGTTGAAGCACCGGCCGGGAATCAGTTAACAAAGCAGGGCTGCCCTTGAGAAAAAAACCATGGCCGGGAACGGGAGCCCCTGGGGAAAAACCGTTGGAAGTGTTCAATTTCGGGGAAACTCCTGCCGTGTCCAGGGGAAGAATTTGGTGTCCTCCCCGAGGAGATGATCCATAAGAACCTGGTTGACAAGAAAATTGAAAACTTCGGGGAAAGGCAGTTTACCCTCCTGAAACAGGGTCACCATGTTTTCACCCTGAGAGATAACCTCCAGGTGAAGCCGACGGTGCTCCTCCACATCGGGGTAGCCACATTGCTCCAGGGCCCCCTCCTCGTTGGTGAAGTGGACCGCACTGTGATCCATGAAATCTTTCAACGCCGGGCCGAGCTCCTTCGTGATACCCAGGGAGAGAGAAATCCCCAGAAGCCGGTTCGCCAGGCCCACCAGTTCTTTATGCTCCGCATCGATCAAGGGGTGGCCGGATTCCCAGTTTTTCTGCCATCGCAGAAGATTGGCGTTTTGCGAAGCGAACCCGGGAAATGGAGGAGCCGAAGAAACGGCCACCCTGTTTCTGCCTTCATTTTTGGCGCGGTAAAGAGCCTCATCAACCCGTTTGAACCAGTCCTGTGTCTCTTCGTTGGGGCTTAAGGCGGCCACACCACAGCTGATGGTGACGGCTCCCACGGGATCAAAACGGGTACTGGTAACAAGAACCCGCAGTTTCTCCGCCAGGTTAACGGCATTGGCCCGGTCGGTATGAGGGCTGATAATAAGAAACTCTTCGCCTCCCCAGCGATAAATCTGGTCGGTGATTCTCAGGTTTTCCCGGCAGAGGGTGGCAATGGTTTTCAGAACCTGATCTCCCGCACTGTGGCCGTGTTCATCATTAATGATTTTAAAAAAATCGATGTCGATAAGGATCAGGGAGAGGGGCAGATTGTAACGGAGGGCGATTTCCCTTTCTGTCGCCAACTGAGAGTCAAGAAGCAGCCGGTTTTTCAGTCCCGTCAGTTCATCGGTGGAGGCCTTGAAGTGGAGTACACGGTTCTGCTGTGACAGTTTGTTCTGCAACCGGGATCCGTCCAAAATGAGAATTACCGCTTCCCAGAGCAGCATCCACCCCAGTTCCAGGCTGAAGTTAAGGTAGTTCGTCAGGGTGAGCTCTTTAACACGGAAGGGCCGGCCCGAAAGGATGACGAAGAGAATGAAAGCACTGTTGGCCATAAAACCCGCCGGCACAACCAGCAGGGTTCCCCGAACCCACCGGGGAAGGGATATTTCCCCTTTGAGCAAAGCCATGATGTATTCGGCTCCCACGAGAAGACCGAAGAGACCGCTGATAAAATAGAGGACGCGGCAGTTTTGAACCCAAAACTGGACGTAATAGAAGAGAAGCAGGTAGATTGCTCCATACAGGGTAAACCGCCTGGGCCAGGAGTCAGCACGGCCCTGCATCTCGCGGATACCCCAGGTCATAAAAAGATAGAAACCCGAAATCAGGATAAGTTCCAGTCCCAGAGTTTTCAGTATTTCCGGTTCAGGCCGGGAAGCCGCCACAAAGGAACCGCAGGCCATGGTGAAGGCCAGGGAATAGAGAATGAGGCTTTTTTCCTGGCGCCAGAGGGCCATGAAAATATTGAATAGTACCATGAGACCGGTGACGGTAATGAGGGGAATGTAGACGGTGGTGTAGTCCAGTACTAGCATTACCCTGAAAGTATTACTTGTAACGGGGTAAAAAGCAAATACTCTTTTTTTGAGGATTCAGTGCCTCTTCCCTCCGAACCCGTTCCCGTGGTACTTTGAAAATATGAAATACCGCTGCCTGATGATAGATCATGACGATACCACCGTTGACAGTACCCCTTCCATCCATTACCCCGCCCACCGGGAACAGATGAAGCAGCTCGATCGTCCGGAAGATATCCTTAGTCTGGAAGACTGGTTCCTTATTAATTATGAACCGGGAATCGGTCCCTTTATGTCAGAAACGCTGAAACTGAATTCGGAAGAACAGAAGCTCTGTTACCGGGTCTGGAGAGAGTACACTACCTCTTTAGTCCCCGATTTTTTTCCGGGAATTCTGCCCCTGCTTCGGGATTTTCGAGGTTCCGGAGGCATTGTGGTGGTGGTTTCCCATTCCGAGGCGGATGTGATAAAAAAACACTACGAACTGCAGCAGGAACTGCCCGGGTTTTTGCCGGACAGGATTATCGGCTGGGAAGGGATCGCGGAGAAGCACAAACCTCATCCCTGGCCGGTCTACAGCGTCATGGAAGAGTTCGGCCTTTTCCGGGAGGATATTCTCGTGGTGGATGATCTGAAGCCGGGGATTCTTATGGCCCGCCGGGCGGAAGTGGATGCAGCTGCGGTCAACTGGAGCCATCGCCACCCGGTCATTCGGGAAGGGCTGGCGGAGCTGGCCACCTACAGCCTCGATTCTGTAGAGGATCTGCGCCACCTCCTTTAGAGGAGATGTTGAAGCCTATGCGACTCTTCTATGCGGCTCTGTTTCACCCTTCAACCCTGGATAATTTCTGGGACATTCAGGAAGAGCTCAAGGCCGTTGGTGTCCAGGGACGATTTATTTCCCGGGACAACCTTCACCTGACCCTCCACTTCCTGGGAGAAACCGATGAAGGAGAACTGTGCCGGTTGACGGACCGGCTTGATGAGGTGGCACGGACATTTTGCCCCGAACCTCTCAAGCTGACACGGACAGGGTTCTTCCGCCAGGGCCGGGGGGAACTGCTTTATGCCGGAGTGGAGGATTCCTCCGGAAGCCTGGGTGAAGCGGCCCGCCTGCTGAGGGATGATTCGGTAAAGGAAGACCGGCATCGCTTTAAACCCCATATTACCCTTGTAAGGAACGCCACGGTCCCGGGGGATCTCCGCCGCACCCTCGGCTCCCGCTCCTTCCCCTTTCCCGCCCGGCCGGTTCAGGCTCTGGCCTTGATGGAAAGCCGCCCCGGTCGGGGCGGAGTGATTTACATCCCGCTGCACCGGGTCGGGTTCCCCTTATAGGGTTGGGGGGAAAGGGTTCTTTTTCCCCCCGAAGAAGCCGCTTCGGATTCGCCCATCACCGCCCGGGAGCTGGAGGTTCTGGGATTTATCTCCCGGGGATTCCACAGCCGCAATATTGCCGATTACCTTGGCATCAGTATAAGTACGGTGAACAACCACAGGCAGCACATTCTGACCAAGCTGGGGGCGGTGAACTCCAGTGAAGCCGTCCATTATGCCCGGGAGCTGAATCTGATAGAAGATTAACCACCCAACCGGGTTGCTTGACACTTCGCAGGGGCCCGTCTATCATTCCGCAACAAGGAAAAGGGAGGAGCCGATGCAGCATTTCCTGATGGCTTTTTATGTTTTATTTTTTGCCACCGGATTCATGGGCGGTGCGGCCTTGCTCCTTTTAGATATGCGGGTCAGAAGCCGGCTCCTGCGGCCTCTCTTGCTTTTTCAGGTCCTTTTTCTTCTGGGCCTCGGTTTTTTGATCGTCTACTTTTACATCGACAATCTTCCCGAAGGACTCGGTTCTTCCCTGAAGCTTCCCGTGCTTCTGTTGATCTCGGCTATTAACACCAGTCTCTACGTGGTGGCCATTGTTCTGATCCGCCGGATTGCTCCGGGAGGTAAGGGTAAACCCCGCCTTCCCCGGGCTGTGGAGGTTTTATCGGTTCTGGTTATCCTGAAAAGTCTGGCTAACATGGTTCTTTTCGCCGTTCTTAACCTGGCAGTTGGGAGCGATCCTTCTTCCTTTTTTTCTGTCCTTTCCGGTTCTCTTGTCTGGAATCTGGGAGGCCATCTGTTAGTCGCCGCCGCAGTGGGAGGGCTGGGGCTGGTTTTGCGGATGCCTCTGCCTTCGCGGGAACCGCCGATCCTTAAGTCGCTTTTGCGGGCCTATGCGGTCTGTGCCCTGGTGTTTGCCCCCCTGGGCCTGCTTGAGTATGTCGTCGCCGCTTCAGGCATCCTGGGAAGCCTCCCTTTTTCCGTGGATTATCTTTTCTATCTGGGATGGAATATCGTATCCATGTCCGCTGCCATTCAGCTTTACAAACCCGGCGAAGGAGGATCACCGGTCCTTGATGAAGTACCTCAGGAACGGGTTAAAGCCCTGGGACTGTCAAACCGTGAATCTGAAATGGCGGTAATGATCGCCCGGGGGCTGTCCAACAAGGAAATCGCTGCGGAGCTTTGTATTTCTCCGGCCACCGTAAGGACCCATATCTATAATCTCTACCAGAAAGCCGGGGCCAGAAGCAGGGTTGAGCTGATTAATAAACTGCGAAGTTAGGCAGATGAGGAACTAGTACTAAATACCTAGGTTTATAATTGATAAACACGACAATTATCCGATGGGTCATTTCTCCGGAAAACAATATGTTTGGGACATCTTATGTTTTTCAGGAGGTTTCTTAAATGAAACAGTCCCAAAGAGTTTGTATTGTATTGATGTCGTTCCTTGTTTTAGCCGGTACCGTGGCGGCCGATGTTTTCGAGGAACGGGCTACCCTCACGGGGGCAAGCCTTCCTAAAATCAGCTTTGTTTCTTACGCGGGAACCGCCACGGGAGCCGGCGTTACCCTGGATGGTGAAGTCTTTCCCATTGAAGAAGTTTCCACGGGTATTCAGATTAATAAATGGCTGGCCCTGGGGGGGTTCACCTCGGTGGCTCCCTTGAGCGACTTTGAACACGCCAGGCTGGGAATCTCTATAGCCGACCGGGATAACAGTTACTATCTCTCCAGCGGGGCGGAACTGCTGTTCACCCCCCTGGGCGGTAAAAAACTTCATCCTCTGATCCGGCTTGCCTTTGGCGGTGTTTCTGTGGGGTATCTGAGTGATGATGACAATATTGAGGGTTTTGATTCGACTAACGAAGATCGGTTCTTCTATGGAGCCCTTTCTCTGGGAATGGAACTGAACCTTTCCCGGCACATTAATATCTATACCAGGGCGGGGGGGCGGTTTTCCGGAAACTCCGAGGTCCTTGGCCTTTCCAACGGGGAACTGGGCGGATTCGAAGCCATGATCGGGATGCGGTTCCTCTGGAAAACCGTGATCGACTAGGAGGCAAAACTTGATCCGGAAGAATCAGCTGCTGCTTTTCTTTAGTTTTCTGGCATTCATCAGTCTGGGACTTCCGGACGGTCTATTAGGGGTGGCCTGGCCTTCCATGGCAGGGGAGCTGGGGCAGCCCTTGAGCCGCCTGGCTCTTCTGCAGCTTTCCGCCACCGGAGGATTCTTCATCTCCAGCACCAACGCCGGCCGGCTTGTCCGCCGGCTGGGGGTTGGCCGGCTTCTGATACTAAGTAACGTGATGGTGTTTATCGCCCTGGCGGGATTCTCCCTGGCCACTGACTGGTTCCACGTTGTCCTGGCCATGTTCATCCTGGGAACCGGGGGGGGAGCGGTGGACGCCGGCCTTAACGGATATTCGGCGGAACGCTTTACCAAAGAGCAGGTCACCCTTCTCCATGCGTTTTACGGCCTGGGCGCCATGATCGGGCCGGTCATTATGAGGAGGATCCTGATACGGGAAGCTCCCTGGCAGGGGGGATATAAAATCACCCTGATTCTGGTGGGTTTGCTGCTGCTCCTCTTTATCCGGTTCCGCCGCCATTGGGAGGAAAAAACCCGGGGTGCTGGAACGGCCTCTTGTAATGAAGGCTCATTGTGTCACCCCAAATCCCCTCCGGGGTCCGCGAAATTCATCACCGGTTTCTGGGGGATACTTCTCTTTTTTATCTATACAGGACTTGAGGTGACCCTGGGAGGCTGGAGTTTTACCTGGCTCACCCGGGGCTGCTCGGTGGAACCTGAAAGAGCGGCTCTCTGGGTGGGTATTTACTGGGGTGCCCTGATGACAGGCCGGGTGTTTTTCGGCTTCATCGGAGGACGCTGGCACATCCGGTCGATCCTTTCCTGGATGATCGGAACTGTTTTCATGGGCTGTGTGCTCTTTTTTCAGCCATGGTCCACCGCGGTTTCCCTGTTTTCCCTGCCCCTGTTAGGCTTTGCCTGTGCCCCTCTGTTCCCTCTTTTTGTCAGCTATACCCCCGAGGTGACAGGCCGGTCGGATGGGACCGTCTGGATAGGCCGGCAGGTGGCCGCCGCCAGCATCGGATCCGCTGTTGTGCCTCTGCTGGTGGGGCTGGGGGTTTCGATAGTATCCCTTCGGGCCATTCCGATGGTGCTGCTGGTCCTGTCGCTGTTATTGGCCGTTTTCTACAGGCTTTGGGTGTGGGAAACACCCCGCCACCCGAGGGCAGAAGAAGGTAAGGTTCGATAAAACCCCGGCCTTATTGTTTGACAGTATGATTATTATTACTTACAGTATAAGCAGGGAGGGCTTTATGAGAAGGATTGTTTTTATATCCTTTTTCTGGGTTCTCCTGTCTTCCTGCCTTACAGCTGACGAATCTGCCCAAAACCGTGTTATCCGGCTCGCCTCTTTGGAATGGCCCCCCTATGTGGGAGAAAATCTTCCCGGTCAAGGTGCCGCCGCCGTGGCCGCCCGGGCGGCTTTTACCGAAATGGGATATGAGCTTGAAATAGATTTCTACCCCTGGGCACGAACGCTTGCTCTTGCCCGGCGGTCTGGCCTGTATGACGGATATTTTCCCGAATACCATGCCGAGGCGATTGAAGAGTTTTTTATCTTCTCCCATTCCCTGGGTGAAAGCCCCCTTGGTTTTGTGGAGCGGAAAGATAATCCCGTTCCCTGGACAGATCTGGAAGACCTTCAAGGACTCGTCATCGGAACGGTGCAGGGATATGTCAATACCGATGCATTTGACAGGCTTGCCGGGGAGGGAATCCTTTCTGTTGAGAGGGCCGGTGCTGATATATATAATGTCCGCAAGGTCGCGGCGGGGCGGTTCCCCCTGGCGGTGATAGACCGTCATGTTCTCTTCTGGCTGCTTGACACTGATGAGTCACTGAAAAACTTCCGGAGTCAACTTCAGTTTAACTCCACACTGCTGGATAGCCGGCAACTCTATCTTTGTTTTCAGAAGACCGATGAAGGCCGGACACTGGCGGATGTTTTTAACGAAGGCCTGAGAAGAGTCAATACTCCGGAGATCATGTCGGCCTATTGGGAGCATTTTTGCCGCCCCTGAAACGTCCCTGGTATAACAAGTTAAAACGGCTTTATCTTGACCAAGGGCGTCCATCCCGCTAATATGGCTTTCAGTGCCAGAGTGGTGGAATTGGTAGACACAGGGGACTTAAAATCCCCCGGCCGCGAGGCTGTACGGGTTCAAGTCCCGTCTCTGGTAAAATAAATCTTTA
>Ga0334882_1004941_pt1 | contig 10817 bp, 10 predicted proteins | sample GraSluR1_MG_5_FD_207226 | JGI IMG/M metagenome (GOLD analysis project Ga0334882, IMG submission 207226) | Sludge microbial communities from methane-producing bioreactor in Wageningen University, Netherlands - Granular Sludge_15_04-R1 | ecosystem: Engineered > Bioreactor > Anaerobic >... | reverse complement strand
TTGGATAGGGAAAACCCGCTGTCTGCATTTCTGCAACAGTCTGGGCGGGGCCATAAAACAAGCAGCTTCCGTCATTGGGCATCCCGGGAAGACAGAGGGGCAGGCCAAATACATCCTCTGCCTGGAAAGATTCAACAGCGTATGCGGAGCTGAATGACACCACAAATAATCCAATTAGCAAGAAAACCATTAAATATCGTTTCATTATTCCTCATGTCCACATTTGGTGGCCCTTATTATACCTGAAACTGTCCGATTTACGATTGATTACACAAAACATGCAAACTGAAAAGGTACAATTATATGCAACAATCCCCCAAATTATAAGATTATCAACAATGACTGTTACGGCAAAGTAGTAATGTCCTATTTCAGCAAAGTTAAAATGTCCTATTGGAGGTGAATAGGACATGGCAGAGAACAGGACAATCACTATGAGCACAAAGGAAATCGAACGCAGTGAAATATTGAGGATGGCGGATGAAAGGAAAATAACACAAAAAGCAGGAGCAAAGCGTATCAAGATCGGCGCACGCCATTTCCGGCGGTTGTTAAGCGACTATCGAGATGGGGGTGCGGAAACGCTCATCTCAGGACATCGAGGGAAACCGAGTAATAACAGCATGCCAATCGAGAAAAAGGAAAAAATCCTCAGGAAGCTCAAAAGCGATTATCAAGGATTTGGGCCGACCCTGGCCAGTGAAAAACTCCTGGAACGGGATGGGATCAAAGTCAGCAAGGAGACAGTCCGAAAAATCATGATTGAGGAAGGGCTTCATCAACCGAAGACACGGAAAAAGGCCCGGATCCATCCTATGAGGGAACGACGCAAGAGCCGGGGAGAGTTAGTGCAGATAGACGGCTCCTACCATGCCTGGTTGGAAGACCGGGCCGAAAAGGCTTGTCTGCTGTTGTTTGTGGATGATGCCACAAGTGAGATACTGGCAGCCGAATTTGTGGAACATGAAAGCTATTTGACCTATGCTGCCCTGTGTAAGCGTTATTTCCGCCAATCCGGCCTCCCGGAAGCCTTCTACACGGATCGTTTTAGTGTTTTTCGGGTCAATCATACCAATGTGACCACCACAGACGCCCAAACAACTTTTGAACGAGCGATGGAAGAGTTGGGGATCGAATTGATTTGTGCTTATTCTCCCCAGGCCAAAGGACGGGTGGAACGAGCAAATCAAACCCTGCAAGACCGCCTGGTCAAAGAAATGAGGCTGGCTGGGATCAACGATTATCAGCAGGCTAATAAATTTCTAACCAGTTATCTCCCAGGACACAATGATAAATTTGCTGTCCAACCTGCAAGTCCGATTGACAGCCACGAACCACTACGACCAGAAAATGACCTTGAATTGATCTTCACAAAACGAGTACGCCGGAAACTCTCAAAGGACTTGCAATTTCAATATGACCGTGTTATTTATCAAATCCAAACCGAAAGACCGATTTATGTACTCCAGGGCAGAGAGGTTACGGTTTGCGTGAAAGAAAATGGGAAGATCGTGGTGTTATTGGATCAAACCCCTCTCAAATTCAAAAGGTATGTTCGCCAACCTAAGCGAAGCGCGTTAGCGACCTCCAAGGATATTGAGCGAAAACCAGGCACACCAGCATCGGATCATCCCTGGAGAACTTATGGTAGCAGGATCAATGGAAAACCTGTTCACATACCCGAGTAGGACATTTTAACTTTGCCAGCGAGTAGGACATTTTAACTTTGCCTTGACAGATTATCAACAATGACAAGCTGATTGATATCTCTCAATGACTTCTTGAATATGATCAAGAATTATTGAGGCCGGGCTGTTAGGGATTTTACCTTCATGGATATGTTGATATTGCTTTGGCAAAAACTGACTGATTAAGGGCATTGGGATCGTTACAGCTCCTAAATTATCAATTAATTTATCAAGCGCTCTCATAACTTGATTCTTTGTCCAATAATATCGAATCCGATCGCTATAACTGAATTTTCTAGCAAACGCCTTTTCCTGGTTGGTTCCCCCATAATATCCTTTCCAATATTGAGAATCTTCAACCATCGCCTGATCCACGACATTTATTAAATTTGATAGTTGAATATCTTTTCTATCCTGAAAAAGTATCTTTTCAATCTTTGCAAGAGAAAAAACAGCTTCACGATAAGCAAATGTTAATGCAGGTCCAACTTTCAAGATCGCAAAATGATCATGTACCATTTGTCGAAGCGATTCTTTTAATTGATAATCGGTGGAGTGGGCCTCATAAACAATATTTGGGATGCTTTCAATGTATTGTGACAGGGGTCTTACTAATGAAGACTTATATTCATGGATTTGAAATTGACCAAACTCTACACCAGGTTGGACAACAAATCCAATCATTCTATTCCAAGCATCAGACAACCCAGATTCTTCGAATATCTTTTTGTATACAGCGAGTCCACTGCGGACGCGTTCCACAGAAGTGATCTTTAGTGCGTCGTCATCACTTTTTACCCCACCTGGTATTGGCACTTCAGTTCCCAACACATACACTGGGGCACTTTCTTTTGTTTGGTCCTTACAACTTTCCTCTACAACTTTACATAATTTAGCTGCCCTTTGTGCCTCAACTTCTATATCCAGAGGGAATCCTGGGGGATCATCTGCCAGAGCCATAGTTGTGTCTATATGAATTTTCCGATACCCAGCCTTAACGTAATCCTTAACTAGTTCTATGGATTTTTTCATAGCATATTCTTGGGGATAATCTTTCCAAGGATAAGGCCCTAAGTGATCGCCGCCTAAAATAATACTCTTTGTAGGAATCCCATTTTTATCAGCAAGATTGGTTATGCAGGAAACAAACTCAGTAGGAACCATGCCTGTATAACCACCATCCTGATTGACCTGATTGCATGTTGATTCAATCAATAACGGAATGTTCTGTTTCTGATAAGCTAATAGACAGGCCTGCAATACAGTCAGGTTAGCAGAGCAAATCGAATAAATACCACACGATTTGCCTTTCTTCTGTTGAGTAATAATCTCTCTTACCAATGTTGTAGAAGCAAATATCGTCAAACATCACTCCTTGAATTAACAGATAACCTGTCCTCAGCCGTTCGTATTAGCTGAGGATTCATCAGGATATGCTTCTGAATGAATGTTCCAACAAAAGCTCTATTAATAATAAAAAATACGATCCTGATTCTCTGCCAAGAGTCGTTTGTTGTATTCTGCACCACCATCAACATTAGCAGCCAAATAAACTGGTGGTTTCACACCTCGATCAAGTGCTTTTTCAATAGTTGCAGCAACAAGAGCATGCAACATCGCTGTCGAAGTCACGCCTGAGGCTGGCACAAACTTCTGCGGCATACGTTCATCATACAAGACAGCATCACCTTTATCTACCTTATTATCCAAAACCACATCTGCAAACTCATACATCTTTTTACCGGAAGCATGCCTAGATTGCACAGCACTGGTATAAGCTTGTGATGTAAGTCCAATGACCGTAATACCTCTTTCTTTGGCAATCATTGCCATTTCAATAGGTACGGCATTTCGGCCCGACACGGAAACTATGATCAAAACATCGTTCTCTTTGATTGGAGAATTGTCCAGCAATAATTTGGCATAACCAGAAAGCTTTTCAATATCAGAACCCAATGTAGGTGGATGCACATCCAATGAGTCAATCCCTGGCCCATAGATTGGATTTATTAACATCAACCCGCCTGCCCGATAGACCAAATCTTGTACGGGTAGGGAGGAATGAGAGCAACCAAAAGCAAAAATCCGGTTTCCATCAGTAATTGCATCCGCCAGGAGTCCTGCTGCTTCATTGAGAGCTGTCTCTTCTTCTTTATATATTCTTTCAATCATAGAAACAATTTCATGTAGATAGGTTTTCGCAAATTCACTCATTTTCTTCCTTTCTGGATTAATTATTTTGTGATTGTTTGTTTTTTTGATATACTGTCTTACCTGCAATCAGAGTCCGGCAGGGATATAGTTTTTCGTCCAGAAATAATAGATCTGCCCTGAATCCCGGTTTGATTGAACCGATCCTATCAGATAATCCAATACTCTCTGCTGGGACAGATGTGGCAGAACGAATGACTTCCCATAACTCTTTCCCCGAAAATTTGATCGCATTCCTTACAGCCTGATCCATAGTTAATGTGCTCCCAGCGAGGGAACCTGATTCTGTGCGGGCAATACCCTCTTTCACTGTGATCATCTGATCACCCAACGCATGCAAGCCGTCTTCTACTCCAGTAGCTCGTATTGCATCAGTGATTAATACCGTCCGCTCAATACCTTTGGTTATAAAAATTAATTTAACAATTACAGGATGAAGATGAACCCCATCAGAAATTACTTGAGCATACACCCTGTTATCAGTTAGTACAGCACCCAATACACCAGGCTGACGATGATGTAATGATGGCATCCCATTAAAAATGTGTGTCACTTGAGATAATCCCCTATCGATAGCCTGCACCATAATGTCATAGGGAGCACTGCTATGTCCAACAGCAAAGTTAACTCCCATCTTGCTGCCCATTTCAATTAATTCAAGCACACCATCGACCTCAGGTGCAACTGTAAACATTTTTATCAAACCGCTCTCAAGCCATGGTATGTATTCATCAGGGTGTGCCATTCTCAGATGTTCTTCTGGTTGAGCACCTTTATGTTCTGTTCCCAGATAAGGTCCTTCAAGATGAATCCCCAAAACACGGGCACCATCACTTGGTTGTCGAAAAGATCTGATCCTATCAATTGCTTTCGTAATATTCTGGGTTGAAGAAGCAACAGTTGTCGGCAGGAATCTCGTAACACCTTTTGATGTAAAATAACATGCCATTTCGTGCATTGCTTCAGGACATTTGTCCATCGTATCTGTACCAAGACTCCCATGAATATGGATATCTATCAAACCAGGTACTACCCAATATCCATCAGCATCAATTTGATAGAAATCTTCAGGGACATCAACAACAGGCTTCACTTCGACAATATTTTCACCATCGATAAAAATCCCGAATCCATCCGGCATTGGTTCAGGGGAGAGTATCTTCCCATTTGTAATACAAATTTTCAAAGTCAGCTCCAAGAATAATATTGAATATATTGAGGAAGAAGATAAATCTTCTTCCTCAAATTTTTCCGTTCTAAAGCAAATTACACGCCAAATAACTTTGCAACCAACCAGATAAGAATACCCGGTATGATTGCATCAGGAACCGTGAAGCCAAGCGCAGTGGCACCCATTGCCGCCAAATCTCCAAAGACTCCAAATTTGTAGGCAAAGCTGATCAGGAACCAGCCAACAAATCCCCAAAGGAAACCTCCTGCCCAAGCACCTTTTTTGCCGCCTGTGGCATTGCCAAAAATCGCACCGGCACCACTGGCAAAGAACGCAGCGATCATACTGGGTAATGGAACTGGCCAACCAATTAATGCTAAGATCACAATCCCAGCAACCTGACCGATAGTTCCCGAGATCAAACCAATGATCAACGAATTTGGGGCGAAAGAATAGATCACAGGACAATCCAATGCAGGTTTTGCTCCTGGAATTGCCTTTTCTGCAATGCCTTTGAATGCCGGAACAATTTCTGCGATTAACATCCTAACACCCTGTAGCAACACAAGTACACCCGCAGTGAAGCCCAATGCTTGTAACAAAGCAAAGAGTAAGAAGTTTTGACCGCCAGAAATCTGCTCATGAACTCCTGCTACGCCAATCTGAACAACTGCCAAAATAACAGCGACTAATGCAACCAGAATCATAATTATTGAGATTGACATGGCCATATCCCGGAAGAAATCCCATCCGGAAGAGGTGGTCTGCTTCTCAGCAGAATCATCTGGGTCGCCGATTAATTTACCCACCCAAGCTCCTAACATATTAAGCAGCGTTTGTCCGTGGCCAAAAGCAATTTCATTGTTACCCGTGATTTTCCGCATAATAGGTTGAGCCAAAGCTGGTGCTAAGGTCATGTAGAGTCCATCTACAATGGATGCCAATAGCACAGTCCAGAACAAGGATAGCCCGAATGAGTGGAACAGGATTGCAAAAGCCCCGGCATGGATCCAGATCATATGACCGGTGAGATAGATATATTTAAATTTTGTAAATCTCGCCAGAAGAATATGAATAATGTATCCGAATAACATCGTCCAGGCAATTGCCGCCCCTATACCAGCCACATTAGCATCCTGTACAGCGCTTACCACACCCTCGTCAAAAGTAACAAAGGTTGTCAGCTGTCCCGCTGGAAAACCCGTTTCAAACATCAATTGGATCGGGACCAATGAATTAATCAAAGCCCCAATGCCGATGCTCATGATTAACAATCCCAGTATTGTCTTTACAGTCCCGGTTAATACTTCACTGAAGGGTTTCTTCTGAATTACCAGACCGATCAGCGCAATTAAACCCAGGATAAATGCCGGGAGTGTGATGAGTTCAAGAATGAATTGAAATAGTTCCATTTTAAACCTCCTTTTTTAAATAATTAGATGCTCATCAAATCGTTATTCAGTCTTTTTCTATTCGATATCAGCCACCTCCTCATAATTAATACTAACTAGTCTTGAAGACTTTGAATCGCTTCCAACACTTTTATTCTTATCTCTACTTTATCAACTAGATTTTTAATAAGCACAACTGTGCTTTCTGAAGATTGAAGATGTCTAGCCATATCAGATGGAGCAACGATGATGTCTGCGTCCTGCCCTTTATGAGATCCTAAATCCCATGAGACAACTTTTGCTTTAATTTCCTCATCCCGAAGAATATCTTCAATAAATAATTTCAACATCATACTCGTTCCAAAACCCATACCACATAATGTTGCAATAATCATTTGATTCTCCTTAGTTTCCCTCCGGAATAACATCTTGATGCGAGTCTAAAAATGCTTCCAATAATTTTTTGTCTGTTTTCGCTGATCGAATTTTGTCGACGATCTCAGATTCACTCAACTGGTCAGCAATTCGCTTCAACGCGGGTATGTGGGTTATCTTATTGGTAGCACCAAAGGCTATAACAATATCTACAGGGTCATTTTCAGAGTGGCCAAAATCAACTGGGGTGTCAAGTGTGATCAGACTGATGCATGGTTCAAGCACCCCGTCTTCAGGACGTGCATGAAGAAGAGCAATGCCAGGTGCAACAACAACGTATGGGCCAATTTCAGCCAAAGCTTGTTTCATTCTTGTCACATAACGTGGCTCTACTTTTTTAGAATTAATTAAAAGCTCACCGACTATATTAGCAGCCTGCTCCCAAGATTCCACTGACGCCTTGGCTTTCACTGATTCAAGAGTCAGAACCTTTTCTAATGAGAATGAATTGTTACGATCGTCACTCTTATTCATCCAGAACCACCACTGCATCAAGATTGTTGGGATGATCGGGATCCAATCCTTTACTAATTCCACGTTCATAAGCTAACCACTGTAATAAAGGAAGATACAAACATGATCGCCAAATAAAAGGCAGGTCACTTGCTAAGGTAATAAAGTCATCCACCCACTCACTGTTGGGTGGAATAGATTCAGCTATCGCTATAGTTTTAGCACCTTTAGTCTTCATGTCTTTTAAGACCACTAATTCTTGATCAATTCCTTGCTCCCCTAACAAACTCACGACAAGAGTGTTCTGATCAACCATAGCCATCGGCCCATGACGAAATTCCATACTATGAAAAGACTCAGAATAACTTAGAGAAATCTCCTTCATTTTAAGCATGCATTCATTTGCCAATCCATATAGCGGACCAGAACCGAGAAAGAAGATTTTTTCAATCCTGCTATCATGTGCAATCTCTGTAATCCTGTTGAGATATTTTCGAATCAGTGTTTCTCCAGCTTCTCGTAATTTAACAGCATTATTTCCTGGGTGTATCCGTTGAATTAAAAAGGCATGCGAAAGCATCATTGAGGAGAAAGAACGTGTTTGTGCGATACTTTTCTCACGTGCTTTATCGGCGCTTATCACATATTGGGTTTGGGAACCCATGTCTTCATTAGGGTTACAGGTGACTACAATCACATCCCCTCTAAATTTTTTTCTGAAATGTTCAATTGCAGCGATCGTTTCCGTCGTAGCCGCTGACCGGGAAGAGGCAATTAGTAACGTTGATAAATTCATATTGATCCAATAATCAGGGTACAACAATATTTCAGAAGAAGGTGCCGCTCTAGAAGTCACACCACTTATCAATTCATTCATACGCGCAGCCCATCTTGATAAATAAAAAGTCGAGCCACACCCCAAATAGAGCACTTGATCGTAATTATTAGGGACTGGAAAATCATTAACCTCGGCAACCTGCCATGAATTGAGCACATCTTCCCAGATCTGTGGCTGGGAAAGGATTTCAGATTTTGTATGTTTTCCAATAATTCCCTGTTTCATTTTCAGCTAGTCTCCTTATATATTTAACAATAATTTCTACGGTGCCTTAATCACCTCAACACCTATATCCTCAATTGAATTCAATATCGCATCAGGCACCTGTGAATCTGTAACAATCTTGGTCGCCCTTGTGATTGGTGCGGTTTTAATTGCCGCCACATGACCAAACTTTGTATGGTCCGCCGCAACAATGAGGTTTTCACTCATATTCATTATTGCTTGGTCAGTAATTAATTCCTGTAAATTGTCACTGGTCAGCCCATGTTCTACGTCAATGCCACGTATACCAATTATGACCTTGTCGGCTTTGAGGTTTGCCAAAGCGGCTTCTGTAAAATGTCCTATCATTGACATCTCAGACCGTCGTAAAAAGCCACCCAGAACAATAAGGGTAATATGCTCTGCTGGGATTAAACTGTTAATAATGGTGATTGCATTGGTGAGAACTGTGAGTTGAACGCGCTCTTTGAGCTCTTCAGCAATAGCAAGAGTCGTCGTTCCAGAACCTAGAAAAATAAGTTCTCCATCATTTACCAAACTGGCAACTTTTTTTGCTATCTGTTGTTTTTCTTCAAGTTGCTCATTTGTTCGCTTGATAATAGGAGGTTCGATTTTCTTATTCGTTTGATCAAGATTAACTGCGCCGCCATGGATACGTTGAATTACACCTTGTTGATCCAGTTCTTCAAGATCTCGCCTGATTGTCATCTCAGAAACTTTGAAAAGCTCTGCCAGTTCGGCAATCTGGACTTGATCATTATTTTCAATCAACTCGACAATTATTCGTTTTCTTTGTTCCTTCAACATACCTTGTTATAAGCCTTTCAACGAATCGATTTACGTATCCAAGTATATATATTATTTCGAGAATTGTCAACATTTTCTTACAATTTATAACATGATTATTGATTAATTATAACATTATCTCACATTCACAAAACCATTTATCCTGAAAATCGATTAGAATTACTGACAGATGCATTATCAATGAATTGTCAATAAGGAGTTCAAATGACTATATCGTTAGGGAAAAGGCGTGGACTAACCCAATGTGCAAGTTCACAAGGAGTTTTTAGTATTGTTGCACTCGATCAGCGCAGAAGTCTAAAAAAGGCATTTAATCCCATAAATCCCGAGAGTGTTACTTATAATGAATTGGTCAGTTTTAAACAGCACGTAATTTCTGTTCTCGCGCCTGAATCCAGTGCTGTATTGCTCGACCCGGAATATGGCGCAGCACAAAATCTGGCACAAGATAATATTCCTGGAACGACAGGCCTTATTCTTGCTCTGGAAGAGACGGGATATTCAGGGAAACCAGAGTCCAGAATCAGCCGGATTTTGCCAGGTTGGAGTGTTCGGAAAGCACAAATTCTAGGTGCGAACGCCATCAAGCTTCTTGCTTACTACCACCCAGATTCGCCTTTTGCAGCAGATCAACGACATCTAATTGAAGAAGTGGCTGCAACCTGCAATAAACACGAAATGCCCTTTTTTCTAGAACCCATAATTCATTCGATTAACCCCAAGCAAAACACACTTTCCCAATCAGAAAGACAACAAACTATTGTCACGGTGGCACAAGAACTCAGCCTTCTAGGGCCAGATATCCTCAAACTGGAGTTCCCTGCCGATATTCAGTCAGAAACTGACGAGACCCAATGGGCAAAAGCCTGCAAAGAAGTGACAGAAGCTAGTGCCGTTCCATGGGTGTTGCTTTCCGCAGGAGTTGACTATGATATCTATCTTAGACAAGTTATAGCGGCGTGTTCAGCAGGAGCAAGCGGTGTCATGGCTGGACGATCAATCTGGAAGGAAGCGATCGGCATGGATTTTTACGAGCGTGATGTTTTTCTCAAGAAAACAGCAACACAGCGAATAAAGAATTTAAAATCAGTGTGCGATGGACTCGCAAAGCCTTGGAATGTAAACTATCCACATAGTGCTATTGGTGAAGGCTGGTATTTAAATGATAATAATTAGTATAACGCTTCCATCTTTGCGCCGCAGATACTGTAAAAATTTATCCCCAATTATAGATAAACTGGAAAATTTCGATCTAGAAATACCCGATTTACGATCATAAGAAATGTACACGTTTTTTTGCTAATCGAGTCTGATACTTGATCAATAACCATATTTACAGCCAACCCATCATCACAACGCTCAGACCAATAAATCGGCTTTGAAGATCACCACCGCCGCGCCTCTGATCCTGACCCGTTCTCCATGCAGCGAGACGCCCAATTTTCCTCCTCGCTTTGAGGCCTGAAAGGCTGTGAAGTCCTTCTTTCCCATTTTCACCCCCCAATAAGGCGCGAGAAGGCAATGCGCGGAGCCGGTCACCGGGTCTTCATTGATCCCCAGCCGCGGCGCAAAGAATCGGGAAATGAAATCAAACGCCG
>Ga0334882_1004937_pt1 | contig 10827 bp, 5 predicted proteins | sample GraSluR1_MG_5_FD_207226 | JGI IMG/M metagenome (GOLD analysis project Ga0334882, IMG submission 207226) | Sludge microbial communities from methane-producing bioreactor in Wageningen University, Netherlands - Granular Sludge_15_04-R1 | ecosystem: Engineered > Bioreactor > Anaerobic > Unclassified... | reverse complement strand
TAGAAAGGAGACATTCTAATGGCGTTTGTTAAGACTTTCGTAATGAGCATCGTGTTGTTGAGCATGATGGGAAATCCTGGATTTTCAGTGGAAGGATCCGATCTTGAGCGGCTCGCAAGAGGAAATTTGGACTTTGCGATTACCCTGTATCGGGCTTTGTCGGAGCAAGTGACGGGTAATCTCTTCTTCTCACCCCACAGCATATCCACAGCACTTGCGATGACCTATGCCGGGGCTCGTGGGAATACGGAGCGCGAGATGGCTGAGGTGCTTGGGTTTTCTATGGGACAAGAGAGGGTGCATGCCGCATTTGCGGAGTTGGAGCGGCAGTTGAACCGATGCGAGGCGCATGCCGATGGGGAGATGAGTATTGCCAATTCGCTTTGGCCACAGCTTGGCTATCCCTTTCTTCCCGAATACCTTGCCCTTCTTTCGGAGTTCTACCATACAACCGTAACTCCCGTGGATTACCGTTTTTCGGCGGATTCCGCCAGGCAGATCATCAACGGGTGGGTGGAGCAGCAAACAAAGGATCGAATCCAAAACCTGATCCCTGATGGGGTTCTGACTCCGTTGACGCGACTGGTTCTGGTGAACGCCATCTATTTCAAAGGCGATTGGAGTCTGCCATTCGATCCCGATTTCACAGAAGAAAGCGATTTCTTCATCACTCCTGAACAGGCGGTTCGGGCGCCTATGATGGCCCAACAGCAGCGGTTTCGCTATGCCCATACGGAGGGTGTCCAGCTTTTGGAACTCCCCTACGCAGGAGAAGAGCTGTCCATGATTGTGCTGCTGCCTGAGAACACCAAAGACCTTGCGCAATGGGAAAACCAAATCAGCGCGGAGAAGATAGCGGAATGGCGGGATCTTATGCGAAGTCAACCGGTGGGGGTATTCTTCCCAAAATTCACAATGACATCAACCTTCAGTCTGAAAGAAATATTGATTTCCATGGGGATGAACGATGCCTTCAGCGATCAACGGGCGGATTTTTCCGGGATGGACGGTCAAACGGACTGGTTATATATTGGAGAAGTCCTTCACAAAGCCTTTGTATCTGTGAGCGAGGAGGGAACGGAAGCTGCCGCCGCTACAGCGGTCGTGGTCAAGGAAAGAAGCGCGCCCTCACATGGAGCGCCTCCGCCAGTGTTCCGCGCAGACCGGCCATTTTTGTTCCTCATCCAAGACAATCAGACCCGAAGCATCTTATTTATGGGAAGGGTCTCTGATCCCACAAAGACCGGCGATTGAGGAAAAAATCGTGTGGTCATTGCGCGCCAAGGGTGCGCAAAAGCCTTATGGCGGGTTCGTTTTTGAATTGGATGGCAATATCCATAAGGGTCCAACCATCAGCGTATCCGCGATGAAGATCGGTACCGCATGCGATCAACGCGGTCAAGATGGCGGGGTTGTTGTTAAATGCAGCCGCATAGATTGCAGGGGCATATCCAAGATAATCCAGCGCATGAATGTTGGCTCCCGCTTCGACAAGCGCATGGATGATCTGGGGATTGACGCTGGAGTGGGCGGCGTGGTGCATGGCGGTTTCCCCGTATGCCCCCATGGCATGAAGGCTGGCACCCTGCTGAATCAGGGTTGTGAGCGTTTGAAGGTTTGAATTGTTGCTGGCGGCAAACATCAGCGGGGTCATCCCGTTTTCATGCCGGGCTTCCAAACATGCGCCGGCATCGATCAGCAACCGCAAGACTTGCGGGTTCGGGTTTGCAGCAGCCGCATACATCAGTGTAGTGCCTCCCGAAGGGTTGGTGGCATGAATGTTGGCTCCGGCTTCGATGAGGATCTGGATGACTTCCGCTCTGGGATTTTGCTCGGCTACAATCATCAAAGCCGTTCGTCCCTGAGCATCTCGCGCCTCAAGATCGGGAAGGATCTCAAGGATCGCCACCGCTTGTTCAAGAAACGTTTTATGGGCTACTTGGAGCAACAGGTCTTCGGGCACTTGTTCTGGTTCATCAATCTCCCACTCTCCGTCCCCCAGATACCGATAGGTCGCAGTGATGTCATAGATGAGTTCAAAGTTGCTCAATCGGAACTGAGGCATAATGTGGACGATTAGGCCGTTTTGCACGGAAACTGTCTCTCCCCGGCTATAGGTTCTGAGCAAAGGAACCCGATAGGCGGCGTATCCCTGTTCTCTCTTTTCGTAGATCACCATGTTCTGAGCGCTGGACATCCCAGATGAATAGGCAAATAGGATTTCCATATGGCCATCTCCTGTGAAATCTTCGACCCATACATCTCCGAAGGTGTGTTCAAAGGGAAGTAGGGAAGTTTTATCGGTTTGAATGCGCAGATACCCTTCTCCCCGGAAGGTGAGGGAATCGAAGACATCAATCCTGACCACGAATGAATCTTCTTCGATTTGTTGCGACATCAGCGTCTCGGCGCGGTTTTCCAAAATGTGAGCTTTGCCCAAGTATACCTGGTCGTACATCTCAATTCGGGCAACAAAGACCCCCAGTTCTTCTTCCGAGAAGAGGGCTTTAAAAAAACGGGGTTCTCCATCGTAGGAATCATAGGATATTTCGCATAGCAATCCATCTCGATGGGAAGTGAGGGTGGGGTAAGTGTACCAAGAAAGACATATCAATTGACGCTTGTAATCGCAGAACAGAAGGCTGTACCCATTGGATCCGATCAACCACCATCCCTCTTCCGGAGAATAGGCCACTAGGTCAAACCCCAGAATCCCCTGGTCCGGCCGGTTTTCTTTCACTGAAATGGTCGAGGAAGAAATTGCAGAGATCACAGGCCCTTTGGTTGGACAGTCTTCGCTGGTTCCTCGAAAGGCGATTAAGAGTGGAAATCCCTGGTAGTAGGCATATTGCTCATACAGCGCGATCAGTCGGTCGGTTTCCTGGATCACCAGTTCGGAGATCGCGTAGATCCTCCGTTCCTTGTCGTTTAGAAAATAAAACTGGTCTCCCATGGGAAAGAGCAATCCCTGAAAGGCCGATGAAAAAACGAGAGTAGAGAGCCCAAGGAACAGAACGGTGAAAAATGCCTTCACTTCCACCCACCTCCTGGATCTATCGGAGCATCAACGTGAAGATCCGCAAAAAAACAGATTCTTTCCTACTTTAAGAAGGCCCCTTCATACCCGGACAGCAATCCATATACATTGATTCCCAGCGCTTCGATTGCGTATCCACCTTCTTGGATAAAAAGGGTTGGCAAACCCATCTGGGCGATTCGTTTTCCGATGATGGGGTAGATTTCCGAAGTCAGATCGAACCCGCCAAGTGGATCATGAATAAAGGTGTCAAACCCCGCGGATACGATCAGCACATCTGGTTTGCATGAAAACGTATATGCCAACGCTTCATCCAAAGCCATCAAGTACGCTTCGTTCTCCGTATGCGGTGGAAGGGGCAAATTCCGATTATACCCGATTCCACATCCGGACCCCATCTCGTCCGAGTACCCCGAAAAATACGGATATTCAACCTGGGGATCGATATGCAAAGAGATATAGACGACGTCGTTTCGAGCGTAAAAGATTTGCTGGGTTCCATTCCCGTGATGAATGTCGATATCCAGAATAGCCACTCTATGGATACTGGGTTGGTCGCACAGGTATTGTGCTGCAACAGCGGCATTGTTCATGAAACAATACCCGCCGGCCAAATCGGTCTCAGCGTGATGACCGGGCGGTCTGCACAAGGCATAGGCGGATTGCTCTCCTTTTTCAAGCGTTTGCGCTCCGGCGAGAGCGACATGAACGGCGGACAGAGCCGCATCATAGGTTCCCTCCACGATTGGCGCGCTCATATCGAAACAATAATACCCAGGCAAGGCGATTGGGTTATTGGTCTTTCGATTCATACGCCTCACTGCCAAAGCGCTCGGGAATAGGGCGTTCGGGTCTCCCCCCGCTTCCACCCATTTCCGGTATCCTCGATTCAGAAACTCCAGGTACTCCCTTGTATGGATCGCTTCAATCCATTTCGGATCGAAGGGTTCGGGGGATCGGATCGGACCCAACTCATGTTCGGAAATGGCCTCGAGAATAATCCGGATCCGTTCGGGAGTTTCGTAATAAGGAATCAAAGTTCCATTCAGGAACTCCATCGGAGGGTTGTGTTTTCGATGCGTTTCAGAGTAGAGGGTGATCATGCGAAATGCCTTGCTGATTCCGGAAGGTTGGCATATGAATGACCTGCCCGGTTTTTCGTGACTCTTCAGCCGCGAAGGCCATCAAATGGCTTTCAAGCGAATCGCGAGGAGTGGTTTGGATTCCCTGGTAGTCTTCTTGCGTTATGTAACGCACAAAGCTGTCCATCATCTGAAAGTCGCTTCCATTATGTCCGCCGATCTGATACGGTGATATCGATATGATCTCTGGTTGGGATGCGCCAAACTGATGGACTTCAATTTGATTCTTTTCAAAATGGCCCCGGATCTCGCCGCGGGTTCCAAAGACGCGAATCGTCCGTGTATTGGATGCGGTAAAGCCTATCATCATCATATTGACCAAAATGTCAGCGCCGAAAACCATGGAAACGATTTGATGATCGGGAACATTGTTGTCACACATATACACACACCTTCCATACGGGCCTTCTTGGAGGGCGCGGATTCTTCCTGGTTCCGAAAGGTCATCGGTAATTACCGAAACAGGCCATCCTTCTGGGGTTCCAAGATATATCTTTTTTGCGGAATACGGGCATGTAGGTTCAATCGCACAATTCAGGCATCGGTCGGCTGCTCCTTTGGGGTGATTGCCCCTGTGAAAGTGGGATAGCATCCCAAAAGACGCGATCGAGACACATTTCTCCCCAAGCAGCCAGCACAGAAGATCTAAGTCGTGACAGCTTTTTGCCAGGAGGATGGGCGCGCTTTCCTCTGCCCGTCTCCAGTTGCCCCGAACATAGCTATGCGCCATATGAAAATAACCGATATTTTCTTTGTGCTCCACAGCCATGATCTGTCCAATCGTTCCTTGGTTCATCTCTGAACGAAGGCGGGAAAAAAAAGAAGAGTATCGCAGGACGTGCGCCAACATCACTTTTTTCTCCAAACGCTCTGCCGTTTTCACAATCAGGATCGATTCGGATTGGTTTGGAGCCATTGGTTTTTCCAATAGGAGGTGATATCCCATCTCCATAAAATGAATCGCAGGTTTCGTGTGTTGCGTGTCCATCGTAGCAATGATGGCGCAATCAGCTACCTGCTTGGACGGCATATCTTCCCACGAAGAAAAACGCATCGTGGGAGGGATCCCCAACATGTCTCCCAGCGTATTCCTTCTTTGTGGATTGGGTTCAGCGATCGCGGTAATGGATAGTTGGTTTGGATTCTGTTGCGCATAATACCCATACGCTTCCGTTCCCCGGTTGCCAGCGCCTATGAGGATCGCATTAAGCAATGCCATCTAACCCCTCCAGTCGGATTACAGATTTTGAATCATGATTTCCCGCAAATGAGCATACTGCTGTCTGGCTTGGTGCGCCAAACTCTCTAGATCGTTGTGTTTTCCTTCTCTTGCGGCCTTCTCAATCCGTTTCGCCACATCCATCAGAGCAAACCCGCCCACACTGCTGGATTCCCCTTTGATGGCATGGGCATGTTCTTCGGCAGAATAATAATCATGTTCTTGAATGGCTTTCGTGAGTTTTTGAAGCAGGACAGGGATGCTGGAAAAAAAGACTTCCGCCACATATTTGGCAGTCTGCGTGTCCTGTAACACCTGATCCATAAGGCTTTCGCGATCAAAAACAACCGGAGGTTTCTGCGGTTGGCTTTGATCAAAAGGTGTTGATATGGATTGATGGCTGCTGGCTCTTCCCAGCCAGAGTTCGATCGCATTGGCCAGTTCGTTCGAACGGACTGGTTTAACGAGAACATCATTCATACCTGCTTTCAGGAAGTTGATCCGATCCGTTTCAGAAGCTTTGCCTGTCATTGCAATGATCGGGACTTCTGGATTCAAGACCCCAGAATGCGAATCTCGGATAATTTTCGTTGCTTCGAGGCCATCCATCTGAGGCATATGGCCGTCCATCAATACAAGATCATAGGGGATTCGCTGTAAGGCAGAAACAGCCTCTAGTCCATTGGCGACAGCTTCTGATCGATAGCCCATTTTTTGAATCATCTTCGTGCTGATCAGCTGATTGGTGGGATTGTCTTCAACAATCAGGATTCGAATCCGAGTTTTTTGGGCTTCGGTTAAAGAATGCCGGGTAATCAGAGAGGACTCTTTTTCCGCTGCCTGGGAATCCGATGCTCGACCAAGGACAGCAGCAATGCACTCCCGGAGTTGGTTTTGCCGCAATGGTTTGGGAAGATACGCGCTGAACCCAGCGTCAGACAATCGAGCTGCATCGCCTCGTTGAGTCCAGGAAGTCATCATGATGAGCGAAAGTTCTTTGGACTCAGCCAGAAGCTGTTTCCCTAATACCAATCCATCCATATCCGGCAAATTCATATCCACGATTGCGATTTGAAACGGATCCGATGCTTCTTTTGCCTCTTTCAGCATCTGTATCGCCACGGACGGGTGATCCGCTTCACCTGAGCGACATCCCCACTTCTCCAATAAGGTTTTCACCAAAAGCCGATTGATGGGATGATCATCTATCACCAATATCCGTACGTTTTTCATATCTCCCATGGGGAAAGAGTCGGGATGCTCTTTTTGGGCTTGCTTTTCAAACTGTGCTGTGAACCAGAACGTCGATCCGGATCCCTCTTGACTCTGTACACCGATATCTCCGCGCAAAAGCTTGACCAGTTCGAGGGAAATGGCCAATCCCAACCCAGTTCCTCCAAATTTCCGGGAGGAGGAGGGATCTACCTGCGTAAAAGGAAGAAATAGAGACTCGATTTGGTTGGAAGGAATCCCAATTCCCGTATCGATAACCTCAAATCGAACATTCACATGATCCGAATCCTCTTTTTCCAAACCGACGCGAAGAGTAACACTGCCTTGCAATGTAAACTTGACGGCATTTCCACAAAGATTGATCAAGATTTGTCGGAGTCGGCCTGGATCTCCGCGAACCAACAAAGGAATCTCGGGATCGACGATACAAACAAGCTCAAGCCCTTTTTCCTGCGCTTTGATCGCCAATAAGTCAATGACATCTTCCAGGGTAGTAAGAAGGTCAAAATCGAGAATCTCGATTTCCATCTTTTTGGCTTCAAATTTTGAGAAATCCAAAATGTCGTTTACAAGCCGCAGAAGCGATTCAGCGCTCGATCGAACGATTTCGGTATATTGCAGTTGCTGGGCATTGAGGGAGGTATCCAAAAGCAGGCCAGTCATACCGATAATCCCATTCATTGGCGTACGGAATTCATGGCTCATATTGGCCAAAAACTGGCTTTTGATTTGATTGGCTTTTTCCGCTTCTTCTCTTGCTTGATTTTGCGCCCCTTCCGCTTCTTTGATCTGAGTGATCTTTTGAAATACCAGCATAGATCCGACAATACGGGACTGTTGATTTCTCAACGGGAGGTAATGATATTCGAACCAGTCGTCTTTCGCCGATGATCTCTTTCTATAGCGGAATTGGTTTTTCGGAGAAGAAAGGTCCGGTTCCAAAAGGAGGGCGAAATTCAGATGGCGCAAGGCTTCTTCGAGGCTTTTTCCCAGAGCAGATCGATCAATCTCGAAATAGTCATTCATTAGGTTATTCAGATCAATAATGGTACGCGATAGATCCATCAGCAAAAATCCTTCGGGAAACTGCTTGAATAAGGCATCATGAGCGATCGGGCGGAGGTTGAGCAATTTGTACCTAATAATTGCCCAATACAAGAGAAGCGCTGATGCGGCAAATGCATACGGGGTCAACGAGATCTGCCACAACCTACGGGTAAAAAGATTGTCTATGATCACTGAACCCATGGGAAAGAGAGGACAGATTGTAAGAACCGCCATTCCTTTTTTGATCATCCCTGAGATCTGTCTCCACCGGATAAAGGATACCCGGATAATCAAGAAACCCAATAGGAACGCATAGACATTGTAGGACCAGTACCACAGATATCGAGGCCAATCAAATCGGACCACCTCGGAAGGGAAAATCCCATAAGCGGTGATTTCTTGCATCCGAAGCCAAAAATGGTTGAATGGATTGGGTAATTGAATCAACAGCAGCGCGAAAGGGATGCTGAAGAGGAGAAGGATGGTTTTGAAATGAATCCAATGGTCGTTGTGGGTGTATGCCAAGGCAAACAGAAGAAAAAAAGCAGGGATAAAAGGGAAACCTAGTGATTCAAAAACAAACCAGAACATACCCACAGAAAGCTGAGTAGAGGAAAGAAGGCCTGCGTTTCCGATGAGGTAGAGAGAGAGGAAAACCAAAACCGCCAAAAAGTACTTGGAGCCAGGAACAGTTAACCGGTTCCAAGCCCAAAGAAAGAGGATGAAACAGATTGATCCAACAATAAACAGCGGTATTGCAGGCGCATACAGATACAAACCTATCTTACTCCCTTCGCTCGACGCGAATCAGATTCCATTGTACATGGATTATATCATGAGTGAAGGAGTAAGCAGGGTATGAACCCGTATTTTGTAATCATTCCCTAATTGAGAAACTTGAACTTGACCAACCAGTAGTCCGCGCTTCCGAAGTTGGTGGGCACATCTCCATCCGAAGAATAGGAGTACCCCCCGACAATGAACCCAAGATCATCGGTTTGCTGAATCGAATAAGCGAAATCATATCCGCTTCCACCGATGGCTCGTTCCCATTCCAAAAAACCCTCCGAGTCAAGTTTCAAAATCCAATAGCTATGCTTGCCGGGATTGCTCGATACATCGCCATCTTGAGAATTGGAAACCCCAGCGACGATAAACCCAAGATCATGCGTTTCCTGAATGGACAGAGCAATATCTCGATCACTGCCGCCATAGGATCGCTCCCATTCCAGTCTTCCACTGGAATCAAGTTTTACGATCCAGTAATCAGCGCTCCCACGATTCTTCGAGACATCGAAATCATCTGAATAGCTGTATCCCGCTGCAACAAATCCTCCATCGTTGGTTTGTTGGATGGAAAAGGCCCGATCATCGCTGCTTCCCCCCAAAGCGCGTTCCCACTCGATTGCGCCGCGTTCGTCCAACTTGATGATCCAAAAGTCCGCATCTCCTCGATTGGCGGAAATATGTCCATCCGATGAAGTGGTATACCCAGCGACGATGTACCCTCCATCTTTTGTCGGGCGAACAGAATATGCGGCTTCGTCTCCGGTTCCTCCGTAGGTCCTTTGCCATTCAATCACGCCAGACCCATTCAGTTTAACAACCCAAAAATCAACGCCCCCCTGGTGTTGGGTGATATCATGATCGCGGGATTCCGTATCTCCGGCTACGATAAACCCGCCATCGCGCGTTTGGCGGATGGAACGGGCATGGTCATTTCGACTCCCGCCAAAGGATCGTTGCCAAACCAATTGTCCGGAGGAATCGGTGCGTACAACCCAAAAGTCGTTCCAACCCAGACTTTCTGTGACATGACCAGTGCTGGAGCTGGTATAGCCAGCAATCGCGAATCCATGATCTACCGTTTGTGTCACTGAATACGCGAAATCAAAGTATTGGCCCCCAAAGGGTTTTTGCCATTCAACCAAACCATCGGGATCCAGTTTGAGTACCCAATAACTGTACGCACCCGGATTGACAGAAAAAACGCCGTCTCGGGAGTCGCTTGTGCCCACGACTACATACCCGCCATCGGTTGTTTGCTGAACGGAAAAGGCGCTGTCGTCTCCGGATCCCCCGTAGGTTTTCGACCATTGGATTTGAAATGCATCCACAAAACGGGCCTCAAGGGAAACAGAACGGTTAATCAGGGTTGTGTAGAGAAGATCCTCACTAATCCGAACTCCCTGTTCGTACCATCCGTCAAATGCAAACCCAGATGCCGGATTGGCTTCCAAAACCAAATATGAATCGCCTAACCGAGTCAATCGGATGGTGTCCGACCAAGCTTCATCCTCTCGGCGGATCATCCCAGCTTTTGGGTTGGAAGAACGGGCATGGATCGAATAGATCGTCATATCGCGCGATCGGGTGGAAAAAGACCATAAAGGGCTTTTTTCCAATAGGTTGCCGGTATAATCGAATACGCGAATCTGCCAATAGTAGTCTGATCCGGGTTGAAGATCTTCCAAAGTCAATTGATTCTCCGAGGATTGAACCATGAGGTTCAGCTGTTCAGGAGCTCTACCGACATACACTTCATACCAATGCGTGTGGTTTGAAGAAAGGATTGAGCTGCTCCAGCGCAAGATCGGGGTAAGAGAAACCTGCTCCTGCTGGTGCAATGGTGTGGGAGAGTGCACCAATTGGGGCAAATATTGAATATCAACCTTCTTTTCTTGAAGCTGCTGAAGCACATGCAGGTTTTTGCTATCTTCGGACAGATCCAGAGAATTTCTCCATAACCAAACGAGAGACAGTTCGGGTAGATCGATGAGGGGTGTCAGATCTTTTACTCCCGTTTCAAAAAAGTAGAGCCGTTTCAGATGGTTTAAGTCCCGGATTGGATTGAGGTCGGAAATGGGGTTATCCCAAACAGATAAGGATTCCAAGTTTGTTAAAGAGGCCAAAGGAGCCAGATTGACGATGGTGTTTGCGCTGATGTCCAGGTAGCGAATTTGCTCCAGATCCTGAAGAGCTTCGAGGTCAGCGATCTGATTTCCGTGGAGTTCGACCCAATGAAGGTTTTCCAACGCTGCCAACCCGTCGAGGGATCGAATGTCGCTACCACAAGCCATCAGATATTCCAAATCCTGCACTTCTTTCGAAAAGAGGTAGGGTAAGAAAAGGCGATTCCCGAGATGGTG
>Ga0334882_1004934_pt1 | contig 10833 bp, 9 predicted proteins | sample GraSluR1_MG_5_FD_207226 | JGI IMG/M metagenome (GOLD analysis project Ga0334882, IMG submission 207226) | Sludge microbial communities from methane-producing bioreactor in Wageningen University, Netherlands - Granular Sludge_15_04-R1 | ecosystem: Engineered > Bioreactor > Anaerobic > Unclassified... | reverse complement strand
AATTGCGGCGTGCACGTGGGGCCCGGTGGAAGCGTCTTGGGGACGTCAGGGATGCTCAGAATCTGCCCCGGTCGGATAAGATGGGTCGTGATGATGTCATTCTGGGTGGCAATCGCCGCCGGATCAACCCCGTAGGCACGGCCAATACAGTAGAGAGTCTCGCCAACTTTGACCGTGTGCTCGCCCAGGATCTCCCACCCACCGGCCCCCACAGCAGCGCGTGCCGCCACGCCCTGCGCCGATCCCAACGCAAATCCCAAAATAGCCAAGCATAGACTCATTCGCACAAGCATCTTCATAGCGTTCGACTCCTTCGATGACGACGCGACGATGCCTCCATTATAGAAGACCACGTCGGCGACCGCAAGAGGTGATGCATGCGCGGGCGGGGCTGTAACGAAACTGTAACATTGTCAAGCGATCTCACCGCCGGCGGCGCCTACAGGGCGTCGCCCAGCAACATGCCGAGCAGCCCAAGGATCAGGCCAAGGTGCAGGAGCACATCGGTGCTCGCAAACCAGCGCGTGACCGACCAACCGGGCAGAAAACGCACCACAAGGTTGAGGGCAATGAGCCCCACGCCAATCAACACGGGAAGCCCTTTGCGCTGCGCCAGGAACTCCGCTACAGCTCTCAAGATCTTGGTGACGCGCATAGCACCTCCTCACCCCGGGTGAAGCCTCGCCATGAACAGGATCGATGTCCAGCGTCATTATAGCATAGGGCAGTGCGACCGGAAGCGTGCGGCGCACGAAGACGCGTTGATTATGATGATCCTTATAGTATAATATAGGCAGCGTAGACCTAGTAGGGAGGTGAGACAATGGCACAGATTGGCGAACAGGCACCGGAGTTTGAACTGCTGTCCGACAAGGAGGAACCGGTACGGCTCTCCGACTTCCGAGGACACAAAGTGGTCCTCTACTTCTATCCTAAGGCGGATACTCCCGGTTGCACCAAGCAGGCGTGCGCGCTGCGCGATGCCTACCCGCAGATCGAGGCAGAGGATGCAGTGGTCATCGGCATCAGTCCGGACGCACCCAAGGCCTTGGTCAAGTTCCGCGAGAAGTACGGGCTTCCCTTCACGCTGCTCTCAGATCCGAATCATGAGGTCGCTGAGGCTTACGGCGCTTGGGGCGAGAAGCAGATGTACGGCAAGACCTACGAGGGACTCATCCGCAGCCATTTCGCCATCGACGAGGAGGGTCGCTTTAGCGATGCCCAGGTGAACGTGAAGCCCCTGTCCACAGCGGATCTGGCGCTCAAGCTGGTGGCACCTTAGCCCAACGGCACCAGCACGAACACACCGGAGGGCAAGGGTATACCCAGGAGATCCAGGGCCCTCTCCCAGAAGGTAACCGGGGCAAACCAGAGGAAAGCCGCCAGCGCGACACATAAGCAGATCAGCACCAGCAGAATGATGATCGCGCCATAGAGCCACGTTGAGCGACGCGGCGCAATGTCATCCGACGCAGCCTGACGCGAAGGCGAGGGCTTCAAGACGGTGGTTTGGGCACCCTGAGGCGCACGACCCACCGGTGCTGGTTGTACGTGTGTGGGCTCATAGACAGCCGCATGTGCGGCGGGAGCCGATGAGGGCGCCGGGGCAGGGGCGTGCCTGCTCTCTAGGACCTGTGCCGAGAGCTTGCCGGGCCCCGTTGAGGAGCGATCAATATCCGGTGCGCCCTGCACGACGTACTGGAGCGTCGCAAACTCGGCAAAGCGAATCAGGTCACCGGGGGCGAGGGTGCGGGGAGCATCGAGACGTCGTCCGTTGACGAAGGTCCCATTGGTGCTTCCCATATCCTCGATTATCACCCCGCCGGGTGTCAGGCGGATCTGGGCATGAAGGCGCGAGATCTGTGCGCTTTCGAGCACGATCGTATTGGTCGAGGCCCGACCCATCGTCGAGAGGAGGTTGACGAGCGCATAGCGCTCACCCACCATCGGTCCCTCCACCGCCACAAGGGCATGCACCTTCTGTCGTTGCATCGCTATCTCCTACCGCGCGCGGGTCTGCGCGCTTGACATAAGGGCAGTATACCGTGTCGGCGCTGCGGTTGTCAAATCCCTTAGCCAGGTGCACAATCCCCATATCGACAAGGTAAGGAGAGATGATGCCTGAGACAACCCATAGATCCACCCCTTTCCCGATCGTGGATGCCCACCTTGACGTAGCTTACAACGCCGTCGTCCTCGGGCGCGATCTGAGCTTGCCGATCGCGGAGATCCGCGAGGAAGAGCGACAGCACCCCTCGGAAGATCCACGGGCTGACCCCTGCATGGTCAGTTGGCCTGCCCTGGTTGAAGGGCGCATCGCCGTGATCGGTGGCAGCATCTTCGTCGAGCCCGGCAAGAGGTCACACGCCAAAGCCACGACCACCTACACAACACCTGATGAGGCCCACACCCAGGCCATCGAACAGCTGGACTATTACCGGCGGATGGCCGACGAGCGCGCAGACGTTGATATCATCACCGACGAGCGAGTGCTTGACCGGGTCATGGACAACTGGACGTCCGAGGCCCCCGGTGTGGGCGTCTTCATCGTGATGGAGGGCGCCGATCCCATCTTGGCGCCTGAGGAGCTCATGTGGTGGGCCGAACGAGGCGTACGGGGCGTCGGGCTCAGCTGGTCAGCCGGGACGCGCTATGCCGGGGGCAACGCCAACCCGGGGCCACTGACCGATGAGGGCCAGGCCCTGCTCCACGCGATGGCGGATCTCAACCTTCTCCTCGATATCAGCCACCTATGGGAGGAGGCAGCCTACACGGTGGTCGACCGCTATCCCGGACCGATTGTCGCCACACACGCCAACCCACGCTCCTTCGTGGATTCCCCACGGCAGCTTTCCGATGACATGATACGCCGCATCGTGGAACGCGAGGGCGTCATCGGTGGGGTTGCCTTCAACCGTATGCTGGAGGAGGGGTGGCGCCCCAGCCGGCCCCGGCTGCCCCTGTCGCGCCTCGTCGAGGCCCTTGATCACGTCTGCCAGGTGGCGGGCCACGCCCAGAGCGCCGGTCTGGGCTCAGATCTCGACGGGGGCTTTGGTCAGTCCTCGGCGCCCGCGGAGCTGACTTCGGTTGCCGACCTTCACAAGATCGCGGATCTGCTGAGAGCCCGCGGCTATAGTGAGCCCGATATCGAAGCGGTGATGGGCGGCAACTGGCTGCGGGTGATGCGCCAGGCGCTGGCAGCGTTCTAGCTTCAGGGCCTTGGGCACGATCTTCCGGGAAACTGGGTGAGCCCCACGCAACGCAGCGAGAACGTCGCACGGCCTGCTTCTAGCTGCGCGGCACCTTGTCAGAGCGCGACTTTGTGGTATATTACCGTCAATCCTGCCGTGTGCGTGGAACCGATCTGGGGTTTTGAGCCAACACCTTACAAATACGGGGACCTCACGTCTAGGGCGAGGACGCGATAGCCTTCGGGCAAGGCAGATTCGCCCGGCCGGTCCCCACCTGCGCAAGCAGGGTCAAAGCCAACGGTGCACGGCACGGCGGGGCCTGACTTATAGAAAGAACCGCGCTGGAGTTTTCCAGCGCGGTTCTTTCTGTGAGGTCGTTGTCGTAACCTGAGAAGCGTCAACATTATGTAAAGTAGGCTTGACTTTGCCCCCTGCCTATGCTATTCTCAGAAAGCTGAATGAGGTTCGGCACTTCACCACATACTCGAGGCGTCCATGTACTGGGAACGTGTTTCCGAAGAGATCTTCCTTTTCACAAGTGACCGCTACGCAATGGTCAACTCAGTTGCCGTCCTCACCAAACGCGGGACGGTTGTCATCGATGGTCTCCCCTTTCCAGATGAAGCCAAACAGATTGCGCGATTTCTTGAGGTGCGCTCCGGGATGGATTTCCACTCGCTCATCCTCACGCACCACCATATGGACCACGTTTACGGTCTCTTCGCTTTCCCCGAACACCTGGACGTGATCAGCTCTGAACTCTGCCGCCAGCGTCTGCTTGAGGTCGGCGAGGCTTCGTTGGCTGAAGCGCGCGAGAGTGATCCCGCTTTTGACGAAGTCAAGCTTCGCATCCCAACGCTCACGTTCGCCTCGGGCGACCTCTTTGTTGAGGCAGGCGACAAGACGTTCCGCCTTTTTCCCCTGCCGGGCCATACCTCGGACAATATCGGGGTCTTGATCGAGGAAGATGAAGTCCTCATCACCGGCGACGCCGTGATGGCCATCCCCATTATCGCGGACGGTGACTGGGAGCAGGAGATTGCAACGCTGAACCGGATCAAGGAAATGGAGCCGGACACCGTCATCCAGGGGCACGGGGAGGTCATCCTTCGCGGCGAAATCAAGACGGTGATGGATGAATACATTAGCTACCTCAACTGCGTCCGCGACCAGGCAGAGACTGTGCTCAAGAAGGGACGCGACCGCAAGGAGATCTGGGACATTCCCCTGGAGACGTGCGGCCTTGAGCGCGTGCCCCTCGGTATCGCCAGCCACCAACTCCACGTAGCCAATATCCTCAGCATCTACGATCGCCTGAAAGCAGAGCAGGAGAGCCGCTAGATGGCGTGCACGGCGAGCAGCCGGGGCAGGCCTATGGGCGACGTTACGGCACATCCCTGACGCTATGCCCACCCTGCACGAGTGGCTCGACCGCTATCTCCAGTCTCTCGAGCGGGATAACGCTTCGCCCTACACCGTCAAGAACTACGGGACCGACATAACACAGTTCCTCGACGCCTGCGCAAAGCGCGGCGTCACGACGCTCGAGGAACTCAACCGCGACATCGTGCGCACCTATATGGCAGAGCTGGATGAGGACGGCTATGTACGTGCCAGCATCGCTCGCCGGATCTTCGAGCTGCGCGCCTTCGGCGACTTCCTCGTCCACCATCACGCTTGGAAACAGAACCTCTTCCGCAAAATCCACGCGCCCAAGGTGCCTGCACGCCTGCCACGCTATCTCACCGTCGATGAGGCACGGCGCCTGATGTCGGCGCCGGATACATCGACGCCGCAGGGGCTGCGCGACCGCGCGATCCTGGAGGTGCTCTACGCATCAGGAACGCGCGTGAGCGAACTCTCCGGGCTCGACCTTGGCGATGTCGATCTGGGGGCCGGGGAGATGCGCGTGATCGGCAAAGGCGATAAGGAGCGCCTAGTTCTGCTTGGACGCCCTGCGACTGCTGCGCTGCGGGTGTACATTGAGAGCGCCCGCCCGACCCTCATCGATAAGGAAACATCCAACGCCGTCTTCCTCAACCGCTTCGGGGGGCGCCTCTCCGTGCGCTCCATCGACACGATCGTGCGCAAGGCGGGCATCGCAGCAGGCATCGATCAGACCGTCACGCCGCACCTGCTGCGCCACACCTTCGCCACCCATATGCTCAACGGGGGAGCCGACCTCCGCGTCGTTCAGGAGCTCTTAGGTCACGAGAATATCGCCACAACGCAGATCTACGCCAGCATCACGCAGCGACGGGCGAGGGAGGTCTATCTTCAGGCCCACCCACGTTCGGCAGACAGCGACGCCTGAAATGGCCAGGCGCGGGCCTTAGAAAGGCCCGCGCCTGGCGCGTTAGCGGGATGATCGCAGCCTAGAGCTCGATCGCCAGCTCCGGCTCCTCGGCAGGCTTCAACTCAATACCATCCTCACCCTCGTCAACGATGATGACATCGCCCAGACGGTATTTGCCTGCCAATAACGCATCCGAGATCGGTGTCTCGACCTCCTGCTGAATCAGGCGGCGCAGGGGGCGAGCACCATACTCGTTGCTGTATCCGTGAATCGCCAGCCAGTCCTGCGCTTCGTCGGTGAGGCGGATATCAAAGCCGTTCTCCAGGAGACGATCCCTGACCTTGCTGATCTCCAGCCCGACGATCTCACGGATATCATCGTGGTTGAGCGCCCGGAAAACGACCACGGCGTCGACACGATTTAGGAACTCGGGTCGGAAAAGCTTCCTCAGCCGTCCCATCAGCTTCTGGCGCATCTCTTTGTAGCTCTGCCCCTCATTGGTCTCAACGGACTCCAGCGCAAAGCCCAACGATCCCTGGCGCAGAATATCATCGGCACCGATATTGGAGGTCATGATCAGCAGCGTGTTACGGAAATCCACCTTATGCCCACGGGCATCCGTCAACACGCCCTCCTCCATCATCTGCAGCAGCATATTGAAGGTGTCGGGATGGGCCTTTTCTATCTCATCAAAGACCACAATTGAGTAGGGACGCCGGCGAATCGCCTCGGTCAACTGCCCGGCATCGTCGTACCCGACATAGCCGGGAGGGGCACCCACCAACCTGGCAACGGCGTGGCGTTCCATGAACTCGGACATGTCGATCTGGATCAGCGCATCTTCGGTGCCGAACATGAAGCGGGCCAGCGCCTTGGAGAGCTCGGTCTTGCCCACACCGGTCGGCCCCAGGAAGATAAATGAACCGATGGGACGCCGCGGATCCTTCAGGCCCGCCCGCGCACGCCGCACCGCCTTTGCGATGGCCTCGATAGCCTCATCTTGCCCCACAATGTGGTGCCGCAGGTCGCTCTCCATCTCCAGTAGACGGCGGGACTCCTCCTCGGCGAGCTGGGTCATCGGAATCCCGGTCCACATCGCAATGATCTCCGCAATGTCGTCCGGTCCGACCGTCAGTCCCTCGTCCTCCTCTGTCCGCATCTGCCGTAACATCTCCATGCGGCTCTCGAGGCTTCCCTCCTCCGTCTTGAGATCCGCAAGCTCCTGTCGCTTACCGGCAACCTTGAACTGCGCCTGTCTGAGCCGCAGATCCTGAAGCTGTTCAAAGACCTCGCGCAGCTGAATCGAGAGGGGCGACTTATACATCTTCACCCGCGAGGCGGCCTCATCCATGACATCGATGGCCTTGTCAGGCAAAAAACGCTCCGGGACGTACCGGGAGGAAAGTTGCGTCGCTGCCTGAAGTGCCTCATCGCTGATCAAGAGGTTATGATGCTGCTCGTAAGCGTGCTTGATCCCGCGCAGAATCTCAATGGTCTGCTCTTGTGTGGGCTCATTCACCATCACGGGCTGGAATCGCCGTTCCAACGCAGCATCGGACTCAATGTGCTTACGATACTCATCGAGCGTCGTTGCCCCGATGCACTGTAACTCGCCACGGGCCAACGCCGGCTTGAGGATATTCGCCGCGTCGATCGAGCTGCCGGCGGAACCGGCGCCCACCAACATGTGGACCTCATCAATAAAGACAATCGTATTGCTGTCCTTCAACTCGACGAGGACCTTCTTGAGTCGCTCCTCGAACTGCCCTCGGTACATCGTACCCGCGACCAGGCTGCCCACGTCGAGCTGCACCAGCCGCTTTCCCAAGATCGGTCCGGGCACGCCGCCGGAGACGATACGCTGAGCCAGCCCCTCCACGATCGCTGTCTTGCCCACACCGGGCTCACCGATCAGGGCAGGGTTGTTCTTGGTCCGGCGCGCGAGGACCTGAATCACGCGCTCGATCTCCTCCTGCCGGCCGATGACCGGATCCAGGCGATTTTCGACCGCCATCTCCGTCAGGTCGACCGCAACCTGCTCCAAGAGTGTGTCGGACGATCCGGACCGGGGTTCGGATCTCGTCCCTCCCCCCGAGCGTCGTTGAGGCGTCGTTGCCGTCTTGGGGCGCATCGGCATAAACCGCTCGATCCGTCTGCGGATCGTCTCGGCCGAGAGCCCTGCCTGCGTGAGCACAGCGATGATCACGCCCTCATGCTGTCGCAACAGTGCCAGCAACAGATGCTGAGTGTCCACGACCGCGCTGCTGTGTCGCTTGGCTTCCTCCAGTGACATCTGCAGTAGCATTTCAGTCGAATGACGCAGCTCCGGCTCAGGATCGGTCAACGGCTTGGCGCTCGACAGTCGCGCCACCGTCTGCAAGGCCTGCTGCGGTCGCAACCCCATATCCCTCAGCACACGCCCGGCGATCCCCTCGCCTTCCAACATCAACCCCAGAAGAATATGCTCAGGGCCGATGGTCGCATGATGCATCCGTTTCGCCTCAATTTGGGCGAAGCGCAGCACCTCTTGTGCTGATGGTGTGAACCTCTCTAGCGGATCAGCCATTTACCCATCCTCGTCTGTCCCACGTCACCCTCGCCCTAACCCGGGGCGATCTGACCCATATCACCGTACCTATCGATAGTCCGACCATCACTGACGATGGTCGATGGCGACTTTCTAGGTCCCCTGATCTCATTATAGCATAAATCAAGGGTCGAAGTAGGGGTCAGGAAAATAACGAAAAGGGCACAGGACCGAGGTCCTGTGCCCATATACTCTTTCATGAGCGCCCCTGTCCATCATGGGGGCGCGATCAGCTTGCTATCAAGCTACCTCGCCGACTGCAGAATCACGCCGACGAACTCCTCCCACTCGTCCTCAAAGAGGTGAATGGTCACCGTCTCAAACTCGATGTGGTAGATCATCTCATCCGTCTCAGCTTCATGAGAGACCCAAATCGTGTAGTTCTCAGATTCACCCAGCGTCTTGACGTCAGGCTTCTTGTTCATCCTTCCTCCTTATGCGCTGTTGTCGGTTATCAGGGGCTAATTGCGACGTCGCGAACGACCGCCGCCACCCCGTCGCCCACCTGATGGCGGCGAATCCTGAGCTTGGGCCTCCTCAAGAGACCAGCCCTCTAGGACGGCCTGACGCGAGAGGCGCACCTTACCGTCCGCGATACCCGTGACCATCACCAGGATCTCATCGCCCACATTCACCACATCGGTGACCTTCTCAACCCGCGAGTCGGAGAGCTGTGAGATGTGAACCAACCCATCAACGCCGGGGAGGATCTCGGCGAAGGCGCCGAAATCGGCGACCCGCACCACCTTACCTGTATAGACCTTACCCAGCTCCGGCGACTGCATCATCGAATCAACATAGGCCAACGCACGCTGCGCACCGTCACCGGCAGCCGCGGCGATGAAGACCGTACCATCTTCCTCCACGTCGATCTTGACCTCGTACTCGCTCTGCAGCGCGCGGATCGTCTTTCCACCCGGGCCGATCAGCGTACCGATCTTCTCGGGATCGATGTGCGTGGTCAGCATCTTCGGCGCATAGTCCGAGAGCGACGTGCGCGGTTCAGAAATCGCGGACTCGATCACGTTGATGATCTCCTCGCGCGCGACGCGTGCCTGTTCCAGGGCCTCGGTGAGGATCGACCGGCTCACGCCCTTGATCTTGATATCCATCTGCAGCGCCGTGATCCCTTCGCGCGTCCCCGTCACCTTGAAATCCATATCGCCGAGGTGATCCTCCACGCCCTGGATATCGGTGAGCACGCGGTAGCGCTGTCCATCAGAAACCAGACCCATCGCAATACCACCGACCGCAGCTGTGATGGGCACACCCGCATCCATCAGCGCCAGCGTGCTGGCACAGGTGGAGGCCATGGAGGTGCTTCCGTTGGAGGACATCACCTCACTCACCACACGCACGGTGTAGGGGAAGTCCTCCTTCGACGGCAGTACCGGCTCGATCGCCCGCTCTGCCAGCGCACCGTGACCGATCTCGCGGCGCCGTGGGCCGCGGAGGGGCCAGGTCTCGCCCGTGGAGAAGGGCGGGAAGTTGTAGTGATGGATGTAGCGCTTGATGTCCTCCGGAAAGAGGTCATCCAGCTCCTGGCGCTCGCCGGGCATACCTAGCGTCGCTAAGCTCATCACCTGGGTCTCACCACGTGTGAAGAGTCCCGATCCGTGAGGTCGAGGAACGAGGCGGACCTCCGCGTCCAGCGCACGCAGGGTGCGCGGATCACGACCATCCGGCCGGATACCCCGATCCAGGATGCGCTCGCGCACGATTTCCTTGAGAAGATCGTTGAAGGCATCGCGGATCAAACGTGATGACCAGCCATTGGCCTCAGCCTCGTCGGCCAAAGCCACCTTGAGTTCGTCCTCAAGGGTGCTCAACGCATCGATACGCTCACCCTTCATCTCGGTCGTCTCGACCAGATGGCGCACCCGATCCATCATCAGATCGTTCACGCGAGCCGTCAGCGCCTCAGGCGTCTCAAAGCGCGGGTAATCGAGCGTCTTGGGCTTGCCGACCTCGCGCTGCATCTCATGCTGCATCCTGATCGCATCCTGGATCGAGCGGTGTGCCAATTCCATCGCATCGAGCATCAGGTCCTCGGAGATGATGTTGGCCCCGGCTTCGACCATCAGGATGGCATCCTCGGAACCCGCGACCACCAGGTCGAGGGCACTCTCTTCCATCTGAGCGATGTTCGGGTTGACCACCAGTTCGTCATCGATATAACCGATGCGCACCGCGGCGACAGGGCCCTCAAACGGAGCGTTGGAGATGGTCAGCGCCGTGGACGCCGCGATCAAGCCAAGGGTATCGGCGTGCTCCAGCTCACCCTGGGACAGGGGCTGAACGACCACCTGCACATCGTTGCGCATATCCTTAGGGAAGAGCGGACGCACGGCCCGATCGATCAAACGGCTCGTCAGGATTGCCTTCTCCGAGGGGCGTCCCTCGCGGCGGAAGAACGAGCCCGGAATACGCCCGGCGGCGTAGAGCCGCTCCTCGAAATCCACCGTCAACGGGAAGAAGTCAATGCCCTCACGAGGCGACCGAGCCATCGTCGCCGTCGCCAAGAGGACCGTATCACCGGATTGCGCGATGACGGCGCCGCCGGCGAGGCGGGCGATCTTGCCCGTCTTCATCGTGATCGTCTGATCACCCAGTACAAACTCAAACACGCGTTCTTCTAGCATAGTTGCCTCCTCATAATCGACAGACCCGAGGCGAGTAGAAGGCTAGAAACTGGGAACTGCTGTACACTGCACAGTGCACCCCACTTCCCAATTCCCACCCTCTACCAAGCCCGTTCA
>Ga0334882_1004931_pt1 | contig 10840 bp, 10 predicted proteins | sample GraSluR1_MG_5_FD_207226 | JGI IMG/M metagenome (GOLD analysis project Ga0334882, IMG submission 207226) | Sludge microbial communities from methane-producing bioreactor in Wageningen University, Netherlands - Granular Sludge_15_04-R1 | ecosystem: Engineered > Bioreactor > Anaerobic >... | reverse complement strand
CCGAACAATCTTCTGTTGGTAACTGAAACTAACCTGGGGGTCATTTTTGACCACATTTCACAGGCAAAACCTTCATTAGTCATTATTGATTCGATTCAAACTGTCACGCTGCCAGAGATGGAGTCAGTTGCAGGGTCAATTTCCCAGGTGAGGGAATCGGCAGCGAAACTGCGGGAACTGGCTAAAACCACCGGCATTACGGTCTTTCTAATCGGGCACGTGACCAAAGAAGGCACGATCGCTGGTCCGAGAGTGCTTGAACACATCGTTGACACCGTGCTGTACCTGGAGGGTGAACATTTTCAGAGTTATCGCCTATTGCGGTCAGTCAAGAATCGTTATGGTGCCACCAGCGAGGTAGGCGTATTTGAGATGCAGGAACGCGGTATGGTGGAAGTTCGCAATCCCAGTGAAGTTTTCTTGGCCGAGCGAATGATCAACGCGCCGGGATCGGCGATTGCTGTGACGATGGAAGGTACCCGACCCTTACTGGTTGAGATACAGGGGTTGACAACCCCAACTAACTTTGGTAATCCACGCCGCACAGCCAACGGGATCGATTTCAACCGCTTGCTGATCATTGTGGCAGTGCTCACCCGCCGTTTAGGTGTGGGGCTGGGCAACCAGGATGTGATCACCAACGTGGTCAGTGGGTTGAGAATTGACGAGCCAGCGGCAGACCTGGCGGTCGCGACCGCGATCACCTCTTCGTTTCGAGACCAACCCGTGCGCGCTGATACGGTGTTGATCGGTGAGATTGGTTTATCAGGTGAGCTGCGCATGGTGGGACAGATGCAAACCCGTTTGCGCGAGGCAGCCAAACTGGGTTTCAAACGCGCCGTGGTTCCCAAACGCCTGCGAAAAGGCGAACCCTGGCCTGAGGGCATTGAAATCTTTGAAGCCCGCTCTTTGCGTGAGGCGTTAAAAGCCGCTTTGCTGGAAAAGGAAAACACCAACTCGTAAGGCTGAAGGGACGGCATGGAAGCCGTCCCCTACTTTCAAGCAGACTTTCACTGTCCTTTAGAATAAGGTATCATTCTCAAAGAACCAAGCCTCAGAAAGAGCCGAAAATGATCAACTTAAACAAAATTCCCTTTGTTCGCTCCACCCGCCGCAACCATGCGCTTGAACATGCTACCATGAAGGTTTTGGCAGAGCGCTTTAAGGGTGTTAAGATGATGGGACATTCCAACCCGGGCGGGTTCCTGCTCTTTGCTGATCTGCCCACAGAACTGGTCACTGACGCAGTCTTGGAAGCCCGCAGGCGTTTGCAAGCAGGCGAAACCGAATTGGCAGTCCATCCAGGTTGTGGTACTAACATAGCCGCATCATCCTTCTTGGCAGGTTCAGCTTCTTTTGTTACTCTGATGACTTTGAGCCGTGGAAAAACACCAAAATGGTGGCAGATCCTGCTTTCTACAATCGTCGCTGTCCCTGTCTATATCCTATCCAAACCAATTGGTCCGTGCTTGCAGGCAACAATCACCACTGATGCGGATATTGAAGATCTGGATGTCAACCTGGTAACCAGTCAGAAGACCAGGAACGGCTTTTTCCACCAAATCAGCACACGAGCATAATGACAGAATCAAGCAAACCCAGCCTTTACCTCCTGCGGGGGGATGACGAAGTCAGAATCAAGGAAATCCTGTCAGGATTCCAGGCTGGTCTGGGTGACGCCAGTATGGCTGACCTGAACACTGTCCGTCTGAATGGCGAAGGGCTTAGTTTTGAAGTACTGCAAGCCGATGCATTGACCATTCCTTTTTTGACCGACCGGCGCCTGGTTATTGTTGAGAATGCCCGAACCATGCTCGCGAAAGCGGGTAAGGATTCTTCTGAAAAATATATCGATCTATTTACTACTCTCCCTGAAAGTTCCGCCCTAGTCCTTGTTGTGGAAGATCAACTCGGCAAACGACGTGGTGACCGCAGCTGGGAAAATCAAAAAAGCTATGCCTGGGTGACCAAATGGATCGAGGAAAACGGAAAGAAAGGGCTCATTATCGACTGTCTCTTGCCGGTTTATGAAGACATGCCCGCCTGGATCATGCGTAAAGCCAGGGAGCTTGGCGGTGCCTTCCGACCGGATGCGGCGCACATGTTAGCCAGTTATATAGGAAATAATACCCTTCAGGCTGGGCACGAGGTTGAAAAGTTAATCACCTATGTGGGGACGGCAGGAGTGGTGGAACCAGACCATGTAACCCTGTTGACTGCCCACGAGCAGGAAGGAGACATTTTTTCTCTTACTGACGCATTAGGTGAGCGTAATGCAGTTAAAGCCATGCGAGAATTTCAATTGCTGACAGAGAAGAGCGACGTGATGGAACTCTCCGGCATGATTCATCGGCAATTTCGGCTGCTGATCCAGGCGCGGGAGATAATTGATGAAGGAGGCAGCATACAGCAAATTGAAAAGGAGCTGAATGTGCTCAACTTTGTTGCCCGCAAGCTCTATACCCAGGCACAGCGCTTCAACTTGCGCCAGCTGCTGGACATTTTCAGCCGTTTGCTGGATATTGATGAGGGCATCAAGACCGGTGGTATGCCAGGGCAAACTGCCTATGAACTGCTGATTGCCGACCTGACCCGGTAAACAAACTTTTAGAGAGAGAAGAATGCCAGTAAATATCATCCGCAACGACATCGTCACAATGAAGGTGGACGCAATCGTCAACGCCGCCAACCCTGAACTCAAGAATGGTGGCGGTGGAGTGGGGCAACGGATATTTACTGCTGCTGGCGTGGAAGAAATGACTGCCGCCTGCGACGCGATTGGGGGCTGTTCAACCGGGAGTGCTGTGATCACGCCTGGTTTTCAACTCCCCGCAAAATACGTCATTCACACCGTTGGACCAGTCTGGCAGGGTGGAAACCACGGTGAAGAAGAGCTTTTACGCAGTGCCTACCGTTCGAGCCTTGAACTCGCGTCTGAATACAAACTTGAGAGCGTTGCCTTCCCCCTATTATCTTCCGGTAATTATCGCTATCCGTACGAACAGGCACTGGCTGTCGCCCTGGATGAGATCCACCGCAATCTTTTTCAAAATGACTTGCAGGTGACCCTGGTTATGTTCGACACGACTGCAACCGCGCTTGGTTTCAAATTGCGAAATGACCTGATAAGCTACATAGATGATCATTATGTAGAAGAACACCGGATCCTCAACCGGCGTGATGCTTATCAGCCTTTGGCGACACCATACGAAAAGCGCCGCGAGCCAGCCCGCAAGAAGCCTGAACATCTGCAGGAAGATGATTCGGATTACATGTCCCTCATTCTACCCAGCATGGCAATGCCTGAAGAACTCATTTTCCCCAAAGAGAAGACCTTTTCAGAAGCGGTGCTCAGTCTCATTGACGACAAGGGCATGACCGACGTGGAAACTTACAAACGTTCCAATATCGACCGCCGACTTTTCAGCAAGATCCGCAGTAATGTCGGTTATGCGCCCAGCAAGTCCACCGTCCTCGCGCTTACTATTGGACTGAAGCTCACGGCGCAGGATGCGCAGGATTTATTGGCTCGCGCAGGTTTCGCTTTCAGCCCCTGTGATAAGCGCGACCTGATTGTGAGCTATTTTCTGGAGCGGGGCGAGCACGACATTGCCGCAGTGAATGCTGCTCTTTACGATTTTGACCAGGAGCTGCTGGGCGTATAAAATGTCGCCTGCCAAGCGACCACAGCGAAGGCTTGGGGGAATATGATAGACCTCAGATCAATAAAGGAGGTCTACATGAACAAAACAGAACTGATTTTCATCCTCGACCGCAGTGGTTCCATGGCTGGCTTGGAAAGCGACACCATTGGGGGTTTTAACGCGACCATCAACGATCAGAAGAAAATCGATGGGGAAACTCGCGTGACCACCATCCTATTCGACAACTTCTTTGAGGTCCTGCATGACCGCATTAACCTGCAGGATATTGCTCCTTTGACGGACAAAGATTACTTTGTGCGCGGCAGCACCGCTCTGTATGACGCGGTGGCGCTCGGCATCCACAAGATTGCCAATGTGCAAAAGCAAACAAAACCTGAAGGCAGAGCCGACAAGGTCATCATGGTCATTACCACTGACGGCTACGAAAACGCCTCGCGTGAAACGAATGCTGCCATGCTGTACAAAATGATTGACGACTGCAAGAAAGACGGCTGGGAATTTTTGTTCCTGGGTGCAGATATTGACGCTCAAGCCGCCGCAGGAGCAATCGGTATCGACAGCAGCCGGGCTTCGAACTACATCAAGGACAAACAAGGGGTCCAGATGCAGTTTTCCTCCCTCAATTACGCTATCCGCAATATGCGCTCTGGTGCGCCATTGCCCGAAGATTGGAAGAAAGACCTGGACGAGGATAACAAACGCGCCAAATAGTGGGGGTTATCAGGGGGTCAGGGGGTTGGGCTGGGGCAGTGATTGCCCCAGCTCTGTATTTAATAGTTAACTATTGATAGTGGCGGTCACATCCCGTACTCGGCGAAGACGCCGGTACGATCAGAAGATAAAAAAAATCGCCTATTCGGCGGTTGGGGTAGTTTGTTTGCTGGGTTCTTTAGTGGTACCTTCAGCTTTTGTGCTTTCAGAGGGCGATTTGGCGCCATTACCGCTTTCCCCATTATCTTTATGACCAAATTTTTGACCGGATGGAGAGCGGTTATCGGTGGCATAAAAGCCTTTACCTTTAAAGACGATCCCGACCGGGGTGTATACCTTGCGCAGGGCGACCTGGCTGCACACGGGGCAAACCGTCAGCGGATCATCGGTAAAATGTTGAAATTGGTCAAAACGGTGACCGCATTCCTCGCAAAGATAACTATAAACAGGCATTGTATTACTTCTCCAAATCCAGAACCATTATAGTACATAAAATGGCTTGCTATTATCTTATTGCAGATGGATTAGATTTACGTAAGAATGGATGGTCCGAAGTGGCCATTGTGAGTATGCAATCGTCTCTATTGCCCTGTAAGGGTGCGCCATTCCGTCCAGTTGACGTGTTTATTCCTTTCCGGATGGGGACGAGCCAGCATTCCTACGAAAATATCCAAGCACGGCGGAGTGGCGGAAGTCCAACAAAGAAGATGTAAAAAAGAGTGCCATTCCTTGACACGATATTTAACCCATCTCTCTGTTTGCGTTATAATCCGAAAAGTTATGAAAGAAAGAACAACTATGAAAGAACCTGAAACCCAAGACAGCCAAGTTACCGGTGAAGAATCACAAACCGCGGGCAACAAACCTTTGCCGAAGAAAAAATCCCGAAGGGGCTGGCTGATTGTACTGGCTTTTTTAGCTTCACTTGCTGTGATCCTGTTTGCGTTATATCAGATCCCGGCAATACATAGCAGGGCATATTATTATGTCAACACAGTTCGGTCAAAGATCTATTACTTCCTCAGACCGCCAGCGGCATCGGAGTTTGAGATTTCAGGTGAAGCCACCATGAATTCTGAGGTTATTGCAACGCTCACCGCACTTGCTCCAACAGCAACACTGGCGCCTAGCCCAGAACCTACGCATGCTCAAACGGCAACATTTGCTGCCAGCCCAACCCTGACGCCGGTTCCAACGGCGATCCCGGCGGCAGTGCAGTTGGAAGGTGTTGTCCAGGAATATCAGCGGCTGAATAGTTGCGGTCCAACCAATATGGCTCTGATTTTGCGATATTGGGGCTGGGAGGGCGATGAAATTGATATCGAAAAAGTGGTCAAACCCCGCCTGGAAGACCTGAATGTTACCCCCCAGGAGATGCTTGACTACATGCAGAACCACACCGAACAAGACGCGGTCTTGCGTCTGGGCGGCACCATCGACTTGCTCAAACGCCTGATAGCCGCTGGCTATCCAGTATTGGTTGAACGCGGCTATGTTAATCGCGACGATGAGTGGAACGGTTGGATGGGGCATTATGGGGTTGTCGATGGTTACGATGACGCCCAGCAGGCTGTCCACATCCCCGACACCGTCAATGGCAACATCTGGGTGAAGTACGACATCCTTCAGCAAGGTTGGGACGAATTTTCGGGCACTTATCTGGTCGTTTTCCCTCCGCAAGAACGCGAGATTGTGCTGGATCTGCTTGGTCCGGATGCCGACCCGGAATATAACCTCAACACCACCCTCGACAAATTCCGCCAGCGCTCCGAAACAGCAGAGCTTTCAGAACAATATTTTGCCTACTACAGCCTGGGTGAGCTGCTGGTGATGAAGAAAGATTATATAGCAGCAGCTGAAGCTTTTGATCAGGCTTTTAGTGTATACGGCTGGCTGCCGGTAGATCACCGCCCATGGCGCATGCTCTGGTACCAGGTTGGTCCGTATGAAGCCTATTATTACACCGGCAGATACCGGGATGTAATCAGCCTGACTTATAAAACTATAACAGACGCCAGTAAACCAGCTTTGCCTGAGACATTCCTGTGGAGTGGCAGGGCAAACGTGGCACTTGGAAACACAAATGCCGCCATTTGGGACTTCAAACGGGCGCTCGAATGGCATCCTGGCTGGGAACCAGCTGTTGCTGAGTTGAAGGCGCTGGGTGTAGACCCCGAAAAATAATTCAAACGAGATAAACATGTCAAAATCAACAGAAGAACTGAAGAAACAAGTGCGCCATGCCTCGCTATGGCGCCGTCCCTGGCCATACCTGGCGATCATTGTTGTTTTATTATTGCTTGGGCTGGCTGCGATGCAGGTCCCGGCGGTGGAAACGCGCGCCCGCAACCTCTATTCAAAAATCTATTATCGGCTGAATCCACCCACCGAAAATGTGTTTGGAGTCTCCCAACAGGGTACGATCAGCGCGGATGTGCTGGCTACATTGACTGCGATGGCTCCCACGGCTACCATTCAGCCGGCAGAAACAGAAGATCAGCTTGCCCTACAAACCGCTTCAATGACTGAAACACCCGTGCCTAGCTGCACTCCAATCCCCGTTCCGGCACGCTTTGCGCTGGATGGGATGGGTTTGGAATATCAGACCATGAATAACTGCGGACCCGCCAACCTTTCGATGAATATTACTTATTGGGGTTGGACGACCAATCAGCACATCACTGAGGAAGCCTTAAAAACTCACAAAGACGACCGCAACGTGATGCTGCAGGAGATGTTGGATTTTGTGCAAGCCAACACGAACCTGAAAGGTCAGCTCCGTTATGGTGGTGACATTGAAGTGATCAAACGCTTACTTTCTGGCGGGTTCCCGGTCTTACTTGAACGCGGGCATACCGATGAGGATGATGGCTGGATGGGGCACTACAGCATCATCACAGCCTACGATGATGCCACACAGACCGTGCAGATCCCCGATACGCTTTTGGGAATGATGAGCATGTCCTATGCTGAATTGGAACGTGATTGGTGGCACTTTGACGGCATCTACCTGGTGGTTTACCCTGCCGAACGCGAGCAGGAAGTACTGACACTGCTCGGCACCGACGCTGTCCCAGCACAAAACTTGCAGAACACGCTCGCAAAATTGGAAGCGCGTATTCAGCAGGTGAGTGGGCAGGACTTGTTCTTCGCGGTCTATAGCAGGGGTTCAGTATTTGTTGAAATAGGCGATTATCTTGCTGCCGCCCAGGCATATGATTACGCTTTTGCATTGTATAACCAGCTGGAACCCGGTCAACGACCCTGGCGTATCACCTGGTACCAGGTTGGTCCTTATTTAGCCTACTACTATACTGGCCGCTACCAGGATGCTCTAAACCTGGCGGATCAAACCATTGCCAACACCAGTTTCCCCTCACTGCCAGAAACCTGGTATTGGGGCGGTCAATCCGCGTTGATGCTGGGTGATAAAGTGACAGCTGAGCGCTACTTCAGAAAGGCATTGGAGTTTTACCCCGGCTGGGACCTGGCAACACAGGGATTGGCTCAAGCCCAATCCTGACCCAGAGTCCCATCACAGAGCGGAAAAAACAACCCTTTTCTGCAAGGGTATAATGCAGCCAATTATGAGAAATTCAAATAAAAGAACATTTCGAAGAAGCTTGACCAAACAAAGCTTATGGTCTAAACCATGGTTTTACCTGGTCCTGGTTCTTGTTTTAGCGCTTTTAGCAGTCCTGGTCTACCAGATCCCTTCTGTTCACGATAGAGCTTACTATTATGTCGCAAGTACCCGGGCGAGAATCTTTTATTTCTTCAACCCACCAGAAGAGGAAGTCTTCACTCCAGGTGAGCAAGGAACGCTGGACGCAGGAATGCTGCAGACGCTGACCGCCATGGCCCCTACTGCCACGATGACGCCTACCATTACATCTACCCCTACCATCACACCGACGACGGAATTTACCGCTACAGCGACGGTGAAACCAACCAATACGCCGATACCAACCCCCTTACCTGAATCAGTTTTGTTGGAAGGGATCCCCGTGGAACCCCAGGGCTTCAACAATTGTGGTCCTGCCAACCTTTCCATGGCTCTAAAATATTGGGGCTGGCAAGGAGACCAGAAAGTAACCGAGGCGTACCTCAAACCCTACATCAAAGACCGAAATGTCATGCCTTACGAAATGCTTGGTTATGTGCATGATGAAACGGAGCTGCGCGGTATTGTACGCTACGGGGGCACGCTGGATATGGTAAAGAAGCTGGTTGCGGTTGGCTTGCCTGTGATCATTGAGCGAGGTTATACCAATTCTACTGAGGGTTGGATGGGACATTATGGGTTGATTATCGGTTACGATGACATTAAACAAGAAGTTACCATTCCGGATACCTATCTCGGCATGATCAAATTAAGTTATGACCAAATCACTCGTGATTGGGCACATTTTGACGACATTTACCTGATCGTTTATCCGCCTGACCGCGAACAGGAAGTAATCGATATTCTGGGACCTCACATTGATGAGGCTTACAACAAACAATACGCTCTCGATCAGGTGACAAACCGCCTATACAACCTGAAAGGGCAGGACCTTTTCTTTGCCTGGTTCAGCCGCGGCAGCATCCAGGTTGAAATGGACGATTACTTTGGTGCCTCGCAGTCTTATGACGAAGCATTCAAGATTTATGAGACACTGGAAACCAAAGACCGCCCCTGGCGCATTCTCTGGTACCAAACCGGACCGTATTTTGCTTACTATTGGACTGGTCGCTACCATGACCTGCGCAACCTTGCGCAGCAAACGCTCGATATCACTCCAGAAGATGCCATCCCGGAAACCTGGGTGTGGAAGGGTCGTGCGGAGGTAATGATGGGCTTACGCGACGAGGCAATTGAGAGCTTCAAGCAGGCTTTAATTTGGCATCCAGGTTGGTGGGTTGCCGAAAACGAGCTAACTGCTTTGGGCGTGACCCCGCCTTAGGAAAACGAATCGCATGAACAATGTCAGCGACTTTAACGCCAAAACCTGGGATCAATGGAGCCAGGAGAACTTCGTCTGGACTGTACCCTGTTCTTCAGAGGAATTTGCCAAGTCAAAGCAGCGCGAAGTCGAACTGATTTTGACTCCCACGAAAAAAGCACCGCTATGGTGGTTTGATGGTGTGGGAAAACGCGTTTTAGGACTTGCCAGCGGTGGTGGGCAGCAGGGACCGGAACTGACAGTCCATGGTTATGATGTCACTATTCTGGACATGTCTACCAGGCAACTGCAGGCAGACAAGATCGTCGCGCAGCGAGAGAGTTACTCAATCAATCTGATAAAAGCCGACATGACCAGTCCCTTTCCTTTTGCTGATGCCTCCTTTGATTTCATCGTTCATCCGGTTGCAAATTCTTATGTTGAGGATATCGAACACGTCTGGCGGGAAGCTTTCCGTGTCTTACGTGCTGGCGGGGCTTTGATGTCTGGCTGGACTAACCCGATTGTGTACATGGTTGATGATGAAGCTTTAATTTCTGATGAGGTACCGCTGGAGATAAAGCATCCACTTCCTTATAGCAGCCTCAATGAAGAACAAAAAGGCCTGGAGATCACCATGGAAGGTGGTTACCAATTCAGCCACACACTTGATACTCAAATTGGGGGGCAATTGAGGGCAGGATTTTTGTTGAAGGACTTCTACGAAGACAACGAACCGGACAACCGTTTGGGCAAGTTTTGCAGTCTTTATGCTGCCACCTTAGCAGTTAAACCAGCATAATAGTACGCAAAATGTACGGAACGGACACCGGCCGTTCCAAGATTTAATAAATGAAACGAGAAACCCTCACCTTGGCAGGGTTGTGTTCCCAACATTGATCTACTTTTTCTCTCGAAAATTTTTGAGAATGTCCTGGCTGGGCATCAGAATGGCTTTAGGTTCGCAAACACTCTTGCAAAAACAACAGCCTACCATGCATAAAAATGGCTCTGCCACCCAAATATTTCCGTCCTCGTCCTGCTCATAGACCTCGCGAGCGCACAAGTCCAGGCAGGCACCACAGTTAGTGCATAATTCGGCAGAGATAGTCGGGAACCAGGGGATTTGTTCGCGGGGAAAGCCTTGCCAGGTGCCGTAGTTGCGCGCTACAATCGCTTTTCCACTCTTGCGTTTGCGATAATAGCGCTGGTACTCCTGGCAAAGGGCGGTTGTGTAACTTTGCGCAGCATTTCTTGGGATGAAATTGTGTTCTTTGACCCCTTTGAGAATCAACGTGGGTGTTTCAGGAGCATCAGGAGCAACTCCTTCAGCATAAAGAAGTGAAAACAGCTCTTCCAAGCCAAGCAGACCGGCTGGAATACCGTCGATATTGAGCATACGGTAACTGAGAGGCATGTTTACTCCTCAGCTTGCTCCCCAAGACAATCTGCGGCAGCCTGCTTGATGTGTCCCATCATGGCAGTGAGACCATTACTGCGTTGAGAAGAGATATGCCGCCAGAGTCCGAGGGTTTCAAA
>Ga0334882_1004930_pt1 | contig 10841 bp, 14 predicted proteins | sample GraSluR1_MG_5_FD_207226 | JGI IMG/M metagenome (GOLD analysis project Ga0334882, IMG submission 207226) | Sludge microbial communities from methane-producing bioreactor in Wageningen University, Netherlands - Granular Sludge_15_04-R1 | ecosystem: Engineered > Bioreactor > Anaerobic >... | reverse complement strand
TAGAATATATTGCAGAAGATTTCTCAATAATTGAAAAGGAGATAATTGAAAAGCTTAAATCTGTACTTGAACTTTTACGCAGCGACCAAAAATTAAAAACAGCTTACTTAAACAAATTTAATATGTACAATTAAGGAGTACACCTTGGAAATATCTGAACTGCAATTAAATAGCTTTAAAGATTTGTTTATTGGTAATAAACATAATTATGGTTTGCATACATATAATTTTTCAGCTAAAAATAAAAAAGAAAACGGTAAGAATGCAACAATAACAAATAAATTATTAACAATTGCACAATACCGTGACCATTTAAAAGGCAAAATAGGTCTTGGTGTTATACCAATAACAGAGGACAATAAATGTAAATTTGCAGTTTTAGATATAGATATTTATGATAAAAATTTTGATAGCTACTTGCGAGCTATAGAACGTTATAATTTTCCTATTGTACCATTTTATAGCAAGTCAGGTGGCTATCATTTATATACATTTTTTAAAACAGAAGTAAAAGCATCAGAAGCAATAAAACGTATGAATTTAATGGCTAAAGTACTTGGTATAGCATTATTTGTCAAGCAAAATAAAAATGAAGCCTTAGAAATATTCCCTAAGCAATCAAAAATTGCACCTGGTCAAGTAGGTAATTGGATAAACTTACCTTATTATAATGCAATTGAAACAAAACAAGGCTTGATTAAAAATAAAGAAATGCTTAGTTTTAATGACGCTTTAATTCACATAAAAACAAAATTAACAAGTATTGAAGAAATAGATGAGCTACTAAATGATTTGCCATTTAATGATGCACCGCCATGCTTACAAACTATTTATATGTTGAGTGCTCTTGATGAAAATAATGGCAGAAATAATTATCTGTTTTCATTTGGTGTTTACTTAAAAAAGAAAGATGAAAATTATTTTGAACAGTCATTAGTTAAAATAAATGACGCATTGACAAGTCCTTTGCCTATAAAAGAAATTGAAGATACTATACTATCGTCATTGCGTAAAAAAGATTATACATATAAATGTACACAGTCACCATTGTGTGATTTTTGTGACAAAAAAATATGTCAAGATAAGGATTATGGTATTGGAAAAGAAGGTGGCTATTTTACTAATCTAATATTTGGTAAAATGTATCAATATAATGCAGCGTCGCCATATTATGAATGGGAGGTTAAAACACAAGAAGAAGAAAAGTTTACAATTTTAAGATTCAAAAATGAAGATGAAATTATAAAGCAAGATGTATTTTTAAGACTTTGTTTTAGACAACTAAGATTTTTGCCATTTAAAATGAAACAGGTTGAATGGTTTAAGTTGATAAATCAAGCTTTACTAGATATTTCAAAAGTAGCAGTGGCACGTGATGATGATACATCACCGCTTGTACGTTTTCAAAATATATTTTATGAATTTCTTACGGCACGTGCTCCAGCAACCACTAAAGACCAAATATTGGCAAAACGCGTACTATTTGATAGTGACAAAGGTAAATATTATTTTAGAAATAAAGATTTAATTGAATATTTATATGACTATAAAAATTTTAGACTATTTAGTTCAAATGAAATACATGGCATGCTAAGAGACATAGGTGTTGTTAATTGTGTTATACGAACAGAAAAGAATAAACAAATAAGAGTTGCTGAATTAGATGAAAAAGCTGTTAATGCAGAAATGTTTTTAGAAAAAGAAACTTTTGTTGCTGATTTTAGCATATATGACAGTGATGAAACTAGTGATATAATTACAGATGATGAACAAGACTTTTAAATAGAGGTACGAAATGCAAAAAAAAGAAATTATTTTTGGTGCTCCAGGTTGTGGTAAAACAACATATTTATTAAATATTCTTGAAAAAGAATTAACAAAAACTACTCCAGATAGAATAGCTTTTATTTCATTCACACGAAAAGGTGTTTATGAAGGTCTTGAGCGAGCTATAACAAAATTTAATTACACAGATAAAGATTTTAAATATTTTAGAACATTACATTCTATATGCTTTAATGAATTGAAACATACAAGATATGATATGCTCAGTAAAAAAGATTATAGACATTTTTCAAAAGCTATGAATATGAATTTTGTTGGATATTATACAGAAGAATTTTTTCACAATGATGACAGATATTTATTTTTATACTTTTTGAAGCATAACAATTATGATATGTATATAAAAATGCGTGATGCAATGCAAATAAACATTACAACACTTAAACATATTGCATTAAATTATGAAAAGTTTAAAAAACAATTTAAAAAGGTAGATTTTACTGACTTATTAAAAAATACAATAAAACAAAGAATAGCACTTGATATTGATGTTGCTATTATAGATGAAGCTCAGGATTTAACAACATTACAATGGAAGGTTTGTAATGTATTATTTTCAAAAGCAAAAAGATTATATATTGCAGGTGACGACGACCAAGCTATATATGAATGGACAGGAGCAGATGTTAATTATTTTTTAAATATTGAAGGCAATAGAACTATACTAAATAAAAGTTGGCGCTTATCAACTAATTTATTAGACTTTGCAAAGAATATTAGTTCTTATATAACAAATAGAGTTGATAAAGATTTTAAGCCAAACAATGATGGAGGCAACATATATTATTATAATAGCATTGCAGATTTTAAATTTAAAGATGATGAAACATACTATTGTTTATCGCGTAATAATTATTTTTTAAAAATATTTGTTGATGAATTAAAGAAGCAAACAAAATTGTTTTATCATAAAGGAAATATTTCAATAAATGAAAAAATGATATTTGCAATAAAAAATTTTGAAAAATATAAAACAGGTAAACTTGATGAAAAAGACATGATTAAAGTTGAAGCTTGTATACGACCAGGTATTATTGATATAGCAAAATTTTCATGGTTTGAAGTATTAAATTTGCCTGGCGAAGAAGTATTTTATTACAGAAAACTTGTTGAAAATAAAATACATATACAAGAACCAAAGATAATGGTTAATACAATACATGGTGTAAAAGGAGGTGAGGCAGACAATGTTATATTATTACTTGATATAACAAGAGCTGTTTATAGACAACTCTATGAAATGAGTGATAGTGAATTAAGAGTATTATATGTTGCATGCACAAGGGCAAGACACAACTTACATATTGTACATGCACAAACGCATTATAGCTATAAAACAGCATTGAAAGAGGTTTTAAATGAGCATAATTTTTGAAGGTGTAGACGGTACTGGCAAGACAACGACAGCAAATGATATACTAAAATTTTATGGTGACTATTTTTATATTCACAATTGGTCAAAACCAAAGAACGAGATTGACATATCAAGTGAAATAACAAAAGAGTTTATATTACTTCAGTCACCAACAAGACTATTATTTGATAGAAGCTTTATAATATCTGAATATGTTTATTCAAATATCTTAGGACGAAAGTCGATTATAACTTTTGAGCATATACAAGCATTTGAAGTGATTGTAAATCAATATAAACATGCAGTTCAATTATTTATTTTTGAAGATATTAAAAAATTAAACTTTAAAAAAGAAGATAAAAACTTGCCTTTTGCTGAGTTGAATGCTTTGTACATTAAATTATTTACAGAACAAATAAAAATAAATAATTTTATATTAAATATTATAGATTATATGAGGTGACTTAATGAATAATTTTGATCAAGCATACTTAACATTATTAGAAAATGTATTTGTTAATGGAAAGTTTAAAAAAGATAGAACAGGTATAGGTACTAAAAGTATAACAGGCTTAATGTTACAGCATAATATGGCAGATGGTTTTCCAGCCTTAACAACTAAAAAATTATATTTTAAAACAATGTGTGTTGAGCTTGAAGGCTTTATTAAAGCAAAAACAAATAAGCAATGGTTTAAAGATAGAGGCTGCAATATATGGAATCAATGGTGTAGACCTGACTATGTGCCAAAAAATTTAACAGATATAGAGCGCAAAAAAATTCAATTACAAACAAATGACCTTGGGCCTATATATGGTGCACAGTGGAATAAAAAAAATGACTTTGGTGAATCACAAATTGATTATGTCAAAAAACAATTATGCTATAATAATAGTAGTAGAAGAATGGTTGTATCAGCTTGGAATCACAATGAAAGATATTCAATGGCACTTGAGCCTTGTCATGTATTATGGCAAGTAGTTGTTACAGACAACAAATTAGATTTGCTTTTTTATATGCGAAGTGTTGATGTATTTTTAGGAATGCCTTTTGACATAGCAGAATATGCTTTAATACTAATGTTATTAGCTTATGAATATAATTTAACACCAGGCATATTAACATGCTTTTTTGCTGATACACACATATATTTAAATCAGCATAAAGCAATTGAAGAACACTTAAGCAGAAAAAATAAGTATTTTGATTTACCAGAATTAGTAATAAAAGATAGTTTTACAACATTCAAAAAATTTGAAGCAGAGCATGTTGAATTGAAAAATTATAATTATTTATCTGCAATAAAAGTAGAGGTGGCAGTGTGAAAAAGCATGAACGTGAAATAATATATAAAAAGCTTGAAGAACAGAATGGTCGAAATAATCAAATTATAAAAGCAATAGAAGAAATGTCAGAGCTTATTAAAGAACTAACAAAAATGCTTGGCAAAGATACATATACAAATAATAAAAATATTTGTGAAGAAATAGCAGATGCTAAAATATGTATTGAACAGCTTGAAAGATTTGTTGCACACAATAACAATATTATTGATACAATAATTGATTATAAATTAAAAAGACTTGATATGTTTTATCTTAATAAGGAGAATAATAATGTTAGTAAAAATAATTAAAGCAAAATTATCAACATATTGGTATGCTGATTGTATTGGAGAAATATTTGAAGTATCTGATAAACTTGATAGTGATGGCTCTTATGTAGTATTACCTATAGATGGTAGCACTATTGATACAGAAGATTGTAAAGTATTGTCTGAAAATGATTAAATTAGTCATTGATTTATAAAGATTCGTTTTAGGGCGTATAAATATATACCTTAATATTGAATATTTTAAATGTCAATGACTATTAAAGTCTTTAAATAATGAATTTCATGGATAAACAATAAAATGAATTGATAAACAAAAGCAGAGTGATGGTCGACTTATAACTGGGTAAGTTGACCAGTAATGCACAAGAAAGGTCACAAGTCCTTTCGCATTCCCGCCGTTGGCGGTGCAAGCAATACATACTTGTAAAGGTTTAGCTGTGTCTATCTTTTGATAGACATAGCACTTTATAAATTATGAGGTATTAAATGGGAGAAGTAATAGGCTATTGTGAAATTTGTGGTAAGCAATATTTTCGTTATCGTTCATTTCAAAAGTACTGTTCAAATAAGTGCAGAAAAATTGCTTATGAAAAAGATAACTATGGTTATAAGAAAAAGAATATTGAACCAAAAAAATGTAAGCATTGTGGCAAAGAATTTAAAACAAATAATAAAAAGAAAGTCTATTGTTGCAATGATTGTTATGTTAAGCATCAAGAAACTGTATATACAAAAATAGAAAAAGAGAAAAGAAAATGTGCAGTTTGTAATAAAGAATTTGAGTCAAATCATGTAAGTAAAAAGTATTGTAGCAGTGCATGCTATTATGAAGCAAAAAAACAACGAGAAAAAAGGAGTATATGATGTACGAAAATTTAAAAGGCAGTAAATTATTGTCTATTGATATTGAGACCTATGACCCAGAATTACTTTCAAGAGGACCAGGAGTTTATCGTTCTATATCACGTGATTTTCTTAATGAGAATGGTTTTATTTTAGGTATTTCACTTGTTAATGAAGATGGCATAAAAGGCTATTATAATCTTGGACACTATGACTGTACAGAAGAACTAAGAAAAAAGAATATAGAATATTTGCGAGAAACATTGTCAACAGAGGCTATTAAAATAGGCCAAAATTTAATGTATGACTTAGATTGGATTGAAAATTGGCTTAATATAAAAGTTAATGGGCCACTTATAGATATTGGTATAGCAGAAGCACTTATAGACGAAAATCAAGGCAAGTATAATCTTGATTTTATGGGAAAAAAATACTTTGGTGAGCATGGTGGAAAAGCAAAAGATAAATTAGAACAATTTTGTATTGATAATGACCTTAAAGGTGATGTAAGAAAATGGCTATGGAAAATGCCACATTATCTTGTTGAAGAATATGCTATACAGGATGTTGATTTGCCATTCAATATATGGAAAATACAAGAGCCAATATTGATAGAACAAGAACTTCTTGATTTAATGCATCTTGAATGCGAATTGCTCCGGGTATTATTGCTTATGCGTAAAAATGGCACACCTATAGATAATACTATACGTGAAAAAAATGTTAATGAGCTAAAAAATCGTGTATCAACAACATATAATGCATTATGTAGTCAATTTGGTAAATCGTTCAACTATAATAGTTCAAAACAATTAGCTGAAATATTTGATGACTTCGATATACCATATAATATGACAGAAAAAGGTAATCCTTCAATAAATCGTGATTTTTTGCAAAAGCTTGCCAAAGGTCAAGTACGTGGTTTTAACGATGAGTTAATTGAAGATGCTATATTAACTAAAATAGGAGAAGATTTATCTGATTTACGCAGAGCAGATAAAGTGCTTGAAACATTTTTAAATGGCAGCTTAATTGACTACAGAACATTAGATGGCTTAATTCATGCAAGTTTTTATAATATGCGTACAGATAATTTTGGCACACGTTCTGGTAGATTTTCAAGTGCAAATCCAAATCTTCAACAAATACCTTCAACTGGTGTTGATGAATATTATGGCAGATTATCACGAGAACCATTTGTGCCATTGCCAGATTGTTTATGGGGCAAATTGGACTATTCACAGATTGAATATCGTTTTATGGCACATTTTGCTAAAGGACCTGGGTCAGATGAAGTACGTGCAAAATACAATGAAAATCCAAGACAGGACTATCATCAGTACATAGTTGATTTAACAGGTCTAAAAAGACGCTATGCAAAAAACTTAAATTTTGGTATTGCATATGGTATGGGTGCAAGACATATGGCTGAATTTTTTCAATGGGACCTTGATTATTGTTATGATATATTAACAATATATCACAAAGCTGCACCATTTATTAAATCAACAATTAAAGCAGTTGAAAATATTGCCAGGACACGTGGTTATATAAAAACATTTTTAAAACGACGTTCAAGGTTGATTGATAAAAACAAAGCATATACGATGTTTTGTAGATTAACTCAGGGCTCAGCTGCAGACCTTATGAAAAAAGGAATGTACGAAGCATACAAGGCTGGTATTTTTGACTATATAACACCACATTTAACTGTGCATGATGAGCTTGATTCATCAATACCAAAAACAAATGCTGGTGCTGAAGCTTTTATGGAAGCAAAAAATATTATGGAAAATTGTCTTGAATTACGTGTACCAATTATTGCTGATATGGAGATAGGTACAAACTGGGCTAATGTTGAAGAAGTTGCAGATTTAAGCGACTTAAAAAATAAATTAGGAGTAACAAAATGAAAAAAGAAAACAAGAGTTCAGGCAAGAGTAAAAGCGAAAGCAATCCGCTTGGCATGCGCAGAGAGGTTTGTGGGCATGAACTTGCGCCAAGGTCAATTAGAAAGAATGGCAAACGTTTGTTAAGCGAATGCACAGAGCAGGAATTAAAGAAAGCAGGAGTGTGGCATAATGGCTAAAGACTTAAATGAAGTTATAATGATAGGCAGATTGGTTCGTGATATTGAAGTTAAGATATATGGTGAAACAACAATAGGCAACTTTTCAATAGCTGTTAATAATATAAAAAAAATTGATAATGAGTATATTGATGAGGTGTCATTTTTTGATTGTGTAATTTTTGGTAAACTTGTAATATCATTACAAAGGTTTTTAACAAAAGGAAAACAAATAGCTATAAAAGGCTATGCTAAACAGGAACGTTGGCAAGATAAACAAACAGGTCAAAATAGATATGCTATAAAATTTATATGTGAGCAGATACAATTACTTGGTAATAATGCTGCTACAGCAATAAAAGAAACAGAAGAAGCATTTAATGAAACAGACTTTGATTCAAATACAGAATTTTAAGGAGTAATAATGCTTGAAACAACAATGTACTTAAAACTTAATGATTTATTGCCTTTTATAATGTTTCAAAGAATTGAAACAACAACAGGCTTAGGTGTACCTGACATAATTTATGGACACAAGTTAATTCAAGGTTGGATTGAACTCAAAGAATTAAAACAAATGCCACGTAAAGTAGCTAATATACCATGGCGCCCTGGGCAATTGGCATGGCATCATGATTATAAGTTCAAATATAACAATGCAATGCCATACTATTTGATTTTAACTATTGATGATTATTGGTATATTATACCAGATATTAAAGCACAATATACTATTGAAGAATTAACACGATGGTATATATGCACAACAAGTGAATTAACAAAAAATAAACTACATATAAAGAAGATTTTATTAAAGGAGTATAGATGAGTATTTTAAAATTAACAAAAAAGTTTATTGATGAGGTAAACAAAACAAATTCAATAATTGATAAACAAATTATTATAAGAAAATATCCTGAGCTTAAAAAATTATTTGAATATGTTTATTCACCATATATAAGATATGGTATAACATCAGCAAATTGTGAAAAGTTACATTATGTAATTGGTATAAATGAATACAATGACATTTTTGAGCTACTTGATGCATTAAAAGACAGAAAAATAACAGGTCATACTGCTATAAGTGCTGTTAATAGTTTTGTTGATGATAATAATGATTATGCTGATATTATTTATAATATCATTGATAAAAACTTAAAAGCGAGGATTGATGCAGCAATTATAAATAAAGTTTTTCCAAAAACTGTGCCTGAATTTTCTATTGCACTTGCAAAGAAATATGAGGATTATGCACACAAAATAAATTTTGAAAAACAGTCATGGTTTGTATCAAGAAAACTTGATGGCTTAAGATGCTTAGCTATACCAACAACAGAAGGCTATAAGTTATATTCAAGAAATGGCCTTGAATTTAAAACACTCAATAAAGTTGCTACTGAACTTGATATGCTTAATGCAAATTATGTATTTGATGGTGAAATATGCATAATTGACAAAAATGGTGATGAAGATTTTCAGTCAATAATGCGCTTGTATAACAGAAAAGATTACACAATAGAAAAGCCCATGTACAAAATATTTGATTGTCTTGATATAAAAGATTTTGAATTAGGAAAGTCAACAAATATTTTTTCACAACGTATAAACAGTTTATACAAATTAAAATGTAGCTTTGACAAATACAAATATTTATCAGTTGTAAGTCAGGAGTTAATTACAAATAAACAAATGCTTGAAAAAGCTATTGAGCAGGCAGCTGACTTACAATGGGAAGGTTTAATGATTCGCAAAGATACCATTTATGAAGGTAAAAGAACAAATAATCTATTAAAAATTAAACAAATGCGTGATGCAGAATTTAACGTTGTAGGCTATGAAATTGGTAATATGGACACAGGCTCAGGAATAATTGAACATATATTAACAAAAATATTTATTGATTATAAAGGTTATGCTGTTGGCGTTGGTAGTGGTTTTACTGTTGACGAAAGACGTGCTTTTGCAAAAAATCCTGCTTTAATAAAAAATAAAAGTGTAACTGTAAAATATTTTGAAGAAACAACTAATGATAAGGGCGGGTTAAGTTTACGCTTTCCAATATTCAAAGGTATTAGAGGTGCTGTATGAAAAAAGGTGACAAAGTAACATATAGTAATAATAATAAACTTGAGCATGGAATAATAAAAAATTTAACAAATGATAGCTGTGCTTTTGTTGTATATCACTGTGCAAGTGACTGGCAGAACTATGAAAAATATACAGCAGCAAAAACAGCTATAGAATATTTAGTAGAGGGTTGGTTATGACTAAGCTTTCAAAATTTCGTGAAATAACAAATAATATTGCTGATGTTCTTGAGCACAAAAATAAAAATTATGGTGATTCAGCATTGACACCAATAGATGTTTTTATTAAGGCTGAATCAGATGTTGGAATAAGAATACGCTTAAATGATAAAATAAATCGAATAATAAATTGTACTAAAAATGGTGAAGCTTTGCGTAAAAATGATATTTTTGACTTAATAGGCTATTTGATTTTGTATTGTATAACTAAAAAGTGGATTACATTTACTGAATTCATTGACTAAATCATTAAATTAGTCATTGATTTATAAAGATTCGTTTTAGTGTGTATAAATACACATCTTAATATTGAATATTTTAAATGTCAATGACTATTAAAGTCTTTAAATAATGATTATATGAGATATTCTCATATAATCATTATTTATTATTAAGTGTTAATAAAATTAAACCAATTATAGATAGTATGCCTATGCCTAAACCTATATTACTTTTTAAGTTTGCTTTCTTGATAGATTTGTCTAACTGTGTAAGCGAGGTCGCTAAGGTCTCTACCGACAATGATAGCTTCTCTATTCCATCTTTCAAGCTTGTCCACTTCGCTAATAACTCCTGCGACTCTGTTATCAATAATTGTGAGTCTTTCTCTAATAGTGATACTTCTATCTTTAATTGTTCCACTTCTGTCAGCAATGCTGGTAAGTTCTTTTGTAAATCCGTCAGACTCATTTGTGAGTTGATTAACAAACTGTTGAATTTCTTTGAAGTCAATGTCAATTTGTTTGTAAGATTCTCTAATTGGTCTGATGTCATTTCTGCCGATAGAAAACCAGGTTGCGCCACAAA
>Ga0334882_1004927_pt1 | contig 10848 bp, 9 predicted proteins | sample GraSluR1_MG_5_FD_207226 | JGI IMG/M metagenome (GOLD analysis project Ga0334882, IMG submission 207226) | Sludge microbial communities from methane-producing bioreactor in Wageningen University, Netherlands - Granular Sludge_15_04-R1 | ecosystem: Engineered > Bioreactor > Anaerobic > Unclassified... | reverse complement strand
CCCAAAAATCTGTCTGAGCTTGTATTAGCTGAAATGCTTGAGCCTTCATTTGGTGAAAAATATGCAGATTATGCTGATAAAGTAAAAGTAAGAGAATACATAAAAGAAAGAGGATTTGAGGAAATACTTCTTAAGCATTATGGCGTCTGGCGTGATGCCAGACAAATAGATTTTAACAAGCTGCCGAAAAAATTTGTTTTAAAAACCAATAATGGCTGCGGCGGATACGTTTTTTGCAGAGATAAATCAATGCTTGATATTGGGAAAGCCGTGACCCAAATCAATAAGACTCTTCGTCTGCCTTATATTTTTAATAAAGAACCTCAGTATAAAGCGATTGATCCTTTAATATTTTGTGAAGAATTAATAGACACGGGATCGGAAAACACACCTGCTGACTATAAATTCCTTTGCATCAATGGAAAGCCGGTATTTGTTTTAGTCTATACCGGAAGGAATATCAGAAAAAGGACATGCTTGTTTGACATGAACTGGAAAGTGCAGGCAAGTATGATTATTTCTGAACGCAAGCCGGAGCAAATTCCGGAACGACCAGATGGTTTTGACAAGATGATTCAAATTGCAGAAACCTTATCAGAAGGATTTAGATTTGTCCGCGTTGATTTATATTTCCATCAAAAGAAGATATATTTTGGAGAGCTGACATTTACTCCGTCAGGTGGCATATTTCGTTCCCTGACTGATGAAGCATTAATAGAGCTCGGGCAGTTATATAGAAACAGTTGATATATATATAGTCATATGTTTACCGTTTTTGTTTCAGACATGTAATTATGCAAGCAGGTATTAAATCTTATTTAATTACTTTTTTTGTTTTCCTGAGTTTTCTGTTTGTTTTGTTTGGATATCTGCCGGTTGTTATCAACAACTCCGGCTTGTACGATTTCTTCAGAACTGTTAATTATGTTTTGTTCAGCTTTCTATTGATACTTCTGGCAAAATTCGGACAAATTTTTCATTCCAGGGTGCTGTTTACATATTTTATGGTGCTCTTTATATTTCTCCTGGAGACGTTGATATTCATAAGCTTTGATCTGATCACAGGCGCTGAAGATTTGCTTGAGATTTCAATACCTTTTGCTGCCATCCTTATTGGCTATAATATTAACTTTTCTGTGCCTTGGTATCACAAACTGCTCAGAATTTACTGTATATCTGCCCTGGTATTGGGTTTGTATTCAGTTGTATACTACATAGGAAGTTTTACGATACTCGATCGATATCTTGTGGAACATAAGAATTCATTGGGCGCTATATTATCAAACAGCGCCGCAATATTGTTATGTATGGTTTTTGTGAAAGATATCGGTAAATTCAGAAAGATCCGTCTGATTTCATACTGCGTGCTTTTTTTTGTCTGTATTCTGGTACTGAGAGCAAGGTCTGCCTTTGTGGCATTATTTGTTTTCATTGTAATAATAACCTGGGTAACTTTAAAAATGCGTTACAAATATGTGATAGCATGGATATTATGTGTTGGGGTAATTATTATGTTTCTTCTTCCGGAACTTACGTTTCCAACGTTTCTGCAAAATTTCTTTTTTGGCGGTAAAGATATTACTGATTTAAACATGATAAGTTCGGGCAGAATTGAAAGAAATATTGTTGCACTTGAACAAATTGCCGACTATCCCTTATTTGGCCAGCTGTCATCTCAGGCCAGTCTGGAAATGGTCCATAATTATTTTTTATTGAAAGTGTCACAATATGGAATAGTAGGTTCTTTTCCACTGATTTTTTTATACATGTTTCTTTTTTGGACTGTCATTGTGAGAATACTAAATATAAGGGAAGTTAAAACTGAGAATTTCGGCTATCTTGTCATGATTGTTCCGTTTACCATCAGTTTATTGGAGCCTTCATTTCCATATGGTCCGGGCTCTGTTCAGGTTCTGATTTACTTTATGTTTGGCTACTCTTTGCAGCATTCTGAAACCTGAAATAAATAATATCTGTTTTGAAAATACTTCACATCTGTCCCGGATTTTTTCAGAGAAAATTATACGATCAACTATTTCTTGCATTGAAGTCCGAAGGTGTCTTAAATGAGGTTTTTACATTATCATACGATAAGGCTGATAATGCAGATGACAAACAGTATACTGTTAAGATCCTGCATAAGAAATTTAATCTGCTTGACCGGCTAATTTTTTTTGGCAAACAATTTATTATTATCAAGGAAATTTCCAGGTCCTTCTTACTCAATGACATTTGTGTGGTTCACGCACACACATTATTTTCATCAGGATTTGCAGCTTATATTCTTAATAAGAAATATGGACTTCCATATATTGTAGCAGTCAGGAGTACGGATCTGAACCTTTTTCTCAGATACATGCTCCATCTCAGAATAATTGGATCCGGGATAATAAGAAATGCCCAAAATGTTATTTTCCTGTCTCCTGCGTATCAAAGATCTTTTATCGAAACTCATGTCAAAAGATCCGACAGGCATAAAATTTATGAAAAATCAGTTGTTATTCCAAACGGGATTGATGATTTCTTTCTTGAAAATATATTTGAATCCAGGAAAACAGATTTGAGTAATACAATTAAACTGATTTTTATTGGTGAAATATCGGACAGAAAGAACATTTTAACGACTCTTAGGGCTTGTAATATATTGATAGACAAGGGTTTTAATATCCGGTTTACTGTTGTTGGGGACCTTGCAGAAAAGAAATACAGAAAAATAATATCTGATAATGCATTTATTGTCCACCATAAAAGATGCCAAAGAGAAGAAGTCCTGATGCATTTGCGCAACTCTGACATTTTCGTAATGCCCTCCTTCTATGAAACTTTTGGTATTGCATACGCAGAAGCACTAAGCCAGGGTCTGCCGCTCATCTATTCAAAAGGACAGGGTTTCGACGGCCATTTTGAAGACGGATCTGTCGGATTCGCAGTAAAGTCTGATGACCATGTCGAAATTGCTCAGAAAATAGTACATATTCATCAAAACTATAAAGCATTTTCTGAACGATGTATTTCAGTTGCCAGGAAGTTCGACTGGAAAATAATAGCTTCTGCTTATATCAGATTGTACAAAGAGGTATAAATTAAATTTAATTTTATGACGCCTGTAATGCGTTATATTATAAAGAATAAAATAGCATACCGCAGGAAACATATTCATATGATGCAGATTACTTTGCATTTGATTTACATACTGATAAATGCCACATTTTCTGAAGAGGTTTTTAAAACTTGTGTTAAAAATTTTGAGCTGGTTGGTTCGCAGAAAATGATTCTTATAACCAGATATTAATACATTGTTGTGCATATACTTTTAGTTCATCAGGATTTCATGGAAGATGGTGATTCGGGTGGGTCCAGGTTCAATGAGATGACCAGGATGTGGTCTGAGAAAGGCCATGAGGTAACTGTACTAGCGGGTATGATACATGGCTTTGAATCAAAAAAAATGCCGGAATATAAAGGCAAATATTTTGTATGCAAGCAACAGGGTAATGTGTCTGTTTGGCGCTGTTATATGCCGGAGACATACAACACAAATTTCAGATCAAGGTTCTTTGGCTATTTGAGTTTTGCTTCTTTTTCTGTTATGGCAGGAATATTCAAAGCCAAAAGCAAATACGATCTTTTACTGGTAAGCTCGCCTCCATTGTTTACAGGTATAACAGCTTATGTGCTTTCTGTCTTAAAAAAAATCCCATTTGTTTTTGAGATACGTGATTTATGGCCTGAATCAGCTATAGATACTGGGGTGGTAAGAAACAAATTCGCAATTAATCTGGCTTTAAAATTTGAAAAGTTTGTATATAAAAAAGCTTCGGGAATCAATGTTTTAACTCCGGCATTTCGTGATACCTTGGTAAATAGGAAAAATGTTCCCGGCGACAAAATAGTCTGTATACCAAATGCTGCAGATTTCAGATTCTCAGATGAATATCTGGAAAATATAAATGTCCGGATCTTGAGGGAATCAATGGGTTATAATGATAAGTTCGTTATTACTTATGTCGGAGCTCACGGCATTGCCAATCATTTGATCCAATTGCTGGATGCTGCAGATTTGCTAAGAAATACTAATGTTCTTTTTGTTTTAATAGGAGATGGGATGCAAAAGCCAATGCTTGTGGAAGAAGCGGCTCGAAGAAATTTGAAAAATGTGGTTTTTCTGGCGCCATTGCCCAAGGGAGAGATTTTCAAATATATAATTGCTTCTGACATGGGCGTTTCAGTTCTTAAGCGGCTGGACACATTTAAAACAATTTACAGCAACAAAACATTTGACTATATGGCCTGCAAAAAGCCTGTGCTGATGATAATTGATGGCATTTCACGCGACCTGATAGAAAAAGCTGAATGTGGTATTTTTGCAGAACCGGAAAAACCAGATGACATTGCTGAGAAAATTTTGCAGTGCATGAGTAAACCGGATATGCTTCTTGCCATGGGAGAAAATGGGTATAATTATGCTAAAAAGCATTTTGACCGTTCCAATCTTGCCAACAAGTACATTGATTATCTGCATGATATTAAACATAAATGAGTCATTTCTATTGTAACATAGGCAAACCGGTACTGGATTATGTGATAAGTGTTTTCATTCTTGTATTGGTTCTGCCATTGATAATTTTAATATCAGGATTACTTTCAATTGTTAATTCCGGAGTTCCATTTTTTATTCAGGAACGGGCGGGAAAAAATGGTCGGGCCTTTAAACTTATCAAGTTCAAGACAATGACTGACGAAAAAGATGATTCAGGTAATTTGAGACCTGATTCTTACAGATTGACACGGATCGGCAAATTGCTACGGGATACATCAACTGATGAGATACCTCAGCTCTTAAACGTAATCAAAGGGGAAATGAGTCTGATAGGTCCTCGCCCGTTGGGAACAGACTATCTGCCATTATATAACGACTTTCAGAAAAGAAGGCACGAGGTTAAACCCGGATTGACAGGGTGGGCACAAATAAAAGGCCGAAATGCTTTAAACTGGGATGAAAAATTCAAATTGGATATATGGTATGTTGATAACTTGTCGTTTTTAGTAGATATCAGGATTTTCTTTGTGACCATAAAAAAAGTACTTAAAAGGGAAGGAATAGGACTGGCCGGAGCTCAAATTGATTCAGTAGCTCTTGAGGATTTCAAGGGCTCAGTAAACAATTTGGATTATAATTAACAAATTAATTGTTCCTTATATCTGTTGTTGTAACTAAAACTATGTTTAAAGAAATTGGTGGAAATTTTTGGTTGGAAAGAGAAGTGTCTGAAGATGGAATTCCGTCAGATTTATTGTTGACAAATTTTCCGGAAAATGAAAATGTGGTTTATTCATCTACAGGAAGAGGGGCTCTGTCTTTAATTCTCAGAAATATAAATATTCCAAAAAAGAGGGTTCTGATCCCTTCGTATATTTGTGAGTCTGTAATTAAATCATTTGAATGCCATAATTATGATATTGATTTTTATGAAATTGATCTGGATCTGACAATTGATATTGATACCTTTTCCAGACTGGTAGAAGAGTTTGATTCGGGTATCATATTTTTGTCATCTTATTATGGTTTGGACACACTTAAAAACCTCAGGAGTAAATTTTGCTCTTTTAAAAACAGAGGCATTATTATTATTGAGGATTTGACGCATCTCTTTTTTGGAGATACAGGTATAAGTCAGGCAGATTACAGAATAGCCAGTCTGAGAAAATGGCTGCCCCTTCCTGACGGTGGTGTTGCAATTTCAAAAAATAAAGCATTTAAGATATGCAGCCACCAGGTCCATCATTCCTTTGTTGATATGAATCTGAAAGCCATGCGTGCTAAAAGAGAGTATGTAAAATACCTTGATATCAAACTCAAAAACGAATACAGGAGCCTTTACGCTGCATCTGAAAATGTGCTTGATTTTGAAAATGATTTTCACGAAATGAGCAAAATATCAAGGCTCATTCTCAATGAAACTGATTTTTTAAGTATGCGAAAATCACGAAGAAATAACTACAGACACCTGGATGAATTTCTCAAAACCATTTCCTGGCTTCGCCCTGTTTTTGATTTTCTGCCTGAAAATGTTGTTCCTCTGTTCTTTCCCGTCTATATCAGCCGGAAAAGGGATGATGTGCAAAAATATTTGATTGAAAATGAAATATACTCACCAATTCACTGGCCGGTTCCTACACATTTACGGTCAAAAATGACAGAAAAAACTTCATATATCTATAATAATATCCTGTCATTACCATGTGATCAGCGTTATTCAGATCCGGAGATGGACAGGATCTGCCATGTGTTGAAGGAATTTAATAATGTTTAAATATTAACAAGTAGTGATTAATCTTCCTGATGTTTATTTTTTGCCTGAATGGGGTAACGCTTATCAGGACCTTGAACATGGGGAGGCAAAGATTTTTGAATTCACTCACGAGACAGGACACATTTATTATCAGTTTATTAAGCGAGAGATCCCTGATAAACTTGGATTTCCGGGCTATTTTGATATCATAACTCCCTATGGGTTCAGTGGCCCTCTGGTAGTTGGTACGAGCTCCAGGGATAAAGCCTGCCTTCTCGAACTCTATTTCGATGCTTTCAGGGATTATTGCTTAAGAGAAAATATAGTATCGGAATATGTCAGGTTCAATCCCTGGCTGAAGAATCATCTTGATTTCGGTAAATTTTATGATCTTAACTATAATAACTTCACATTATATACTGACTTAACTGTATCAGACTTCTTTTTAGACGAATATGATTCAAAAATAAGGACTAAAATCCGGAAAGCAATAAAATCCGGGGTTCATCTTGAATATGATTTTAATGGATCAAGTTTAAATGAATTTTGTCGCTTATATAAAAATACTCTTAAAAAGAACGATATTCCGGATTATTATCATTTTGAGCATGATTTTTTGGTAAGAACATTTAAGCGGCTTGATAATATTCAGTTTATTATTAATGCTTTGTATGACGGGCATTGCATTACTTCAGCTATATTTTTAACTTTTGGAGATTATCTCCATTATCATCTGGTTTCCAATGATTATCAGTATTATTCTCTAAATGCAAATAGCCTTATCTTATATGAAGCAGCCAAATGGGGGCAAAGGAGAGGCAAGAAGCAAATGCATTTAGGTGGAGCTCCTACCAAAGAGCTATTAGCATTTAAGAAAAATTTTACCAAAACCGGAGTATGTGACTTTTACATTGGCAGAAAGATATGGAATGAAGATATTTATGGCAAACTTGTGACTAACAGGCTGGCCAAAAATGAAATTAATGACAACCGGTATTTTCCTCTTTACAGAGGTTGATAATGTGTTCTAAAGCGACTTTGCAATTTATACTATCAGGTTCTAAAATCATTTTCGGGGGTATGGTTCATCACAATGTAATATTTTAGGTTATCATCGATAACAAGGCTAATGTTGCTTTAACTTGTTTTGGAAATTTAAATTTCAAGAAAATAGTGGTATATGTCTTTTTAATTGAGAAAGCTGATTATTTTTGTGATGAAATTATGATTACCAGAGTTGTGCATAAAAGCTTGTGAAAGAAATACATTGATATTCTGGCCACGCGACCGTTTATTGTTAATTTCCATGAAAATAAAATTAAACCAACGGAGTTTTCTTGAATGAAAAGATTTGAAATCATAAAAGTTGATGATCCTAAATGGTCAAGACTTATATTTTCTTCAAATCAATATGATTTTTATCACACCCGTGCATATTCCTCGCTGGAACTCAGTAATAAAAATGAACCGCTGTTGTGTGTGGCTTACTGGGACAACGAATTTATAGCTTTACCCATTGTTATCAGAAAAATTGAAGGTACTGATTTATTTGATTGCACGTCAGTATATGGATATTGTGGTCCTGTCAGCAGTGTTCCGCCTGAAGATATTTCAGGTGAACATATAATGTATTTTCAGAGCCGGATCTTGAACTTTTTCAGAGAAAGAAAAATTGTTAGTGCATTTTCGCGATTACATCCTATTTTAGATCAATCCTTATTCTTTTCTGGTTTCGGTACAATTAAGGATGTAAACAATACCGTTGCTATAGATCTTCGATTAACTCCTGATGAACAGGCGCGACAATACAGAAAATCTCACAGATATGAAATTAAGCAGTTATATAGTCGGGGATTTAAGGTCGTTGAAGCATGTGAAAAATCAGAGATAGATCTGTTTATTCAGATATATCGTGAAGCCATGAAAAGCAAAAATGCCGATCCTTACTATTATTTCCCGAAAGAATATTTCTACCTGTTGCTAAAAAATTCTTGTTTTAAGTCAAAACTACTTCTAATAAAATATGAGAAAAAAATAGCGGCCGGGGCTATTTTTACGTTGACTAAAGACTTTATGCAATACCACCTTGCAGTATCGAATCAGGGATACCGCAAGTATGCACCGATGAAATTATTACTCGATAACGCTCGTTTTATTGGTATTGAGAACAAGATTAAGTTTTTACACCTTGGCGGAGGTATTAACGGAAATTCAGATGATTCCCTTTACAGATTTAAGGCTGGTTTTTCTGATCTCAGGTTTATGTTTAAGATATGGCAGTTAATTGTTGATGAAAAACTTTATTACTATCTTCTTGATTCATTAGGGAATAAAATACAGAACACTGATACTTATTTTCCTGCATACAGGGCTAAATAATATTGCATAGAATTCTTAATGATTATTTCGATTTTCTGGCAAGAAGCTGAATGCGCTGATTTTAGAGGTAAAAAATGAAAAGAATCTGGCTTTCACCCCCGCATATGAGCGGTTGTGAACTAAAATATATTAACGATGCCTTTGATACTAATTGGATTGCTCCTTATGGACCTAATATAGATTCATTTGAACATTCAATAGCCAAGTATATCGGAATAAAGAATGTGACTGTTGTCAATTCTGGTACATCAGCCATACACCTTGCACTTATTCTGCTGGGTGTTAAGCATGGAGATGAGGTAATTATTTCGACCTTTACTTTTTCAGGCTCAGTGAATCCTGTTATGTATCAGGGTGCTACTCCGATATTTGTTGATAGTGAGAAAGAAACCTGGAATATTTGCCCAGACCTGTTGGAATCAGTAATAAAGAAAAGGCTGGTAAAAGGGAAAAAACCAAAAGCTATAATATTGGTACATTTATACGGGATGCCTGCAAATTTGGACAGAATCATGGAGATTGCAGATAACTTCAATATCCCGGTAATTGAGGATGCAGCAGAAGCTTTGGGAAGCAGATTCAACAATAAATTTGTAGGAACCTTCGGTAAACTGGGTGTGTTTTCATTTAACGGTAATAAAATAATAACAACCTCAGGTGGAGGGGCTTTGGTATCCAATAACACTATATATACAAACAAAGCAAGGTTCTTGGCTACACAGGCAAGAGACAAGGCCCCACATTATCAGCATAGTCAAATAGGATACAATTACAGAATGAGCAATATTTTGGCGGGTATTGGACTTGGTCAGATGGAAGTGTTAAACGAGAGGATCAGGCAAAGAAGAAGTAATTTTTTTTATTATCTTGAAAGACTTGGGGATATTTCAGGGATTGAGTTTTCTGTTGAGCCTAACAATAAATACTTTTCGAACAGATGGCTGACAACAATTATTATTGATCCTTCGGTTGCAGGAGCAACCAGAAATGATCTGCATTCATTTATGGAAAAAAGGAATATTGAAACCCGTCCTCTGTGGAAACCCATGCACATGCAGCCTGTGTTTTCTGATTGCCCTGCATACCTCAACGGTGTATCTGAAGAACTGTTCGAAAAAGGGCTATGTATTCCTTCAGGGTCAAATCTGTCTGAAGGAGATCTGGAAAGAGTGGTCAGCGGAATACATGCCTGCCTTCAGTTGTAATTATTTTCTTGTTTCTTTGGCCTAATCGAACAGAAAATAGCTATAACATTTCATCCATCTAAATGTTAATCAGTAATTTAGTGTAGTTGCAGTGAGTCTTCTGGAAGGTGATTTTTAATAACCTGATGTCGGTAAATATTTACGTGCCATGTAACATTTTTTGCAAATAATCGTTTTCTTTGCAATATGTGGATTGACTTTATTCTAAGTATTTATTAAGAGAATATCTGTTTAGTTTTGATGAGAAAGCTTTTTTTCGTCTGTTTTTTAACTATTAATACTACTCTATTTGCCACAGGTTATTATGTGAAGAACGGAGGAAACGACTCAAATTCAGGGCTCGATGATGCAAATGCATGGGCACATCACCCCTGGATGAGCAACTGGTCAGGCAATGTTGTTCTGTCGCCAGGGGATACTGTATATATGAAACGGGATAACTCATGGACAATCAGCAATCCAAGAGTTCCCTATATGACAGTCAGGCAAAGCGGAAACAGAGGTAATTTTATTGTAACAACTGCATATGGCAATGGACAAAAGCCAGTTATAAGAATTGCTACTGCCTCGAATGTTCCTGTAGTTTATGCATCTGGACAATCTTATCTTGTGTTTGATAACCTTCATATTCAACATCATAGCAGTAATTATGCGCTTGATCGAGAAGGATTTAAATTAGTACAGGTATGCCATCATATTGTATTCACTAATAATGAAATAAACAACATTCCTTCGATTGCTATATGGGGAAGGGGCGATTGCCATGATATTGTTGTTGGTGACATAACGGCAACTTCAACAGCTACTCAAACTGAATACAGTAATCACATACATAATTTTGGATATGCAGGTGTCGGATTGGTCGGCGTTAATCCAGAAAACAATGAATCAAACTTTCATGTTTACTATAATTATATTCATGATGCCAGTCCTACTATTGCAGGAGAAATGGCTTATGGAATTTACTTCAG
>Ga0334882_1004923_pt1 | contig 10852 bp, 10 predicted proteins | sample GraSluR1_MG_5_FD_207226 | JGI IMG/M metagenome (GOLD analysis project Ga0334882, IMG submission 207226) | Sludge microbial communities from methane-producing bioreactor in Wageningen University, Netherlands - Granular Sludge_15_04-R1 | ecosystem: Engineered > Bioreactor > Anaerobic >... | reverse complement strand
ATCGTCCCGGCCGTTCGACGGCCAGTTCGGCCAACGGCTTACCCGCGATGGACACCTGGGAGAACGCGGCAACCTCGCTTGCGCCGTGCTCACCGAGCATGTAGGCGTCGATGGACTGGATGGACAGGCCGGTCCTTTGAGCTATGGCGCGTCGCAGCCGCGCCGAGTCCAAAGAGGTGCCCGTGCCCAGCACGTGATTGGAGGGCAGCCCGGACAACTCGTGGACGAGTCGCGTCACGACGTCGCAGGGATTTGAGACATTGATCCAGAAGCCCTCGAACCCCGCAGCAGCGATCCGCCCGACGAAGGTCCGCGCGATGTCGGTCGTACCGTAGAGCTCGCCATCCCGATTGGTGGCAACTTTGGTGATGTCGCCGCTGGCGTTGATGATGACATCGGCGCGCGCGAGAACCTCGTAGTCGGCGCCGACGCTGATCACTCTCGTCGACCGGGGCAGGAATGCCGTTGAGTCCATCAGGTCCAGCTGCTCGGCCAGAGCCTTTCTCTCATCGATATCGCTGACATAGAGCACATCCGCGATTCCCCAGTTGATGAGCGCACTCGCAGCATGTGGCCCCACATGGCCCATTCCGATGATCCCGATCTTCACAACGTCGTGCGCCATATCCGTCCTTGTCCTCCTCGGGGCAGTTGACCCCGCCCGGTGGAGCAAGGCCTTCTGCCCGGTAGCCTATCCGCTCGACCGGGCCTGACGAGCGCGGGGAGGTAGCGGCTCAGGCTACTTGGACGGCAGGGCCTCCACCCGCTGGCGTTCGGCTTTCACGTCGAAGTTGGCCGCCGGCCAGCCGAGGTTCAGGCCGCCGAGCGCCTCGATGATCAGATTCGTGATCGCCCAGTTGCGGTACCACTTGCGGTTCGCGGGCACTACGAACCAGGGGGCTGCGTCCGTATTGCATCGGGTCAGCGCGATGGAGTAGGCGTCCATGTAGGACTCCCACTTCAAGGCGACGTCGAGATCGCCCGGATTGTACTTGTAGTACTTCTCGGGGTTGGTTAGTCGCTCGGCGAGACGCTGCTTCTGCTCACCTCGGGAGATGGTGAGAAAGCACTTGACGATCGCGGTGCCCGAAGCGATCAGCTTGGCCTCGAAATCGTTGATGGCGCCGTAGCGGCGCTCGATCTCCTCGGGCGGAGCGAGATGATCGACCCGCTGGATGAGTACATCCTCGTAATGCGAGCGGTCGAAGATGCCCACCTGGCCGCTGCGTGGCAATTCCCGCTCGATGCGCCACAAGAAATCGTGGGCCAGTTCCTCGGCGGTCGGCCGCTTGAAGGAGTGAATGTGGACGCCTTGCGGGTCCATCATGCCGATCACATGCCGGATCGTGCCCCCTTTGCCCGCTGTATCGAGGCCCTGCAGAATGAGCAGCACCCGGGGGGCGTGGGGGTCTCTGGTGCCGGCGGCGAACAGGCGCTCCTGCAGGTCGTCGAGCAGCGGCTCGAGTTCGGTGCGCAGATCGTCACCGTCCTTGTCCTTGCCATTGGGATATCCGGGCTTGGCGTCCGGGTTGAAATCGCGGACATCGACCGGACCGTTCGGGCAGCGCAGCAGCGGCGCGAGCAGCTTGGGTTTATTCGTCGTCATCGCCTCAGTATGTCGCAGGGGCGTGGCGAGTTGAGCCGGATCGGCGAGTCTCAGCCTGCGCTGATCACCTGCAGGACGGCCTCGCCGTAGGATTCCAGCTTCTTGGCTCCCACGCCGCTGATGGCGAACAGTCCGTCCAACGAGTCGGGACGGCGTTGCGCGATCGCCGCCAGGGTGGCATCGGGAAAGACCACGTACGCCGGAACGGACGCTGCTCGCGCTGTCTCAGCCCGCCAGGCGCGCAGCTGTTCGAACAGTTCCCGATCTCCGGCCGCCAGTTCGTCGACCGCCGATGCCCGCGAGCCGGTTCTGGTGCTGTCCTTGCGTTTCTTCGCAGATCCTGCTCGGGTGATCGCATCGTGTCGTAGCGCGACGGGCTGCTGTCCGCGTAGCACCGCCCAGGAGGCCTGGGTGGGCTCCAGGGTCTGGTGTCCGTCGGCGGAGACGCCGAGCAGCCCGGCGGCCAGCAGTTGGCGGACCACGGCCCGCCACTGCAGATCGGTGAGCTCGGTGCCGATCCCGAAGGTGCTCAACTGGTCGTGATGCCACTGTTCGACGCGTGGAGTGCGCCTGCCGAGCAGGATGTCGATGAGCTGGCCGGCGCCGAAGCGCTGATTGCGTTCCCGCTTGAGCCGCACCACGGTGGACAGCAGTTTCTGAGTGGCGACGGTGCCGTCCCAGGGTGTGGGCGGATCCAGGCAGGTGTCGCAGTTGCCGCATGGCTCGCTGGCCTGCCCGAAGTACTCCAGCATCAGCTGACGACGGCAACGCAGCGTCTCGCACAGCCCGAGCATCGCGTCCAGATGCTGGCCGAGCAGGCGCTTGTGCATGGCGTCGCCGTCCGAACCTTCGATCAGCTGGCGCTGTTGCACGATGTCGGCCATCCCGTAGGCCATCCACGCGGTGGCCGGCAAGCCGTCGCGTCCGGCCCGTCCGGTCTCCTGGTAGTAACCCTCGATGCTGCGCGGCAGGTCGAGATGCGCGACGAAGCGGACATCAGGCTTGTCGATTCCCATGCCGAAGGCGATGGTCGCCACCATCACCATGCCGTCGTCGCGCAAGAACCGGGACTGGTTGACCGAACGGACCGGCCCCGGCAGCCCGGCATGGTACGGCAGCGCCTCAATCCCCTCCTTGACGAGGGCCGCCGCGGTCGCCTCGACCGACTTGCGGCTGAGGCAATAGACGATGCCGGCATCGCCGTCGTGTTCGGTGTGGATCAGCGAGATCAGCTGTTTCAATGGTTGCTGCTTGGCTTCGATGCGGTAGCTGATGTTGGGGCGGTCGAAGCTGGCCACGAAGGTGCGGGCTCGTTGCAGGCCGAGCCGTTCGGCGATCTCGTGCCGGGTGGCGGTGGTGGCGGTCGCGGTGAGCGCGATTCGCGGCACGTCGGGCCAGCGTTCGCCCAGCACCGACAGCTTCAGGTACTCCGGGCGAAAGTCGTGGCCCCATTGGGAGACGCAGTGCGCCTCGTCGATGGCGAAGACTGAGATTGCGAGCCGGTCGAAGAACTCTCGGGTTCGCGGCAGGTCGAGGCGTTCGGGAGCCAGGTACAGCAGGTCGAGCTCGCCGTTGAGCGCGCGCTGCTCGGTGGCCCGCTGCTCGTCGTGGTTCTGGCTGGAGTTGAGGAATCCGGCGCGCACACCGAGGCCTTCCAGCGCGCTGACTTGGTCGTGCATCAGCGCGATCAGCGGCGAGATCACCACGCCCACCCCGGTGCGCACCATCGCCGGAATCTGGTAGCACAGCGATTTGCCGCCTCCGGTGGGCATCAACACGATCGCGTCACCGCCGGCGATGACGTGGTCGATCACCTGCGCCTGGTCACCCCGGAATTCGTCGTACCCGAACGTGGTACGCAGCACGTCGAGCGGGGAAAGATCAGGCATGGGGCCATGGTAGTCATCGATGCCGACATTGCGGCTTCGAGCGATTCTCCAGCTGCTCAGTAGCCGGCGAACGCGTCGGTCGTCAGTGTGCGCGCGTCGCGCAGGGACGGGGTGAGATCGGCGATGAGCCGCGGTGGGCCGGAGACGTATACATCTCGGGAGCTCAGATCGGGCACCGCTGCGAGCAATGATTCGCCGTCGATGTGGGCCGATGGGGCGAGTGTCCAGCCCGCAGGCAGCTCGTCCGGAGCCTGGTGGGCGAAAACGACAGTCGCAATGCCGGTCGCTGCGATCTCGTCACGGAAGGCGATCGTGGCGTCCGAGACCACATAGACCAGCACGATGTCACGGGTCTGTCCGACCGCTGTCAGGTGCCGCAGCTGTGAAACAAAAGGCGTGATCCCGATGCCACCGGCGAGCAGCAGGATGGGGCGGCGCGGATCTGCGGGCAGCAGGAAGTCACCCCAGACGCCCGTGGCGTGCAGCAGCCCGCCGCGATCCACAGCGGCCAATGCGGTCTTGAAGCTGCTTCGTGGCTGCGCACCGTCGCGGTAGGCGATCCGCAGTGTCGGCAGGTCCTCAGGTGCCGAGACGATGCTGAAGGGACGCCGAGTACCGCGCGAGTCCGGACGGTGATGGGGCACCTCTAATTCGAGGTACTGCCCCGCCTCGAAGCGGAGCCGGTCGTCGACGGTGAAGACGAGTTCCTGAATCGTCGGCGTCAACCAGCCGCGGTCAGCGAGAGTGACGTCGCGGCAGCCGGGGTTTCTTCGCTGGCGTCGGTCTCGGCCGAGCAGCCGGCGAAAACAAGAATGCCGGCCAGGCCGGCGACTGCCGCGCCGTAGCGGACGCGCTTGGTGAATGCAGCCGATGGGGTCATGTCGTGCCTCCAGAGAGGTTGGCGACGGCGAGCTGTACGCCGCAGGTTCGGATATGTAATTGCGTTGTCAACTACCGTACGTGGCGCGTGCAGCCGATCCGGTTACTGCAGGCTGTGGAGTGCCTGTGAGTGTCTCCGTGAAACTGTCCGTGACGTTGCGGCTCAACCGAACTCGCCACCGGCGATGGCCTGATCCGAGAGCTCCCGCCGCCTCAGATCGCCGGATGCTCACCACGCAGACGCCTCGACAGCTGACGCATGTAGATGCCGTAGGCGCTCGTACCGCAGGCTGTGGCCAGCGAGACGATCGCCCACACCGTGTCGACGGGAGTCTCGGTGAGCGCGAGTAGACAGATTCCGACGAGCGCCACGATCACGACCCATCCGGCGATGTAGTGGTCGATCGTGCGCTCGAACACCCTCGCCAGCGGAATGAAGTGCAGCCCGACGATCAGCGCGGTCACCGGGTTGAGGTAATCCGATAACCCGGCCGTGACGAGCAGGCTGCTCGCGGCGCCGATGAGCACGCCCTCGATCCCGAAGATGATGCCGAACTGCAAGCCGATGCGCCCGGTCTGCGCTCGTCGCGACGCGGTGTCGATCGTTGGGAATCGTCGGAGGACCCGAAGCAGGCGGATGCCCTCTACAACGAAGACCACCCCGAGGCTCGAGAAGGCGACGATCACTACGACGGCGAACGGGCCCGACAATCCGACAAGGGACCAAGATCCCCACAAGGTGGTGAAGAACGCCATCAGGATCAGGCCACACGCCGTGCCCAGCACGGCAGCGCGCGGGATGCCATCAGAATCACTGCTCACGGACGCTCCTCTCGGCATACCTGCGGCACTTGCACAAGCCGCATTGGCACCCTACGCGCGGAACCGTTCAGAATGCGGTCCGCTGCCGGGCACAGCAGCCGAATCGTGTAGGCGTCACTTGGCGATGATGTCCTTCACCCAGCTGATGAAGTTCGTGGCGGCATCGCCACTACGCTCGGCCATGGTATGCGCCTGTGCCCACACAGTCGCGAAGTCGACATCATTGACGCCGTGGTTCTGCAGGGCGAGGGCCAGGTTGATCTCGACGGTATTGGCGGTGTCCCCCTGCATGATCCCGGTGCGGATCCGCCAGTGTGGTGCGACCGTCGAAGTCTGGAAGCCGTTGTAATGACTCGACAGATAGAACATCGGGTTGTACATGTCCACCCGAAGACCAACGTCCTTGCCGATGCTGTCTGTCTGCGCGAAGTCGCTGTCGTACTGCGCGGCGGAGAATGCCGAATCCCATCCCGACAAGCCGGAATAGGTGGTCTCGTGCGCGGCCATCGCATCCCGCGATACTGCGGCGAAGTGCAACCCTTGTTCGCCCAGGCCGTGGACGACGTTCTCTGTCGCGCTGCGGTCGGGAGCGTCGAAGGCACCCACGCTCTTGGTGGGCGGCTTCTGACTCGCCACGAAACCGGCAAGCCCGCTCAGGGTCGCGGTGTTCGTCGCGGAATCGTAGCTGACCCAATCGGTGTCCGCGTTGAGATATGCGATGTAATCCTCGACGATGTCATAGGTCGTGGCTTCGACCGACGATCCTGCTCCTGCGGGGCCACCCGGCATCCCGCCGCCGCCCGGCATATCGCCGCTGGGCATCTCTCCTCCGCCCGGAGTTTCGCCGGGAGACGGCATTCCACCACCCGCCGGTGCCGTTCCGCCGCTCGGCATGCCCGCCATGACACTGGTCGATGGGGTGTAGGGAAAGGTGGTGTCGGACAGAAAGTCGTTGAGCGACTGGGTGATCACTTCGACCACATGGTCGTAGTAGCTGCCCGACAGATAGACCCCACTGGCGGTGGTGTCGAGGCTCAGCTGGTTGTTTGCGGAGTCCTTGAGGCCGAGTTGGTTGATGTACTCGCCGAAGGCCGCGGCGAGATCCTTGGAATACGCGGCCGTCCAGGTCCCCGGTGCACGTGTGTCCGTTGAGGCGAACTGCCCCATATTCCATTCGTAGGCGGCATTGGCATAGTCGAGACTGGTGATCGGACACCAGGCCATCACACCGGCGATCGCGTCGCTGATCGTTGCGCCGCGGGCGTCGGACATCGCGGCGCCCAGCGATTCGAGGTATGGCGTGTACAGCGGACTGTCACCTGCTGTGCCCATCACCGAGCTTTGTGCGCCGCCGCCGCTGTGACCGAACACGAACATCCGGTCCTGGTCGCCGGGGATGAGATCGTTGTTGTAGCGAAGGTATCGAACCGCTGCCTTGAGGTCGGTCAGGCCCCAGGGGGCATTGCCCGTGTAGGCCTCGGTGTTGCTGTCCTTGCCACGCATGCCGACGGCCACGTAGACGAAACCCGCCTCAAGATAGGCGGCAACCTCGTCGTGGCTGTAGCTTGTCGGCGGTTGCTGGGCGGAGTATCCGGGAGTGTTGACCGGCAGGACGATCGGTGCGGTTCGCGCCGTGAAATCGCCAATGCTGCCGGCATCGTTCACCGTAGCGGCGTAGCTGCCATCAGAGTTTGGCGTTGCGGTCAGATAGGCGCCAGGCACGAAAATGCCGAGGGTCTCGAAATCGGCAGCGGCCGGGCTCGCCACATACGACGTACCAATCTGCCAATAGACGTCATTGGTCTCGTCGTAGTTCCAAGCCTGACCGTCGAACGTCAACGCCCCGCTGTCGGGTGTGGGGCTGATTGATGGGGAACTGGTGTTTGCGGTACAGCCGGCCAGCCCGAGCGCGCCGAGGAATGTGGTGGCAACAGCGCCCTGCAGAAAAGTCCGCCGACCCAGCTCCATCTCGTAATCCTTCCTCTTGCCCGTCCGGTGACGTGACTGAGGCTAGGTGAGTCTCCTGTGTGCAAGCCACAGTCTGCTGTGTAGCAGCTGAGACGCCGATCCGATGACGGGCGAGGTAAGCGGTTCTCTATTGGCCCCGCGGACTACAGGTCCTGCCCGATGCGTTCGGAGAACTCGACCAGCCGGTTGGAGAACCCCCACTCGTTGTCGTACCAACCCAGCACCTTCACCTGATGACCGACGACCTGGGTGAGCGGAGCATCGAAGATCGAGGAGTGTGGATTGCCGACGATGTCAGCGGAGACCAACGGAGCTTCGGAGTACTGCAGGTAGCCCTTCAGTGGGCCGGTCGCGGCGGCGTCCGCGAACGCCTGGTTGATCTCGGCCACGTCAACGCTCCTGGTGAGGACGGCGGTCAGGTCGGTGATGGAGCCGACCGGGATGGGTACACGCAATGCGAAACCGGTGAGACGTCCGTCGAGCTCGGGAATCACCTTGCCGATCGCCTTGGCCGCACCCGAGGAAGTCGGGATGGTCGAGACCGCTGCGGCACGGGCCCGGCGCAGGTCGGAATGCGGCGCGTCCTGCAGCCGTTGATCGCCGGTGTACGCATGAACGGTGGTCATCAGGCCGCTCTCGATGCCGAAGCTGTCGTTGAGCACCTTCGCCAGCGGTGCCAGCGAGTTGGTGGTGCACGAGCCGTTCGAGAACACATCGGAGGCGGTCGGATCGAGCCGGTCGTCATTCACGCCCAGCACGAAGGTCGGCACATCCCCCTTGGCGGGAGCCGAAACGATCACCTTCTTCGCGCCCCCGCTCAGATGCGCCAGAGCCTTCGCCCCGTCGGTGAACCGCCCGGTGGATTCGATCACGACGTCCGCCCCGTACTCCCCCCAGGCGATGGCGCTGGGGTCAGCCGTGGACAGCACCTTGATCTGGTTGGCGCCCACGGTGATCACGTCGCCGGCGACACTGACCCCATCAAGGTGGCCGGAGATCGAATCCCACTCCAGCAGCGTCGCCAGGGTGGACGCGTCGGTGAGGTCGTTGACTGCGACCACCTGCACGTCCGCCTTGCTGGCCAGGGCCGCACGCAGATAGCTGCGCCCGATTCGTCCGAAGCCATTGATTCCGATACGAACTGTCATCTCAGTCTTTCCTCTCGATTGTCGTCGCAGCTGATGCTGCGGCAGGATGTTCGTGGTGCTGTGGGGCGGACGCGCGAAGCAGGTCGAGCGCCCCAGCGCAGGCGTCCTCGTACGGACGGGGATCGTGCGCCGCGATGGCCAAGACATAGCCACCCTGGATCGTCGCGGACAGCAGGTAGGCCAGTCGTTCGGGGTCGACCGCCGTGCTGAGTTCACCCAGCTCGGCCGCTTCGCGCAGCACCAGTGTCAGGTGATGATGGACGGCGGCGAAGGCGTCGGCGACCGGTGCCAGAAGCCCTGGGTCGGTGGCGACCAGCGGATCCTGGGTCATCCGGCCGACCTTGCACCCCTTCAGCGCGGGTCTCGGTCGAGTCAGATAGACCGCGATCTTGTCCATCGGATCCCCGGGCCCGGTGAGCAGATCGGTGGTGGCCGGAAGAAGGTCGCTGCAGTTGCGTTGCAGTGCGGCCAAGGCGAGATCCCGCTTGCTCGGGAAGTGATGGTACATGCTGCCCTGACCGACTCCCGAGCGCTCCCGCACTTCGCGTGGGCTGGTCGCCGCATAGCCGCGCTCCCACATCAACTCGCTCATCGCGGTAACCAACCGCTCCCGGGACCCCATAACGGCGACTGTACATACCTCTAGGTACAGACTCAAGCGCCTGGTCATCGACTGAAACCGCCACGACGTCGATGCCGCCGCTGGTAGCAGCGAATCCGATGGCGAGCCTCCCCCGTTTATTGAACAATGAACTTTTCCCTATTGACTTGGCCGCCGGCAGAACCGACGCTGGATGAAGTCACAGGAACCAGCACAAGGAGGTTGTCATGGCACACGGAGACATCACGCATATCGACATCCCGGTAAGTGACCTCGGGCGCGCGACCGGCTTCTATTCAGACCTGTTCGGGTGGAATATCGCCGACATTCCCGGCTTCGAGGGCTACCCGATGTGGCAGGCCCCGAATGGCATCTCCGGCGGCGGCCTCGCCCCACGCGACGATCGGTTCACTCAGCCACGTTCCTATGTCGAGGTCGACTCCATCGACGATGTGATCGAGAAAGCAACCCGGGCCGGAGGATCTGTCGCGGCAGAGAAGCAGAACATCACCGACAGCAGCTGGTGGGCCGTGATCATCGATCCGGACGGCAACCACATCGGCCTGTTTGAGGGTGTCGTCAGTCCGTCATGATGCCGTCCGCCCACGAACCGCGGTACAAGACCCGCTGAACGCGCAGGTCGGCGTCCAGGACGACCAAGTCTGCGGGTGTCCCGGCGACCACTCCGGCCCCCGGTAACCCGACCGCGCGGGCGGGATTGATGCTGGTCTGCCGGACAGCCAGCACCAGTGCCTCGTCTCGGGGCAGACCGCTGTTGAGCACGGCATTACGGAAGAGCCGGTCCATGGTGGCTGTGCTGCCGGCGATGGTGTCGGTGCCGGCGAGCCGGGCGACGCCATCGTGTACCTCCACTGCGAGCTTGCCGAGATTGTACGATCCATCGGCCATACCGGCGGCCGCCATCGCGTCGGTGACGAGCGCGACCCGGTCAGGGCCGACCTCGCAGCTCACCGCACGGTACAGCGCCGGGTGCAGGTGAACTCCGTCGGTGATCATCTCGACGGTGACCCGCGGATCTTCGCCCAAAGCCACCACGGGGCCCGGCTCGCGCTGATGGACCGGGCGCATCGCATTGAACAGGTGTGTGGCCACCGTCGCCCCGGCGAGGATGGCCGCCCTGGCTTGGTCGTAGGTCGCATCGGTGTGGCCGACTGCTGCGACAGCCCCGAGTTCGACGATCTGGTGGATCGCCGGCAAGGCACCGTCCAATTCGGGAGCGATGGTGACCATTCGCACCCCACCCCTAGCGGCCGCGAAGACCCGTCTGATCTCGGCCGGATCAGGCCGGCGCAACGCTGACGGTTCGTGCGCTCCGCAGCGCCTCGACGACAACCAGGGACCTTCGAGGTGGATGCCGGCGATCAAGCCCTCCTGCACCTGCTCGCCGAGCACGCTCACCTCGCGCAGCAGCTCTTCGGGACGGGCCGAAACCAACGAGGCGATCAGGGTGGTGGTGCCGTGGCGGCGGTGGAGTCCCACGGCGGTCCGCGAGCTCTGCTCGGTGGCGTCCGGGAAGGCCCCCGAACCGCCGCCGTGCGTATGCATGTCGACAAAGCCCGGAACCACGATCCGCGCGCCGAGTTCCAGATCAGCAGCTGCCGGATCGACCGGACGCGGAGGTGTCCCCTGCCCCAGTGCGTTGATCGTCCCATGGCTGATCTCCAGCCAGCCCGGGCACAGCACGTCGGTCCCGGTCAGGATGCGATCAGCGGTGATTATCATTGGTCGGCTCCCTTCGGCTCGCCTACTCACAGGCCCTGCCATTGCGGCTTGGCAGCATAGGTCTCGCGGTAATACCTGTACAGCTGCAGGCGCCCGGCGGCGGCCTCGTCCAACAACACCGTGACGTGCGGGTGATGCTGCAAGATCGTCGCGGGCCACATCGCGCTGACTGGACCCTCGGCAAGCTGGTGAACGG
>Ga0334882_1004922_pt1 | contig 10855 bp, 12 predicted proteins | sample GraSluR1_MG_5_FD_207226 | JGI IMG/M metagenome (GOLD analysis project Ga0334882, IMG submission 207226) | Sludge microbial communities from methane-producing bioreactor in Wageningen University, Netherlands - Granular Sludge_15_04-R1 | ecosystem: Engineered > Bioreactor > Anaerobic >... | reverse complement strand
AATAACTGGGCGATGAGCGAAGCGGTTGATTCCGTAGCAAAGACCTACGTCAAAGGTCCCGATGTGCAAGAGGGAATGCTCAACAGGGTCGAAGCTGCCATTCGGGCACATGATCCTTGCCTCAGTTGCTCCACGCATGCTATCGGGCAAATGCCGATCAAAATTGATGTGATTGATGCCGACGGCAAGATCACGAAGACCTTGCAGCGCGATTGATTTCTCGCAAGATGATAAAGATAATCCCTCTTCGTGAATTTCACACTGAAGAGGGATTATTTTCTCTCGAACACACACTGGAATAAGGTGATGAAAGCAAATACATTGGTCATAGGCTATGGGAACCCTGATCGCCAGGATGACGGCGTAGGCTGGCATATCCTGAAGAACCTGGCGGAGAGAGTGGGTCAAACCATCCCGGATGACCCGGGGGCATCCATCGAAATTGAAACAGAAACGGTCGATCTGACATACATTCTTCAAATTTTCCCGGAATTATCAGAAACGATCTCACATTATGACCGGGTGTGTTTTGTGGATGCACACACATCCGATATTCCTGAGGAAATTTCATGGCTTGAACTTTCTCCTGAATATGAAAAATCCCCTCTCACACACCACATGTCGCCTAAAACAGTTTTGTCCATTGCAGCAACGATTTTCGATCACACCCCGGAAGCTGTTCTTGTGTCCGTCCGAGGGTATGGCTTTGAGTTCCTGAGAGAATTAAGCCCACAGACAGCAGCGCTGGCTGAAGAAGCTGCAGAGAGACTTTGGGATTGGATAAATTCCTAATCGCAAGCGCGTGACTGTTGTCACTCAGGGGTGATGACATAATTCAATGTGAATTTTATGCATTCGATAGTATCGTTAATCACAAGCATAAAATATCAATATTCAAGCAAAAGGTTTTGATGCTCAAACAGGCAGATATTACAGCAACACTCAAATCTATACCCTGGTTTCTCGAACTTTCCTCGGAGAGCATCGAACGCTTAGCGGCTATTGCTGAGATTCACGCATTTGATCACGATGATGTGATCTTTTCTGAGGGAGAACAGCACCCATTTATCTATATCCTCCTGGAAGGAGAAGTCCTTTTAGAAAGTTTCGTTCCGGGTCATGGAACCTTACCGATATTTACGGCTGAATCACTGGATGTGATCGGATGGTCCAGCCTGACGCCCGTTGTCCGTCAAAAAACCAGCACAGCAAGAGTGATGAAACGCGCTGTTCTGCTAACCTTCCAGGCAGATCAATTAATGAAGATCTGTGAAACCGATTGTGATCTCGGGTTTATCATTATGCGTCGGCTGGCAAATATCGTTGCTTCGCGAATGCTCAACCACCGACTGCACCTGATGCGCTTGATCACCAATCAAAACGAGTGAGCAAATTTCTCTACAATTTTCATCCTAAAAGTACTATAATCAATCCATGCATGAACTTTCTGTGACCGAGAGCATCCTTGAAATCGCCTGCCGCCATGCTGAGCAAGCCCAGGCGGCGCGTGTGACCGATGTGCATTTGGTGATTGGTCGTTTATCCAGCATAATCGATGATTCGGTTCAGTTTTACTGGGATCTGATCAGTAAAGAGACCCTTTGTGAAGATGCCCGTCTCCATTTTAAGCGAACACCCGCAATCCTGACATGCCAGGATTGCCATCAGGAGTTTGAATTGACCACTGAACTCACACCCTGCCCAAACTGCGGCAGCGCCCGGATCAGGGTGCTATCTGGAGATGAATTTAACATCGAAAGTATTGAAATTGAAAGGAAATCATGAGCGATAAGCGCATAAAAATCGTTGAAAAAATCTTTGACGCCAATGACCGCCTGGCACAACAAAATCGGCAGCGCTTCGATGATTCTAACACCTATGCAATTAACTTAATGGCATCTCCTGGCGCAGGAAAAACAACCTTTATTCTTGCCACCATTAATGCCATGCTTGATTCAAACGTTCGTATAGGGGTGATCGAAGGGGACACTGCACCGGTGACCATCGATTCTGACAAAATTGCAGCTGCAGGTATGCCTGCGATCCAGGTCAACACGGGTGGGCAATGCCACATGGATGCCCTGATGGTCGAAAGCGCACTGGAACAGCTATCCCTTGAGGAATTGGATCTGGTGATCGTGGAAAATGTTGGCAATCTCATCTGCCCAGCTTCCTTTGACCTTGGCACACACAGCAAAATTGTCATTGCCAGCGTTCCCGAGGGCGATGACAAACCCTATAAGTATCCAAATATTTATCGTGGTCTGGATGTTTTGATCATCAACAAAATTGACCTCCTCCCCTATCTTGATTTTGATATGGATTACTTCCGCCAGGGTGTTGAAATGCTCAACCCCGGTCTTGAAACCTTTGCTTTATCCAGCAAAACAGGCGAAGGCTTAGAGAGTTGGTTAACCTGGTTGAAAAACAAACTGCCCCAATAATTGAAAACGCCCTCATGTCAATGATCAGCCGCCATATCCACATAACTGGCATTGTCCAGGGGGTTGGTTTTCGGCCATTTATTTACAACCTGGCAAAAGATCATAACCTCACCGGTTGGGTCAGGAACTCTGCCAGCGGTGTGGATATTGAAGTGACGGGCAATGAACAGGTGCAAAACGCTTTTCTAGCTGACATCCGCCACACTGCCCCGCCTCTCTCCCAAATAGATGAGATGGTTGCTGAGGCCATCGAACTACGGGTTTTCAGCGACTTTACCATCATCAAGAGCGAAGACCAGGACTCAGATTTCATCCCGGTCTCCCCGGACGTGGCTGTATGTTCGCAATGTCAGGCGGAACTCTTCAATCCCCAGGACCGAAGATTTCGATATCCTTTCATCAACTGCACGAATTGCGGACCCAGATTTTCAATCATCAAAGACATTCCATATGACCGACCACAGACGACCATGGCAGGGTTTGCGATGTGCCCGGATTGTCTGCGTGAGTATGAAAATCCGCAAGACCGACGGTTCCATGCACAACCCATTGCCTGCCCAAAGTGCGGTCCGCAGGTCTGGCTGGAAGTGCCCGCTGGCACAAAGGAAACCGCCAAAGATCAGGCGGTAATTCAAGCCCAAAAAATGCTTTCAGAGGGAAAAATCCTGGCAATCAAAGGACTTGGGGGGTTCCACCTGGCTTGTGACGCCACCAATCCAGCAGCGGTAGACCAATTGCGAAAAAGAAAGAAACGCTCAGAAAAACCTTTTGCTTTGATGGCATTTGATCTCGAGACCATCCAAAAATATGCAGTCATTTCAGAGCAGGGATTGAAACTGCTCACCAGTCCACAAGCACCCATTGTTCTTCTGCCGGTAAAATCTGCAGCGAGAAAGTTTGCCGAGTCTGTTGCCCCCGGGCAAAAAAGCCTGGGCTTTATGCTGCCCTACACGCCTTTGCACCTCCTATTGCTGGAACCAGGAACGGATGCGCCTGAGGTGCTGGTGATGACCAGCGGAAATCTGTCCGAGGAACCCATTGTACATGAAGATCAGTCTGCTCGAGAGAAATTGGGTGCAATTGCAGATGGCTTTTTGCTGCATGATCGGCCCATCCATCGGCGGATTGACGATTCCGTCTTTGCACTGGTAGAAGATAAGCCCTATCCGGTTAGGCGCGCTCGGGGTTATGCACCTAATCCGATTAGAGTGACAGAAACATTACCGCAAATTCTCGCCACGGGTCCGCATATGAAAAACACCTTTTGCCTGACCCGGGATAGGTATGCCTTCGTCAGCCACTATATCGGTGAAATGGAAAATTGGGAAACCTATCAGGATTATTTGCGCGCTATCCAACATTACGAAGCGCTTTTCCGCATCCATCCGATAGCGATTGGATATGATCTGCATCCAGACTACCTGGCAACCCGGTACGCATTGGAAAGGGCAAACAGAGAACACCTGCCCCTTTATGCAGTTCAGCATCATCATGCCCATCTGGCTGCTGGCATGATCGAAAACGGTTTATCCCCGGATCAAACTGTAGCAGGCTTTATCTATGATGGCACAGGTTATGGAACAGATGCCACCATCTGGGGGGGAGAAGTCCTGATTGGAAACTGCCAGGATTTTTCAAGGCACCTGCACCTCAAACCAGTCCCGTTGCCCGGTAACGAAGTCAGTATTCGGAAACCTGCACGGATGGCGCTCAGCATGCTGTGGGCAAATAACTTGCCCTGGGACCCAAACCTCCCATCAGTCCAGGCGCTTTCCCTTGTGGAGCAGAACGCGCTTAGAAACCAGCTTGAGAAAAACATCAATGCACCACTGACAAGCAGCATGGGACGCTTATTTGACGCTGTGGCTGCTTTGATTGGCTTACGCCAATCGATCAATTATGAGGCGCAAGCAGCGATTGAATTAGAAGCATTGGCTGATGACCGGCAATTGGGGTATTATCCATGGGAAGTTGAAGGTGATCAGATCATTGTCAAACCTACATTATCGGCTATTCTAACCGATCTATCGTCTGGGGTTTGCACAGCCGAGATCTCAGCAAAATTTCATCAAACGCTCGCGCAGATGACTTCAGAAATTGCCAGTCAAATTCACAAAACGACAGGAATCCGCCAATTTGTGCTTTCAGGTGGTGTATGGCAAAATCGATTTCTGCTCGAAAGAACCCTTCCACTGTTGAGGGAAAGCGGCTTTGAAGCGCTTATTCACCACCAACTCCCTCCAAATGACGGTTGCATCGCTTTTGGTCAGGCGATGATCGCTGCTTACCGGTATATGCAAGAAAAGGAGTAAGGTATGTGCCTTGGAATACCAGGAAAAATTATCTCAATTTATGAAGAACATGGCACCAGGATGGCAAACATTGATTTTGGCGGCGTGAGTCGTGAAGCCTGTGTTGAAGTTGTTCCAGAAGCGAAACCAGGCGATTGGACTATTGTTCATGCGGGTTTTGCCCTGAACCTTCTAAGCGAAGAGGAAGCTCAGGAAACGCTTGAAATCTTATCTGAAATGGCCAGGCTTGCAGAACAGGATGATCTTGACCACGGTGAATGATTCAACCTCTCCAAACTTCCTAACAGGATACCGTGATGCACATCTGGTTCAGGGGGTGATCAAACAAATCCACCAACGGATAACCCAACCATGGACGATCATGGAAATTTGTGGTGGTCAGACACATGCTATCATGCAATATGGGCTGGATCAACTTCTGCCAGCTGAGATTGAACTGGTGCACGGTCCTGGTTGCCCGGTGTGCGTGACTTCTTTGGAATTGATTGACCAGGCACTATGGATCGCCCAGCAACCTGATGTGATCTTCACAACCTTTGGCGATATGCTGCGAGTGCCCGGTTCAAATGGTGATCTCTTCTCTGTCAGGGCAGCAGGTGCTCAGGTACGTGTGGTTTATTCTCCTATGGATGCAGTCAAAATTGCCCAGGAAAACCCGGACAAACAAGTCGTCTTTTTCGCTATCGGATTTGAAACCACCGCCCCAGCAAACGCGATGTCCGTCCTTCAGGCTGAAAAAATCGGTTTGGAAAACTTCTCAATCCTTCCCGCCAATGTCCTGGTTCCGCCGGCGATGCACGCCATCCTATCCAGCCCAGAAAATCGAATCCAGGGGTTCCTGGCTGCCGGGCACGTCTGTGCCGTGATGGGATACTGGGAATATCCACCCATTGCAGAAAAATATCAAATCCCAATCACCGTAACAGGTTTTGAACCTCTTGATTTGTTAAACGGAATTCTTCATACAGTCATTATGCTGGAAGAAGGGCGCACTGAGGTTGAAAATGCATACACGCGTGTTGTCTCCTATGAAGGAAATCAGTCTGCCCAACAGTTGATCAATCGGGTATTTCAGACGGTTGATCGTAATTGGCGCGGTATCGGGGCGATCCCCAAGAGCGGGTACGGATTACATGAAGCGTACAAACACTATGATGCATCCATGAAGTTTCATAGCACCGGTATTCAAACAGAAGAATCTCCTCTTTGTATCGCAGGACAGGTGCTGCAAGGGTTGAAAAAGCCTTACGAATGCCCGGCTTTTGGAACACAGTGCACACCCCAATCCCCTTTAGGCGCACCAATGGTCTCCTCAGAGGGCGCTTGCGCTGCGTATTATCGATTTGGTAGGAAAACAAAATGAGCCAAACTGACCCTATAAAACCCATCCAAATCCAGGGACCAGTTTGCCCACTACCCCATCATCACACCGAAACTGTTGTGATTGGGCACGGCAGCGGCGGACAGATGACACGGGATTTGATCATCAACATCTTTCAGAGAGAAATTGGTAACGAGTTCCTTGCACAGGGCAATGACGCAGCCCTTATCACATTCAACGAAGCGCCAGGACGAATTGCGATATCAACCGATTCGCATGTGGTTTCGCCTTTGTTTTATCCAGGTGGCAATATCGGGCGTCTTTCAGTCTCCGGTACCGTTAACGACGTTGCCATGTTAGGCGCTGTGCCAGCGTACCTCACCGCCGGCTTTATTATCGAAGAGGGATTCTCGATGGACTCTTTGAAGCAAATTCTGATTTCAATGGCAGAGACCTGCCGTGAAGCAGGGGTGCAGATTGTTGCCGGGGACACAAAGGTCGTGGAAAAAGGCAGTGCTGACGGTCTGTTTATCAACACCGCAGGTTTTGGTATCATCCCTGAGGGACGCCATGTAGGCGGACAATACGCACAACCAGGAGATGTCGTGATCATCTCCGGATCAATAGGCGATCATGGTATCGCTGTTCTCCAGGCGCGGGGAGAGCTTGGCTTTGATTCCGAAATCAAATCCGATGTCGCGCCGCTGAACCACATGATCAATGATTTGCTCACTGCCATTCCCCAGGTGCATGTCCTGCGCGACCCCACTCGTGGTGGGTTGGCAACGACTTTGAAGGAAATTGCCTGTCAGAGCCAGGTGAGTATTCACCTGGAGGAAGAAAGCATCCCCGTCAAACAAAATGTCAGAACTGCCTGCGAAATGCTGGGATTTGATCCCCTTTATTTAGCCAATGAAGGCAAAGTGATTGTCATCCTCCCCCAGGAAAAGGCTGATGACGCCATCCAGATACTTAAGAGTTCTCCGTACGGTGTGATGTCTACGCGAATTGGATATGTTTCACAGGAAGATCCGGGAAATGTTCTCCTCCAAACTGCCTTTGGCACAACCCGGATTCTGGATATGCTTGCCGGCGAGATCCTTCCGCGAATATGCTGATGCTTGACCAATAACGACGATACCAAATATACTTATCTAAATTTATTCAATTACAGGACCATTATGAAAATCGATTACAAAGAAACAACCAGCGATTTACTCACCCGGATCAACATCCACGATGCATATGGGTCTCGAGACATTGACAAGTGGATGCTTGAGGTGCTCCCCCTCGCCCAGGGCATGACCATTCTCGACGTTGGCTGCGGCGCGGGGAAACAATGCTTTTCCTATTTGGCACATCTAAGCGGCAAAGCGACCATCACTGGCGGTGATGTTTCTGAAGAACTGCTTGCAAAAGCGGAAGAGGAAAACGCTAAATTGGGCAATCGTGTTTCATTTCAAACACTGAATTTCAACCAACCGTTTCAATTTCCCAACCAAACTTACGATCTCGTCTCTTGCTCATTTGCCATCTACTACGCAGAAGACATTCCCTTCACGATCAGTGAAATGCATCGTGTTCTCAAACCTGGAGGCAACCTCTTCACAACCGGACCGATGCCAGAAAACAAACAGATGTTTTATGAGGTTATCAAAGAAGCGACAGGAAAAGAGATTCCGCCTATGCCCGGCAGCTCAAGGTATGCATCTGAAATCTACAAAACAATTGAAGACCTCTTTTCTGAGGTCAAGATTCACATCTTTGAAAATCCCCTCACCTTCCCCAATGTTGAACCCTTCCTCGCCTACACCAGAGCGTCACTTTCAGAAGACCGCCTGCTGTGGAATACATTCTTTCAGACAAAAGAAGATTTCGAAGACATCATGGCAAAAATTACCGATGTTGCCCAAAAATGGTTTGAACGCGATGGACAACTGGTCATGACAAAAGTGGTTGGTGGAATCCTGGCTACTAAGTAGGTGTGTATGAATCACAATATGACATTCTTTGGGGAAACAATTTGCTGCATTGGCGCGCATCCTGATGATATCGAGTTGGGTTGTGGTGCCCTGATTGCAGATATCGTAGACCAAACTAACGTGATTTGTGTGACCCTCTCGGATAACCAGAAAAATCCAGATTTGTCTAACCTGGTAGATGAATACTATGCCAGCATGGATATCCTGGGTGTCAAACGAGAAAATGCGCTTCTTTATGACTTTACAACCCGTCGTTTCCCCGCTGCCAGGCAGGAAATTCTTGAAGTCATGCTGGAACTAAAAAGAAAATATCATCCAGAAGTTGTCCTTGTTCACACCTCCCAGGACATTCACCAGGATCACAAAACGGTGACAGAAGAAGCGCTTCGTGCTTTTCGCGGCACAACCGTCCTGGGGTTTGATGTGCTCCGTTCCAGTTATGGTTTTTTCCCCGATTTCCTGGTTCAGGTTTCTGAAGAGGCTGTCAACAAAAAAATACAGGCGCTACAAGCCTATAAAACCTATGCCGACAAGTATTATTTTGACGAAAACATCATCCACGCCACAGCCATCCGGCACGGCGCACTGGCAGAAAGACCCTTTGCTGAAGGATTTGACATCCTCAGAATTGTCGGTCAGTTTGGTAACAATCCCCGATGATCAAAGAGGCTGCTTTTCGCAGCCCCTTTTTTTCTCAGCTAATCCTCAAACCCAATTTCCACTTTCCCATCCGAGACCCGAACAGGAAATGCCCGCACATTTGTGACCGCTGGCAGTGCCAACACTTCACCGGTACGCACATCAAAGCGTGCGCCGTGCCTCGGACAGACAATCTCATGCCCTTCCAGATCCCCATCCCCTAAAGGACCATCGTCATGGGTGCAGGTGTCTTCGATGGCGAAGAAATTACCGTCAATATTAAAGACAACTATCGGTGTACCTTTTAGCTCAAGAAAAATCCGCTCACCAGGTGGCAGGTCTTCGACACTGCAAATTGAGTAGAAAATCATTTCTTCAATCATCATTCCCTTTGAAAAAAGGCGGTCAGCAACTGACCGCCTTTTAATGACATTGCGTTAAACACTTAACTTGTCTGATAGCCGGTCGGACGTGTGTTGTCTTTCTTTGCCTCTCGCATCAAATGAGAATCAAACGGAAACCATAAAATGTGGTCTGGAACCATCCAGCCATCCGTCAGGTAAACATTGGTACGAAACTGCACGGCAACCATTTTCTCATCGACCTGGACAATAATTCCTCGTACCCAATCACGAATGCGTTCGCCGCCTTTTTCGTGATCACATAAAACCTCAACAGCATCACCGACTTGATAGGTCGTATCCTCATCTGGCGGCCTCATAAATGGAGATCTTGCCATCTATCCTCCTGATTTAATCATAATCAATAATTTCTTAAAGAAAGTCAACTCATCTATTGTAGCAGATTACAAAAGATAATTCTATTAGTATTTTATAAAACTTTGAATCTTATCGCTCCGCCATCTTTTCGGTAATCGCTTCTTTGAAGCGATTTTGAACACCCTCAATGGGAATGCGCGCCATGATAGGAGCAAAGAATCCCATCACGATCAGTTGTTCCGCTTCCTTTCTGGGAATACCGCGGCTGAGCAGATAAAATAATTCGTTTTCGTCAATTTTCCCCACCGTCGCACCATGAGTGCAGCGAACATCATCCGCCAAAATCTCAAGCCCTGGGATGGAATCAGCTCGCGCCTGTTTGCTGAGGATCAGGTTGCGATTCGCCTGATAGCCATCCGTTCCATCCGCCCCTGGGGCAACATAAATCATCCCCTGCCAAACAGATCGACTGGCATCCAGCAATGCGCCTTTATAAAGCAAATCACTGGTCGTATTTTCAGCGAGATGGTTCTGCTGAGTGTCATGATCCAGATGCTGGTTGCCATTTGTAAAATAAAATCCCGACATCCTCGCCATGGCGCCTGGCTCAGCAAGATCAATATCAGAGAAATTCTTGGTCAGATGAGTCCCCATGGCACCAAACACCCACTCCAAATTTCCATCCCCCATCACCCTGGCACGTTCACGGGTCATTGACCAGACATTCCTTCCCCAGGATTGTAATTCCACAAAGGTTAACCTCGCATTTTGCCCAACGAAAATCTCTACGATGCCATCATGAAAAACCTGAGACCGGTCATCGCTGGTTGCTGAAGAACTCTCGTGCACAAAAGTAACAGATGCCCCGTCTTCTAACCAGAGAAGTAAGTGATTGATGAAAGCAGTATCCTCGCCAGCGCCCCAGTAAAGACTGTGCAGCGGCTGCTCAATCACAACATTCTTGGGAACATACAAAAACACGCCATCTTGACCCAACGCTGCAGCAAGCGCCGTGAATTTATCCTCATCCGGAGCGACAATTTTGCCAAGCAAATTACCTACGAGTTGTGGGTATTTCTCTTCTGCAAGCGCGAAATGGGTAAAGATCACCCCCTGTTGGGCTAAAGACTCATCCAGCTGACAACCTGCCTCCAGCGCGCCCGAAACGATCCGTCCTGAGGGCTCTTCACCAATAATGACTGGGTCTAATAAGCGAGCAGGTGGGTCCAATCTGAAACCATTTTCAGGAATTGTGAACTTATCAGTCGCCAACCCGCGAATGTCCGTTCGCCGCCAGGGTTCATCTCTTAGTGTTGGAAAGGGCAATCTTTGAAAGGCTTCCCAGGCGGCTTGATGATAACCACGGATTTGGGAATGATCTGATTGATTGACCATTTCCTGTGGAAACGAAAACTCAGCCAATTCATTTCGCTTACGG
>Ga0334882_1004919_pt1 | contig 10857 bp, 8 predicted proteins | sample GraSluR1_MG_5_FD_207226 | JGI IMG/M metagenome (GOLD analysis project Ga0334882, IMG submission 207226) | Sludge microbial communities from methane-producing bioreactor in Wageningen University, Netherlands - Granular Sludge_15_04-R1 | ecosystem: Engineered > Bioreactor > Anaerobic > Unclassified... | reverse complement strand
AAGTTCATAAGAGATCAGGTGGAGGCGGCCGGGGCGAAAGGTGCCGTCCTCGGGATCAGCGGCGGCCTCGACTCGGCGACCGTCGCCTTCCTCGCCGTCCGGGCCCTGGGGAAGGACCGGGTCCTCGCCCTCCACCTCCCGGAGGCGGGGGTGACGCCAAAAGAGGATGTAGAGGACGCGAGGAAGGTCGCTTCGATCCTCGGGATCGAGGCAGAGGAGATCGACATCTCCCAGGTGCTGAGGAGCTACTTTGCGGTCCTCCCCGCAAAGGCGGCTCCAGCGGTGGTGAACGGAAACCTGAAGGCGAGGGTGAGGATGTCGATCCTCTACTGGCACGCAAACCTTCTGGGCAGGCTCGTCCTGGGGACCGGGAACAAGACCGAGATCCTGCTCGGCTACTCGACGAAGTTCGGCGATTCCGCCGCCGACATCCTGCCGATAGCCAGCCTCTACAAGGACGAGGTGAGGGATCTCGCGAGGCGCCTCGGGGTTCCGGATCGGATCCTCGATAAGGCGCCGACCGCCGGCCTCTGGCCCGGCCAGACCGACGAGGGGGAGCTGGGGATCAGCTACCAGGACGCCAACGCCATCCTCCGGGGGCTGGAGGAAAGAAGGAGCCGAAACGACCTCGCGGCGGAGTTCGGGAGGGAGAAGCTGGCCCTCGTCGAAGGGCGGATCGCCGCCGGAAGGCACAAGAGGGAGCTTCCTCCGACGCCAGGAATGTGACGCCTCTCCCCGGCCGTCGGAGGCCTGCGGGCCTCTTCCCCAGAAACCCTTTTCCCCCCCATCGGCCATCCCGGGGGCATGGATCCCGGATCGGAGTTCGAAGGGGTCGGGGAAGGTCGCCTCACCCCGGTGACGGAGATAGATATTCGAGGGCTGGCAGAGGTCCGAGACGAGAAGGACGTCTTCCTATCGGTCTACCTCCCCACCGCCTCGAGGGAGGAGGAGGCCGAGAACCGCAGCTTCGTCGCCAGGAGGTCGAGGGCGATGGAGGAGGCCCTCCCGGCGGATCTGAAGGCGTCCTTCAGAGAGACGATGGCCACCGTCGAAGACCTCCTCTTTTCATCCCCCATCCCCGGCGAGAGGGGGCGGATCGTCTTCGCCTCGGCCCCCGCCTCCTTCCTCGCCGTCTATCGGGTCGGGATCGAGCCCGCGAGGGCGATGGTGTTGGACGCCCCCCCCTTTCTGTTGCCTCTGGCGAGGATGAGGGTGGACTAAATGGACTACGTCGACTTTCTGGATCGTCAAAAGCTTGGCGGGCAGCAGAAGCTCTTTGGAAGTCATGCCAGTAGATATGACATGTCGATAGGCAATGTGTCGCTCATAACGAATCCACTTGCAGCATCCTGTTTATTTTGATTCTCTTGAGCAAGTCCCTGAGGCCTTCAATTAACCGATTTTGATCGTATATTGCTTCCTGGTCACTGGCTCCAATATCCGTGCCCCAGATCGATGATGTTCGTGGGCCTCTTTGACGATCTGAGCTTTATGTTCATCATAGGGTTTTTAGCGAGCCTCCTAAGGTTTTAACCAGGAGACACCCCCTGCCAGTTTCGATGTATTTCCTGAAGATCTGTTGAACACGTCTTATGGATACCTTAATGTCACAGATGATATATATTGTAATAGTCATCTGCTTTTTAGCGATCCTACGACTTGTTCAGCTTCATATCCCAAAATATTATTCCGGGCTTATATGGTGTGTAAATAAGTCAAATTAAAATATATATTTACAATTAAAGAAAATAAGAGAAAAAGTTAAATATTAGAAAAGACTACAAAGGTTAATCTAATCTCTTGCTAAGCAAGAAAATGGAGGTAAAGAATGTCTGATTGGAGGGAGGAAACTGCTAGAAGACTGCGCAAGCAGCTTGAGGTGCTTGAGACAAAAAAAGGGAGAAGCCTATCCCCTAACGAAAAAGCCCTTTTCTATCGCGGCTGCTGGGATACTCCGTCTTCTGAAGAGCCGCATTGCTATGATACTAAAACTCAAGATGAATGTGGGGGAAATTAAATAGATACCTGTGGGAATCCCTTTACGGCCTTTACATGATTGTATTTTAGACGCCGATCACTGGAATTGGTTTTGGGATTCCCATGGAAAACTCATTCATCTTTTTGTCGTTGCGTGATAATATGCTGCTGCGTCCATGCGACGGGTATGCAATGCTCTACAGTAAAACTGGTGATGTGAGATTAATCGTCTCCCCGTCAGAGGCTCTGATTTTGTCTTTGTGCAACGGGAAAAGCGTACTTTCTGATATTGCCTATATTTACAGTAAAACCTTTGACGTTGATTATTTTAAGGCGATAGATTCTGTTAAATCAGTTCTTGAAAGAAATGCGTCGTATATCAGGAGGAGTAATAAGCCTGTAGAACTCCCGAACGGGATCAATCCCCTTGATTTTATAATGTTTTCGCGAATGGATGAAATCGCAAGCGGAAAATGGCCGCTCGATCCGCCTTGGGAAGTTGGGCTTGTCGTTTCCTATGAATGCAATTTCAACTGTCGCTACTGCTTTTTGCCTGGAAAAAGACATATTAAAAAATGCTCATTAACAAGTATCAGTTTTGAAACCTGTCACAAAGTGATTGATGAAGCCTGCTCGTGGGGTGTGCCGTACATCGGGATCTTCGGCGGGGAACCGTTGATGTATCCGAAATGGGATGATCTGGCCTTACAAGTGCTTGACGGAGGCTCAATACCATTGATTACAACAAACGGTAGTTTGATCGGTGAGCGTGAGGCAGAAAAGATTGCTAAAATCGGCATTCCTAGAATTGTTGTCTCGCTAGAGGCCGTCGGTGCTGAGATGTTTTCCAGGATTACGCGGGGGCCAATTGATGCATATTCTAAGGTTCTGAACGCAATCCATCTATTGTGCAAGAACGGCGTGACGGTCGCTGTTAAGGGGGTTTGCATGCCCGAAAATATCCACATTATTGAAGAGCTGGCCGTTTTGCTTGCAGGATTCGGAGTTGAAGAAATGCATTTTGTGCGCATGGAGCGGGGTCATCCCTTCGGCAACAGCTCGAATTGTCCGGCTGCATCTCTTGAGGATCTGGAATACGTCCGGAGAATAACACGTAGTTTGTCGGAGAAACTCGGGATTAAAATCAATGGGCCGAGCGAACCAGCGAATGATGCATTTCCTTGCGGCAACATGCATATCGCCATGGGGATTAGGCCGCCTGGGTTGGTGGGAATCTGCGCAAAGTTTGCGGGCAATGCGGATTTTGATTTGGGGGACGTCCGCACGCAATCGCTTAAAGAAATTTGGTATGGTGAGCCGATGGAGAGTTTCCGGCGGAGTTGCACAGATCCTGCCTTAGTTGGCAAAGAATGCGCAACATGCAATTTGTTGCAGAATTGCAGAACAGGATGTTTTTATGACAGTTACATGGCCACCGGCAATATACTGGATCCACCACCTTATTGCAGTCGTTTGGGCCGGGTATAATGTTTGATTTGGTTTAATCGATTTATTTGGGATTCTAGTATTCGCTTCATTGGTCATCGGTTAAGCCAACCACACCTCGGTAAAGCGCTTTCTAGTGCCCTTCAAGGAGAGTTATACAAGAATTCTACTTGCCGGAAAACAGTAGCAATGGAGCTTCGGGGAGATGTCTTAATTGAGGTAGGCTAACATTGCTTGAAGTAGCACTAGTTACATGCGGATCTACCGCCTTCCCCACCGAGATGGGAAAGAGGGTCCTCGCCGTCGTCGACCTCCCCATCGACGCGCCCCAAAGGAAGCTCGTCGAGATCGGAAACGAGATCGCCCTCGCCGACGAGAGGGTGCTGTCGATGGAGAGGGCGGAGGAGCTCCGGGCCCAGATCCTGAGGGGCGGCCTCGCGGTCCTGGGTATCGAGGCGACGAAGGCCGCCCTGGAGGCGGGCCGGGTGAGCGTCCTCGTCCTCCTCAAGGACGCCTCGGCGCCGGGCTGGATCTGCGAGAGGTGCCAGGCCCTGGAGGCGAGGAGGCGGCCGCCTCCGGCCTGTCCGAACTGCGGTGGGCCGACGTCGGCCGTCGACGTCGTCAATGAGCTCTACGAGCTGGCGGAGAGGACGGGAGCCGAGGTGGAGTTCGTCGAGGAGGATGCCTGCCTCGCCTCGGGAGAGGGGGTGGGGGCGCTTCTGAGGTATTAGGGGCAGAATATCCGTCAGATCGCCGGCGGATAGCGTCAAAAATACGTGGTTCACTCCACCCTTCCGGGCTGCGATTAGCCGTAACGATCATGTACCATTCCCGCAGAAAAGGGCTGAGGGGGAGGAAAATATCGGGAAGAGACCTTCAATAGCAACCTCGATCGCTGCCCTCGGGATCGTCGCCCTCTTCATAGGAGTCTTCCTCTCCTCGGAGGCGGGCGTTGAGTGGAGGGTTTCTGAAGAGGGATTGCTGGAATACCGGAGACCCGCGCCGGAATATCGTTTGATCTCATCCGAGGATGCTGGTGCCTCAAGCCTCCGGGAGCTCCGCTTCAGCAGCCGGGGGGCGGAGGTGGCGGCCCTCCTTCGAGAGCCCTCGGCCAAGAGACCAGAAGGCTTTCCAGGCGTGGTCCTCCTCCCCGGGGCGACCGTCACCAAAGAGCAGGAGCAGGGCCTCGCAGAGCTCCTCTCCGGCCTGGGATACGCGACGATCGCCCTCGATCAGCGGAACCGCGGCGGCGTCGACGTGGGGGGCGATCTGGAGATGTTCATCAACGGCCAGGAGCCGACGGAGCACAAGATGGTCCACGACGCCCTGGCGGCGGCCGAGGTCCTGAGGATGCAGCCCGAGATCGATCCGGACCGGATCGTCTACCTCGGGGAGAGCAACGGGGGCCGCTTTGCCATCATCGCCTCCGCCCTGGACAGGAGGTCTCGGGGCGTAGTCGCCATCAGCACCTGCGGTTACGATGTAGAGGGGGAGGAGATCGATCTCTTGAGGATGAGCGGCCCGGACGCGGTCAGGTTCCTGCGATCCATCGATCCCGATACCTATCTCGACCGAATCCCGCCCCGAAGGTTGGTGATGATCCACTCGAAGAACGATACAGTAATTCCCGTCGATTCGGCGAGCCGGACCTATCAGAAGGCTCTGGAGCCAAAAGCGATGCACATCGTCGATTGCGCCACCCACGGCCGCTGCGGGGAGATGGACCCGTATATCGGAGAGGAGCTGGCGCGGATGGTATCGTGACGCCGATCTTCGTTTGCTTCGTCGCCGGATTTGGGGCGCTTTTAAGTATCAGGTATAATCCCGGAGAGGAGATCGGAACAGAAGACTTTTGACGGAGTGGCGCGTCTGAACTCTGGGGAAGAACCCAGGAGGACTCACCAACGCCCACGCTCCGCTTAACCCAGATCTCCGAAGGCGAGGACAGATACCGCGTCGAGATAGCGCTGGAGGGAGACGGCCTGCCCCGCCAGACCGCCGTCTCGGAATTCAATTTTGCACTATCAGCCCAGGACCGGGAAGACCTGCGCTGGTATTTTGAGGACTATTTACAGTACTTACATGATCCAGCACCAAAAAGGGCCGATCGCATCGAAAAGCGCATGGAGGAGATCGGAGTTGAGCTTTTCAGGGATATTTTTCAGGCGGATGAGGATACCCGCGGTCTGTGGGCGGAAGCTTTGCGCACACCATTGAGTGAAGTCAGGATCGAAGTTGTCACCGAAGTTCGAGAAGCAGCATCCATACCCTGGGAGCTTATCCGTGACCCCAAAACGGATGCACCATTGGCCTTGGCAGCTAAGGTCTTCGTGAGAGCTTATCACCGGGCGGTGCAGAGGCCAAAGCTCCCTGAAAAATCCTCCGGACCAATTCGAATATTGCTGGTTATCTGTCGCCCACGCGGCCGAGATGATGTGCCTTTCCGCTCGGTGGCAAGCCGAGTTGTCAAAGGTCTGACCCAGGAGGACCGCTCGATTAAGCTGGACGTTCTTCGGCCGCCAACGTTCGAACAGTTGAGTCGAGTTCTCCACGACGCGAAATCAAAGGGTCAGCCTTACCATGTTGTCCATTTTGACGGTCATGGCACCTACGCGGAAGTGGACCCATCTGATGACCTAGGAAGGATTGTGAGCGGGCTGAGCAGAGTGATGCTCGCTGGGTCAAGAAGATCTGGACCTCACGGATATCTTATCTTCGAAAATCCCTCCGTGAAAGAAAACGCCCAGTTTGTGGACGGTCCATCTCTAGGAGATTTACTCGTAAAAACCGATGTTCCATTTCTGGTGCTCAACGCCTGCAGGTCTGCTCATGCCGAGCCTCCTAACGCACCCCTTTCTCCAGAAGAGGCCGAAAATAAAAGCGTTCACGAAAATGTGCGCGCCTTCGGCTCGCTGGCTCTGGAGGTGATGGACGCCGGTGTTGTCGGTGTTGTTGCAATGCGCTACAACGTCTACGTTGTGACTGCAGTTCGGTTCGTGGAAGACCTTTACCACAACCTTGTACACGGTCAAACCTTGGAAGAGGCTGTGACCCTAGGGCGCAAACTTCTGCACGATCAGCCCCAAAGAGAGATCGGATATGAACCGCACATATTCCAGGATTGGACGGTGCCGATAGTTTACAGTGCTACGCAGGTGGCCATCTTTCCCGACCTCGAAGAAGAGGATAGGCACCTAATCAATACCGAGCCCGCAGATTCTGCCTCAGAACGCGCCAATCTCGATCCTGCCTTGCCACCAATTCCCGATGTGGGCTTCTTCGGGATGGATGAAACTCTCCTGGCGCTAGATCGCGCCTTTGACTCTCAAAAGATCGTCTTGTTGCACGCCTTTGCCGGAAGCGGCAAGACCAGCGCAGCATCAGAGTTCGCCCGCTGGTATTCCTCAACGGGAGGCGTTAACGGGCCAGTGCTCTTCAGCACCTTTGAGAGGTATAAACCATTAGCCAGGGTGTTGGACAAAATCGAGCAGTTTTTCGGCAGAGCCTTGGAACGATCTGGCATCCATTGGCTTGCTTTAACAGATGCACAGAGACGAGATGTAGCCCTCAAGATCCTAAAACGGGTTCCAGTCCTTTGGATCTGGGATAACGTTGAGCCCGTAGCAGGTTTTCCTTCGGGAACGGAATCTGCATGGAGTCTTGAAGAGCAAAAGGAGCTGGTCGACTTTCTGCGGGATGCGAGGGGTACAAAGGCAAAGTTCCTGCTTACATCAAGACGGGACGAAAGAAAATGGCTCGGATATCTTCCTGCACGCATACAGGTTACGACAATGCCGATGCAGGAGAGAGTGGAGCTGGCCAGATCCATCGCTGAGAGGCGCGGCCGAAGGTTTATGGATGTGGAAGACTGGACGCCGCTTCTTAAGTTCACTCAGGGAAACCCGCTGACGATAACGGTGCTGGTGGGCCAAGCTCTTCGGAACGGGCTCGAAACGAAAACAGATATCGAGGGTTTTGTGGCGGAGCTTCAGGCGGGCACCGCTGGGATCGAGGAGGACGAGAGAGAAGGGCGCTCCAAATCTCTTGGCACCTCGCTCCGATACGGATTCGATAACGCCTTCGATGAAGAGGAGCTGAAAAGGCTTGCCCTCCTCCACCTCTTCCAGGGGTTTGTGAACGTGGATGTCTTGAAAGCGATGGGCAACCCTGATCATGAGTTGTCTCTTCCCGAAGTGCGCGGCCTGACGAGAGATTACTGGATTTTGCTTCTCAACAAGGCTGCGGAGATCGGGTTGCTTAGGACCCGAGGCGGAGGGTATTACTTTATCCAACCAGCTCTTCCCTGGCACTTCAAAAATCTCTTCGAGGAACATCATTCATCTGATAAAGGAGCAACCAGGGCCTTTGTGGAGGCGGTGGGCTCTATGGGGAATTACTACTTCGATCAATATCAGGCTGGCCACCAAGAAGTAGTATGGCTTCTGGCTGCCGAGGAAGCAAACCTGCTTTATGCACGGCAATTAGCCATGAAAAATGGCTGGTCGAGGGCGATCATTGCAACTATGCAGGGTCTTCGTTGGCTGTATGTTCAGACCGGCCGATGGGTGGAGTGGACACGGCTAGTCGATGAGATCACATCCCTCTTTATTGACCCGAAAACCGATGGCCCAATTCTTGGCCGGGAGATTGATTGGCACATAGTCATAGATTATAGGGTTAAAATGGCCATCAATTATCGGCATTGGGATGAAGCGATGAGGCTGCTGAAAAAGGAGATTGAAATACAACGCGAGAAGGTGGGGTCGGTTGTGGCCGTCGCCCCAGATAAGATAGATGAAGATAGCAAGGTGGCTATTAGGAATTATGTTGTTTCGATAGGTGAATTAGCTCATATTCAATATAAAACAGGTGATGTCGCGTGTATCCAGAGCTATGAGGAGGCCATTGAGAAAAGTAAGATGTATGGTTTCGGGCCGATGGCTGCCGCATATCCCATGGACCTAGGGCATGCTTACATGACTATAGCTGAAATCCGGGACTTGAACAAGGCAGAACATTGTTTTAAGCTTGGCCTGGATCTGACACCCGAGTACAACGTGCTTGGACGAAGTCGCTGCTTAATATCCTTGGGGCATGTAGCTCTGGAGCGCTTCTTTGAGACTCAAAAAGCTAGCAGTCGGGAAGTCCAGCATCTTGAAGCTGCTCGAAACTACTTTCAGAATGTCCTAAATATTCTACCGCCAAATGCGGTGGCCGACCTGGCTAAAACGCATCACCTTCTAGGCATGGTTTATAAAAATTTCGGGATGTTCGAGATGTCCCTGAGACACTACCAAGAGACTATCCGCTATACGGATGATTTAGGCGATCTTTACTGGGGGGCACAAGCTCGCCGCGAAGCCGCCTTGAATCTTGAGGATGCCTGTAGACTATTCGATGCCCTGGAGTATGCTCGGTCTGCCAGGGAAAAGTTTGAGGCTTGCGGACCCGATGCTATCGAGAAGGTTCAGGAAACACAAGGTCTTATCGCGAGGATTGAATATGCCTTGAGGTCCAAATGAAATGATCCTCATGTGGTTATTGTAGATACTACCTCCAAAAAATAATGAAGGATATGATATGCTTTTAGATGAGATCGTTTATCCTGTGGAGCCCGCATGGGAGGGCGCGCTCTCTCCGCCAAAGGGGGTCCTCGCGCCGCCCAGCGAGAAGCTGCCCACGGTCAGCATCGGAAAGCCGGTCTGGTGGGACGACGAGGCGATCCTAGGCGAGAAGTGGACCCATCCATCGGGAGGGAACCGCTACGGCCTTGCGCGCTTCGCCTTCTCGCTGAGGCCCGAAGGAAAAAAGGTCGTGCGCCGAGCGGAGCTTATGGTGAGTTTGGAGGCAGAAGAAGGAGGCGGCGCTCCGGTCGTCTTCGACCTGTTGCCCAAGGTGACGACCGAGGAGAAGACCGGCACCTTCAAAGCGACCGTCGGCCTCGACTTCAAGTTCCTCTCCCTCGCCCAGGCCGAGACGACCATCGACTTCACCCAGAAGGTCCCGGTGATCGTCGCCGACGGGATCGGCGAGAGCATCGCCCGCTGGGCTTTCGTATCCGGCCGGGCTCATCCCCTCGTTGGAAGCCAGCTAGTCTACGCCATCTTGGAAATGTCAGCGGGAACGTCGGCGGCTAGGGCGAGCCTCACGCTCAGCGCCGAGGTTGTCACCAGCTTCGGCCCGATCCGGGGCATCCTGCCAAAAGAGGCGAGCGATCGGTTGAGCTGGGTGCTGAAGTGATAAAGCCCGATTTTTGCGATCAAAACTCAATGGCTGGAAGACGGCGGGCCGTCTTGCAGCCTTTCGTCTTCTTGGGTTTTCCTAGCCGACGACCCCCGGATACCCCGCCACCGTCGCCCGCAGGAGGACGTCGACGATCAGGGCCGCAAATAGTACCGCCCGGTAGTTCGCCCCCTGGTAGAAGGTCCTCTCCCCCCTCGCCGCCGTCGGATTTCGGATGAAGTCGAAGGTCTGTCCGACCATCCAGACCCCGGCCGCCAGGGCCGCGGCGAAGTAGATCGGACCGAGGCCTGTCGCGATCCCCAGGGCTATCGAGAGAAGGACCCCGACGACCCAGGCGGCGGCGACGAGCCTTGCAGTCCTGGGGATGCCATAAGTCACGGGAAAGGTGGGGATCCCCTCCCGCCGGTCGCCTGCCACGTCCCGGGAGGCGTCGCAGTTGGTGAACCCCCAGTCGGTGATGCAGATCATCGCCCCCAGGAGGAGGGCCCCGGCGTGGAGGCCGGGCCCGTCCTTGAGGATACCAGCCGGGGCCATGGCGAGCCAGACCCCCACGGGGACGATCCCGAAGGAGAGGCCGACGAGGGCCCAGGAGAAGGGGGTGGTCCTCTTCGCCGCCTTCGAGTAGACGGCCATGATCATCGTCGCTCCGATGAGGGCGACGAGGCTCTCAGGGTTGAGGTAGAAGGCGACGGCCGCCGCTATGCCGAATAGGAGGGCCGAGTAGCCGAGAGCCGCCGACCTCGTCACCTGGGACGACGGCAGAGGCCGGTCCGGCATCCCCACGGCGTCGACGTCGACGTCGCAGCAGTCGTTGTAGACGTAAGAGCTGGTGATGGCGGCATACGCCCCCAGGGTGGCGATGGCGAAGGGGAAGGCCGCCGGCAGGGCCCCGGTCGTGGCATAGGCGGCCAGGAGGGCCGCCGCCCCCGGAAGGGCGATGTCCATCGGCGCAAGAGGGGGGCGGAGGAGCTCGGCGTAGGCCCTCAGCTTCCCCCCTGCTGTCGTCTTATCCCCTCTCCCCTCCTCGCCGCCGCTCAACCCCTCTTCCCCCTCAATCGAGAAAACCCTCGAAGATCTCCAGGTAATCCTGGGGGCGGACGAGCCAGGCGAGCTTCCCCACCTCGCGGCCGATGGGGTAGATCTCCCGATTTTTCGAAAGGCCGAGGGCCTTCACCTTCGGAACCTCGATCT
>Ga0334882_1004918_pt1 | contig 10861 bp, 13 predicted proteins | sample GraSluR1_MG_5_FD_207226 | JGI IMG/M metagenome (GOLD analysis project Ga0334882, IMG submission 207226) | Sludge microbial communities from methane-producing bioreactor in Wageningen University, Netherlands - Granular Sludge_15_04-R1 | ecosystem: Engineered > Bioreactor > Anaerobic >... | reverse complement strand
CAACCCCAACCTTTTCCGCCAGGACCAGTGACTCTGCCTTGTACTGCTGGGAATACCTTTGCCTGCTCTTGCCTGATTTTGTTTTCGTTATCATCGAACGCCTCTGTTAAGAGAATGTACTCGCTTAACAGGATGTCACTCAACAACGGGCAGGATCAGTTGGACAAAGGCCAGTACAAAATCTTGTGACTGGCCCGGTCATAACAGCCACCAAGTACAAGAACCTGCGCTGCATCGGAATGTAGTTGAATGTCATCAGCAGTCCATACCAGGCCGGGACGATTGATCTGCATACCGCGCAGTTAAACGCATCGTCAGAGCTTGGCTGCAAATGAGTCATGGTACGCAACCGTGCCGAAAGGTACTGAACCGTTGAACGAAATGGCCTGGAAGTACTCTGTCGGCACGTCGGGCAGTACCAGCGAAGACTCGGCGTTGAAGCCAAAACGCGAGTAGTAGCTGGGCTCTCCAAGTACAACGCACCCGGCTGCGCCTAGGGCTTGGAGTTCCATCAACGCACGCTCCATGAGTTGAGCACCAATCCCTTGCCCCTGGCGTTCTGGCACAACGGAGATGGGCCCAAGTCCGTACCACTTGGTCGCACCACTGGAAATCGTTACGGGCGACACCGCGACATGGCCAATGACTGAGCCATTATCCTCTGCAACTAGCGAGACGGTGAGTTGACCGGATTCACGCAACGCCCTGACAATGAACTGCTCGGTGTGGCTAGAGTAAGCGGCGCTTTGGAATGCGGCGATAGTCACAGCCTCAATGGCTGAAGCATCTGCCGGGTCTTCTTTTCGGATCTTCATGATGTTTGGTCCGAGGTCTAACGACTGGTACTCAACCGCGCCCGTAGAGATGGCAATGGCATGCTAGACCGAGATGACCGTAACATGCCACAAACTTCCAAAATCGCTCCGGTAGAGGGCGTCGGATTGCAGCGCGGTGTTCGGCTGCAACATAACCTCAGTTTTCATCGCTGGTTTATAGAGTCACTCGATTATCTCTAATGCTTGATGATAGCGTCGGCCGTTTGTTCAATCGTCCAATCAGAGCTATCAAGCCACACGCCAATACGCGGTGTCTCCAGGCGCACAACCTGATCGAAAGCGTCGACTATTGCTCGGTCAGCATAACAAGTTTTACTACGAGCCTGATCGCGTGCAGCTACGACATCAGCACGGGGACATAACACAAATACGCTCACCGGATAGGAACCGAACGAGGCAACAACATCCGATAATGACGAGCCGATCACAATATCTTGATACACAACGGTAAAACCTGCATCGTGATACCGTTTGGCCACCTCTACCGCTACATCGTACCGCAATTGAAGCTGGCGTTCTGCTGCGCTGGATAATTTTGCTGACATTTCGGCTCGGCCATTCACGATCATTCGGCGGAAGATATCTCCGCGAAGATGAACACTCTTTGGCAAACGTTCAGCGACAGCTTGAGCAACACTTGATTTGCCAGCAGCCATAGTGCCGGTAATAAGAATAATTCGCGCTCGTATTGTCATAAAGAAGAGTATAGCAGACGGACAAATGATACAGCAAGGATTGCTACTGTCGAACGCCTGAGTTAAGCAACGTCGGCTTGAACGAATTGTTAGACGTGGGGCCGTAACGCTTTCAGCGCTTCCACGTCTGCGCCAACGATCTTTTCGAGGTGGCGTGTGATGTGTTCTATGGGCCAGTCCCACCAGGCTAGCTCCACCAGTTCCGCTGAAGTTTGTGGACTAAATCGGTGACGGATTAATTTGGCGGGGTTGCCACCAACAATGGTGTACGGCTCTACGTCAGAGGTGACAACCGATCGGGAAGAAATGATGGCACCGTCCCTAATCTTTACGCCTGGCATGATCAAGCTTTCGTAACCGATCCACACGTCGTTGCCAATGACTGTGTCGCCTTTGTATGGAAGATCACTTGGACTGGGCATGACCCGTTCCCAGCCGTTGCCAAAGATCTGAAAGGGATAGGTTGAGATGCCAGAAAGCTTGTGGTTTGCACCATTCATGATGAATTTGGCGCCACGGGCAATTGCGCAAAACTTGCCAATGATTAAGCGGTCACCGATGAAGTCGAAATGGTAAAGAACGTTTCGCTCAAAGTTTTCCGAGTCTTCTGGGTCATCGTAGTAGGTATACTCACCGACCTCGATGTTTGGTGATTTGATGGTATTCCGTATGAAGCATACCTGTGGAAAGCCACTCATCGGGTGAGGGTTTTCAGGTCGAGGGCCGTTCATTGTCTTCTCACATTTAACGCCCGAGTTAGGTGGCTTTGTGAGACGCGTATTGGTCGGAGATGGGTACGTTCCGGGCGATACTACCGTGCTCCTGGCGAACACGCATTGAACCGCAGATATGTGTTACCGCACATCGGTGGTGTTCGTGTACCATTCGTAGAGTGTACTAAAGCGGTCGATGCGCCACAATTGTGCCAAGATGAGGATCACCGCGCCCGTAATGCTCATCCACAGGTGCAATTGGACCAAGCCCCATACTACCACCACCATGCCACACAGGCCGAGGAGAATGAGTCGGCGGTGCATAACTGCATAGTGCTGGGGGATCGCTGTGCGATTCTGGAGCCAGATTTGTTCTCCGTAGATCCCTTTCGATGTCCAGCGCTTCGGGCGCGTGACGGGCGGGAACACTAGCACATTGAGCACCAGCCAGACGACAACGAGACCGATTGGCAGCAGACACCACCAACCAAGCCATACGCGGCTCCAAATGGCGAGCATGCCAGCCGGGATAGCAGCAAAGCGTGTCCAGACACTCCACGGATTGGCATGCCGTTGCCAGCGCTCATCGGTCATGAGTTGCATCGCTTGTGTCCTCCTCGTGTGCCTAGCATGCACCACTCCGGCAACATTGGCGACGTGTTGTATCACGAGCGGCTACATGAGAGCACATCAATTTTTGCATTGTTGCCTAACGCTCCGGTTCAGCAGCGGACCGTTCGCTGCAACCGGTTGTGTACGCCCGGTATGGGCGTGATCTCATGGGGTCTACGTCCCCTGTATGTAAACCCTTTTACTGTCGTGATGACAGGAACATAAATACTAGTCGAAAGCAAGGGCGAACCCGTGAGGGCTGGTCCGAAGGAAGCTGGAACGCAAAGCTATGAGTCGATGAACAGAAACGGCATACAAGGCCGAGTCTCCCGGTAAGTCAGCACAACATGACAAGGCTCCGGGTTTGGGAGATACGGTACATGCCGCGATAGCATAGTGACAGGTCACGTCCTTATCCGGGAAGACCTGCCCGGTATGCAATCCAACCCCCGTTGGAAAGCGCCATTGCTGGTAATACGTCTGGTTCCCGGACAGGAGTCAACAGAGGTCATAGTAGATAGTAGTCCGCCGCCAGTGGACGAAGGCCAAACCCAGAGAAGGGAAAGGACCCGTCAAGCTCGACTGTTGCGATGAACCCGACCAGGGGATCAGTTGGCCGGCGCGTTGGCGGCATACCCAATCCCGATGCATCCCTGTTGGAGCGGGTTCTTTCCCGGGCCAACCTGAGTGACGCCTGGAAACAGGTCAAGGCCAATCGTGGTGCGCCGAGCGTGGACGACATGCCCATTGACGACTTCATGGCCTACGCTTGGGAACATTGGCCGAAAATCCGTTCATCCATCTTTGCAGGAAGCTATAAACCTTTACCAGTCAAAAGAGTAGATATTCCAAAGGCAACAGGGGGCACGCGCCCGTTGGGGATACCTGCTGTGCTTGGCCGCTTGATTCAGCAAGCTGTTGCGCAGGTGCTGGCGCTGATCTTTGATCCTGGTTTTTCGCAAACAAGTTTCGGTTTTCGCAAGGGGTAGCGCGTGGCTGTTGATGCGGACTTGGCGAAGTTTTTCGATACGGTGGAGCATGATGTGCTCATGGCCCGGGTCAGCAAAAAAGTGGGCGACAAGCGCGTCTTGAAGCTGACCCAGGCCATACCTGCGAGCAGGATTGGTGATAGGTGGCCGACTTCATGACACCCGCAGGGATGTTCCCCAGGACGGACCGCTTTCATCATTGCTCAGCAACATCCTCCTGGATGAGCTTGAGGGACGAGGTCACCGTTTCGCCCGCTATGCCGATGACTTCGCCATTCATACAGCCATCTCAGCCGGTTTGAGCCGGAAAGGCCCACGGAGAGTATCCCGCACTCTGGCGACCCATTCGGGCATGACCAATCAATGGCTTAAAGATTAAGGTTTGCTTTCCATCAAAGACCTGTGGGTAAACATCCATTACCCGGCTACGGCTCGGTAGCTCATGAGAACCGCCTGGTGCGGACCCGTATGCCAGGTGGTGTGGGGGCTGGGGGAGTAAATCCCCCCGGCTACCCAATTGGGCCGCCGCCTTGGGTGCCTTCACCTGCTTTGTGCTGGCCGGTGTACCACGCAAGCGCCTGCTCCTCTACCCTTTTGATGAAACTATCCTTGGCCCTGTTGTACTCATTGGTATCCTTGAATTCATGCTTGGACAGCTCTTGCTTTAGCTGGGCATACTCATCTCTCAAGTCGGTATGAGCTCGCAAGAAATCCCGAAATGCCAAATGTCTCCTCCAGTGGGAAGTATCTTTGGCGATAACATGAATATTGGCAGCTGCGATGAATTCTTGTCCGCGAATGAATTCATCATGGACACCTATGATTTCCGGAAGCGCTGTGTCTGTGAGTGCTCTTAATTTTGCAAAGAGCCGTCGGTATGGCATGGCGGGTTCGTATTTCTTGAAGTATGTGTAGCCCGCAGCGATCATTGGAGCGACTGTCTTGTCCAGTTGTATTTCATCGCGCAGGCCCACCAATATGTCGATGGTCGGTTTCGCACACAGCCCTGAAATGGCGGTACTTCCAATGTGCTCAATGGCCGGGCTGAAAGCTATCAGCACTGAGGCGATGATTTCCTCTTCTCTGTGAAAGGCATTGACCCAGCTAGCCTGATATCCTTCGATGATTATCTTCATGGATCCCTGCTGAATTCCAGGCTACCGGAATAGAGTACAAACGACCCAACGCATGAATCAAGCTGCGCCACGAAACGGTGTTGGCTCAAATGAATTGTTAGGCGGCGCTTGCTTGGCTCGCTTTGTTGATCCTGTAGCGTAGCTCAGCCATGCCCTCGTTAATGCGACTCAAAGACAAAAGCTGAAGGGTAGGACTGAGCACTCTACGCGGAAACACAGGCTTGCCGTGACCCAGGGTAACCGAGCCTATCTGAACGATGATCTCATCTAGGAGGCCCGCATCAAAAAATTGCCCTGCAAGATCGCCTCCACCCATGACCCAAATGTTCTTGGTGCCTGCAACTTCTTTCATCTGGGCATGAACAGGCCGGATATCACCTTGAACGAATCGAATGTCTGCGCTCGCAGGGGCGTCAAGGTTACGGCTGGAGAAGACCCATACTGCCTGTGAATAAGGCCAATCGCCCTCATCCGCAGTGCCGAGTTTGACTGCACGCCTCAGCAACCATTCGTAGGTTGACGACCCCATTGCTATGGCGCCAACCTCTGAGATAAAGGCGGGATAACTTGTTTTATCCAGGTCTGCTAGCGGAAATAACCAGTCTAGCGAATCATTTTCAGTGGCAATGAAGCCGTCGATGCTTGATGCAGTGTAGTACTTAGTTGACATTGTCCACCCTTCAGTTTTGCACGAAATCAAGTTGTGTCACCTAACGATAAGCTAACCCGCTGCGGCCACAGCGCTCAATCATAAGCAACGCGCACCTTCCGCGGTCGGCTTGAATAAATTGTGTACGCCCGGCATGGGCGTGATCTCATGAGGTGTAGTCTCCTGTGTGTAAACCCTGTTCCTGTCGTGATGACAGGAACATAGATACTAGCCGAAAGCAAGGGCGAACCCGTGGGGGCTGGTTCGGAGGAAGCTGGAGCGCAAAGCTATGAATCGACGAACAGAAACGGCCGCGCACTCCGATGACACGGCCGGCCCATTCGCCTTCGATGGGCATGCGGCCTTCGAGGGTAAGGCCGAGTTAAATGAAGAACTCAATGGCGGCATCAATGTCTTCCACCACGATGCCGACATTGTCCATACGCTTGACTGTCATGATGTCTCCTGTATCAGGTGTTTGTTTGTCAAGCGAGGTATATTTTCTGCTTGCGTTGTGAAGTGGTTGTGTAGCCTTCCCTTAAAATAGATCCATTGAGAAGTAGAGATTTCTGGTAAACTTGCCTTATGGAGGGCACAATGAGGAAATCTCGATTTTCGGAAAGCCAGATTCTTCGGATTTTGAAAGAAGCCGAAGGCGGCCGCAAAGTAGCCGATGTCTGCCGAGAGCATGGCGTAAGCCAGGCAGCGTATTACAAATGGAAGTCGAAATACGGCGGTATGGAAGCCTCGGATATCTGCAGGCTCAAGGAGCTTGAAGAAGAAAACCGCAAGCTGAAGCGGATGTTCGCCAACCTGAGCCTGGAAAACGAAGCCCTGAAGGACGTTATCGCAAAAAAGCTCTGAGGCCGGCGGAGAAGCGCGAGTTGGTTGATTTTATGCGTTGCGATTATGGGCTGAGCATGAGGCAATCCTGTTCTGCGCTGGTGTTAAGCCGCTCGGTGTACAGTTACAAGCCCAGGCCACGCGACGACTCACCACTCATTGAAGCGCTTCTCACGCTGGCCGAGCGGTATCCGCGCTACGGTTTCGGGAAGCTGTTTTCGGTCCTGCGCAGGCATGGTCACCGGTGGAATCACAAACGGGTCTACCGCGTGTACTGCCTGCTGAAAATGAACCTGCGCCGGAAAGGAAAGAAGCGGCTGCCATCAAGAAATCCCAGGCTGTTAGCTGTCCCATCCGCCGCGAACATCTGTTGGTCCATAGATTTTATGCATGACGCGCTGTTGAGTGGCCAGCGGTTTCGCACGTTCAACGTGCTGGACGACTTCAGCCGGGAATGCCTGGCCATTGAAGTGGACACCAACCTTCCCGCGGCCAGGATTGTTCGGGTTCTGGAGCGGGTTGTGGCCTGGCGCGGCCTGCCTGAAAAGCTGAGAATGGATAACGGACCGGAGCTTGTCTCTGTAACTCTGGCGGACTGGGCGGAAGCAAACAGCGTGGAACTGGAATTTATTCAGCCCGGCAAGCCAACCCAGAACTCATACGTAGAACGCTTTAACAAAACGTACCGGAATGAAATTCTGGATTTTTATCTGTTCAGTACGCTGACAGAGGTGAAAGAAATCACCCGGACCTGGATCAAGGAATACAATGAGGAAAGACCTCACGACTCACTCGGAAAAATGACCCCAGCCGAGTTTGTCGTGGCCCACTCAACTCAGAATATCTCTACTTATGGATGGTACTAACTGGGGGAGGGCTACAGAGCTGGAGAAAGAAAACGCCAAGCTCAAGAAAATGTAGGCCGAGGCACAGATGAAAACAGAAGTTCTGCAGGGGGCCCTTGAAAAAAGTGGTGAGGCCGTCTCATCGCCGTGAGATGGCCAAAAAAGCAATTCAAAAAGGACGGTTGAATATCCGGCAAGTGTGTGAGGCCTTTACCATCAGTCGAACCTGCTACCGCTATAAACCCAAATTATCTGAAGAAAACACGCGTATCGCGGGCTGGCTGGTGCGGCTGTGCACTGAGCAACGCAGTTGGGGTTTTGGGTTGTGTTTCCTGTATTTACGCAATATCAAAGGGTTTGGTTGGAACCATAAACGGGTGTATCGGATCTACTGCGAACAAAAGCTGAACCTGCGGATCAAGCCCAAAAGGCGCATGGTACGCGAAAAACCCGAGCCGTTCTGCTAACCTGATACGGCCAACCAGAGCTGGTCCATGGATTTTATGCACGACCAGTTGCAAGATGGGCGCAGCTATCGTCTGTTGAATGTGATTGACGATTTTAACCGTGAAGGGTTGGCTATCGAAGCGGATTTTTCTCTTCCCACAGAGCGGGTTATCCGAACCCTGGAGCAGATCATGGAGTGGCGCGGCAAGCCGCATGCGATCCGGTGCGATAACGGCCCGGAGTACGTGATCCACCGGCTCCAGTCCTGGGCCGGGCAGGAAGGCATTCGTCTTGCTTATATTCAGCCAGGCAAACCGCAGCAAAATGCCTATGTTGAGCGTTACAACCGCACGGTGCGGTATGAATGGCTGGAGCATAATCTGTTTGAGGACATTACTCATGTTCAGGACTTTGCCACGCGATGGCTTTGGGCCTATAACAATGATCGGCCCAATATGGGCATTGGCGGCATCACACCAAAACAAAAACTGAGAATGGCTGCATAGCCTCTACTTTTCACATTGAACAAAAAAGGGAGGAGAACCACACCACCAAAGGAGTTGCCGTACTTTGAACAGACGTATGAGGCATTGATTCCGTTGTTTCTTTTTTTGTTGAGTGCACCAAGCTGCTGCTTTGCGAAGGCTTGGACTTTGTCTGTATCGGCCCTCTTTCCAATGCCCTGCGTACCAGGGCAACATATTGGTTGCCTCGGTCTGCATTGGGCGAATGATAGCGGGCAACAGCTGTCCAGCTATCGCCATGGCGATTCAGTTCCTGCCTGAGTATCCAGGAGCCCAGCAGGATATTGGCAGCCGGATCAAAAACCGCTTCAAGCGGAATGTCATACCGCTTCAGCCACCAGTTGTTGATCTGCATAACCCCGGAATCAAAACTTTTCCCGGCAGCCTGCGCCTCGCTGGCAGCGGCAAGGGCCTCTTCCTTGCTGGCAAAAAAATAGTCCCGGCCTTCCACATTGAGCGCATAGGGTATGCCGCCACTTTCAACCCTGGCAATAGCCCGGGTCAGTTCCGGCGGCACACCTACTTCTCGTGCTGCGGCCTCAAAAAAAGATGCTTGGTTCTCTTCCGCCTCAATCCCGGCAACAAGCTGGGGTTCATCTGTAACCGGTGAGGCCAGGGCAAGAGACGGGCACCAAAAAAGAAAAAACCACATCACAGCTAGCCAGGGCTTATTCATCGCTCCACCCCGGCAGGTTCCCTGGTCTTTTCAGCAAGGATGCTTTTCTTTACTGCGGCAAGCCCGCGCGCCTGGTGCAGATCGTTGAAATCTTTCAGACCCCTTGAGCGCTCATCCTTTGAGAAATCCGCAACCACCACCTTGGCACCGGAAATAGCAGCAGCAGCTTCCTTGACCTTCATCACGCCTATATTGATGCCGTCTGGCCGGGGTGGGTCATTATCCGCGCAGATGGTGATTTGCGCATGGGGCAGCTTTTTTCTGATCGCAAGCGCCGCATCCTTGATATTACCTGCATCAAAGGCCACAGTCACTGGCAGGCTCGTAGCCTGGTGTACGCTGGCACCTGTGGCATAGCCTTCCACCATCAACACCACATTGCCTGTTTCAAGGGCATCCTTGTTGGGCAGCACACAGACCGCTTCTTTCTTCGGGCAGTCTTTCTCAAACCATTTGCCACCATCTTTATTGATGTATTCCACGGTTTGCAGACGGCCTGTGTCCAGATCAAAACCCGGCACCACCAGGTTGCCCTGCCTGTCCTGGCGAAGTTCAAAGGATTCAACCCCCTTGCGTTGCAGGTAGGGATGATCCTGTACCGGTTCAGCATTCATCCATTTGGCATAGGCCCTTTTTTGGGCTTTTTCCTGCACCGCCTGGCGTTCAATTTCTGCTGCGCTCAGGGTGTTGGCAGCTTCCTTGTGCAGCTCACGTTTGGCCTCATCGCTCAGGACATGGCCAGTGGCCAGCCATTTTCCCTGCACCCCGGTTTTATGGTTCTGATACCAGCCATTGGGTTTGCCATCGGCAAAACCGCAATAAGCGCCATCTTTGGCCCCTGGCCTGCCGGTGGCCACCGGCACCCGCTGAATCTTTCCGTCCATGACCGGCTCACCCTTGATGAGCAGCCCTGCATCCCGTAACATCTGGCCGAACTCGGCAGCAGGGTTCACCACCGCAGGCGTTTCCTGCTGTTGTTCCGGTGCGGCCTGCCATTGGCTCAGGCGCTCAAGGTCTGCCGTTTTTGCATTGCTCATTTCATTAGCTTTTGGCTGACTGCTGGCTTGAATCCCTTTTTCCCTGCCCATGACATATTCCCTGATATGTTCCGCATCCCGTGCAGCCCGGATGATTTCTTTAGGGTCTTCCTCCAGAGCCTTGATCCAGCTGGCAATATAGGCGTGGTGTTGGCCGGGATCATGACCAATACCCAGTTCAGCCCCCAGCATGTAGCTGGCCAGTTCTGCCCTCAGCTCTTCCCTGGCATAGCCTTCACTGCCAAAGGGATGTTTCAGATCACGGTCAAGCCTGCTCTCATGCCCTGTCCAGTGGCCAAGCTCATGCAGGGCGGTTGCGTAGTACCGGTCAGGCGTGGCAAACTGTCCCCGTTCCAGCAGATGGATTTCAGCACTTGAGGGTCGGTAAAAGGCCCTGCTCACCTGGTCATTAAAAATTCTGGCCTCTGACTCTTTCAGGAGTTTTTCAGCCATTTCATGCCACTGCCATTCCGGGGTTTCAACCCGTGCAGGCAAGGGCGGCAGGCCCTCGATCTGCGAGGCATGAAAAACGGTTGAATAAAACACCCTGGGCCGCTCAAGCTCTGTTACTGAATAACGTTTCTGGCCATTCTCATCGAGAAGCGGTTTCCCTTGTTCATCCTTGAGCAGGGTTTCTTCCCGAAACTTCCAGTACTGTACTGTGGTGCCCCGGCTGCCCTTTTTCACCTGGGCACCAAGCTGTTGCGCCTGTCTGTAGGTACACCAGCGCGAATCAATGTTGTTCCCCTGCTGCATACCCAGCCAGACACGATTTATGCCCCGGTAGGGCTGGCCAGTGACGGCATTGACCGGGCCTTCCGGTATCTGGCCAGGTTCCCAGGGAACAACCCATGGAGCT
>Ga0334882_1004917_pt1 | contig 10861 bp, 7 predicted proteins | sample GraSluR1_MG_5_FD_207226 | JGI IMG/M metagenome (GOLD analysis project Ga0334882, IMG submission 207226) | Sludge microbial communities from methane-producing bioreactor in Wageningen University, Netherlands - Granular Sludge_15_04-R1 | ecosystem: Engineered > Bioreactor > Anaerobic > Unclassified... | reverse complement strand
CAAGGCAACCGCATCGAAACTGTTTTGATGAAGTATTCAGATCGCAATACAGTGTGCGTCTCCACCCAGGTCGGCTGCCCTTTGGGTTGCGTTTTTTGTTCCACCGGTCAGGGAGGGTTTACCCGTAATCTCAGTGCCGGCGAGATATTGGGACAGATTATGTTTGTCATGAGGTTGCTGAAAACAATCGATGAAAAACTAACCAATGTCGTTTTCATGGGGATGGGAGAACCATTCCTGAATTATTCAGCAGTAATGAAATCGATTGAGAACCTGACCAACCCCGAATTGCTCAACTTCGGTGCCAGGCGCATCACTATCAGCACGGTTGGGATTATTCCAAAACTTAGAGAGTTCACGGCAATGGATTCACAGGTAAACCTGGCTGTAAGTCTGCACGCACCAGAGAATGAATTGCGTTCGATGCTTGTGCCGGCAAACCGACTCCATCCCCTCAAATCGTTAATTGATGCCTGCAGAGAATATACAGACAAGACCCGCCGCAGGATAACCTTTGAATATGCCTTGATCCAGGATGTAAATGATTCTGATACTCACGCGAAACAACTGATCAGTTTGATCAAAGGCATGCTCTGCCATGTAAATTTGATTGCGCTTAACCCCAGCAATGAGTATCCTCTGCCAGGTTCCAGTCGCGAGAGAGTGGACGAATTTGCGAAAATATTGTCAGATTATGGGATTCCATGCTCAATACGTCTTCGACGCGGCATCGAAATAAATGCAGGTTGCGGGCAGCTCGCGCAATCTCAACAGACCAAATGATATAATCCGATTCCTATGGACAGCTTGTTTAAAAAATGGCGTGATAGCCTTCAAAAAACCCGTGAAACCAGTTTTGGCAAGATTGCTACTCTGTTTGGTGCTACCGAAATCGATGATGAAACCTTCGATGATCTGGAAGAATTGCTGATCCAGGCTGATGTTGGGGTCAAAACCACGCTGGACCTGGTGGATACTGCCATTGAAAAGACTGACGATCTTGGATTGACTAAAACCTCTCAGTTGGAAGCTTTGCTCAAAGAAGAGCTTTCGAATCTCTTGTTTGAAACTGAAGAACCGGATTTTTCCCATAAACCTACGGTGATCATGGTTGCCGGAGTGAACGGCTCAGGGAAAACGACCTCGATCGGCAAATTGGCTGCCAGGTACAAAAAAATGGGCAAATCAGTATTGCTGGTCGGAGCAGACACATACCGTGCTGCTGCTGCAGACCAACTTGAAATTTGGGCAGAACGTGTTGGTGTTCAAATCATCACCGGTCAGCAAAACAGCGATCCTGGTGCTGTCACTTTTGATGGCATTCGCGCTGCAGTCGCCCGCGATATGGATGTTGTCCTTATCGATACTGCCGGACGTCTTCATACACGTTACAACCTGATGGAAGAAATAAAGAAGGTCTATCGAGTAGCGGAAAAAGCCCTGCCAGGCGCACCGCATTATTCATGGATTGTTATCGATACCACTACCGGTCAGAACGCGCTTAACCAGGCTGAAGCTTTTGGAAAAGCAGTGAATCTCAACGGCGCCATTCTGGCCAAATTGGATAGCTCTGCCAAAGGCGGCATGGTATTTGCGATCAAAGACCAATTAAACCTGCCAGTGATTTACGCTGGTTTGGGCGAAAAAATTGAAGATTTGGAATTATTCGACAAGAAATCTTTTATTGACAGCATTTTTTCAAGGAACGAAGGAAAGTAGCATGGCTGAACTGACCGATCGAATCAGATCATTGGAAAATCAATTCAAATCTCTCCTGGAGCATCTTTGACTTAGCTGAAAAAGCTGAGGAATTATCCAAATTACACAAACAAAGCGAGGAATCCACTTTTTGGGATGATCCAACTTATGCCCAATCAGTGATGAAACGCATTGCCTACCTGGAAAACCAGATAGAGGAATGGTCGCAACTCCAAACCCAGATTGAAGGGTTCTCATCCTTATGGGAAATCGATGATGGCAGCCTGACCGAAGAAATTGAGCATCAGGTTAACATTTTTGAAGACCTTATCGCAAAGAAGGAAATCAGCCTATTGCTCTCTGGTCAGTATGACCACGGCAATGCGATTTTAGCTGTTCATGCTGGTGCAGGCGGCACGGATTCGCAAGATTGGGCAGGAATGCTTGAACGCATGTATTTGCGCTGGGCAGAGAATAATGGCTACAAGACCGAGATCCTGGACCGGACCGTTGGCGAAGAAGCTGGTATCAAGTCGGTAACCATTTCAGTTTCGGGCGAACTTGCCTATGGCTATCTAAAATCAGAAAAAGGTGTTCACAGGCTGGTCAGGCTCTCACCCTTCGACGCAGCCCACCGCCGCCATACTTCCTTTGCTCTGGTCGAGGTTTTACCTGAAATAGAAGGCAACGATGACATTGTTATCCGCCCTGATGATATTGAAATTGAGGTCTATAAATCCTCTGGTGCAGGGGGGCAAAACGTTCAAAAGAATATGACCGCTGTGCGCATTATCCATCTCGCTACGGGTCTGGTGGTTACCTGTCAAAATGAACGATCTCAGACTCAAAATCGTGAATCTGCACTCAAAGTGCTTCGTTCACGACTTTTTGAATTACAACAACAGGCGCATGCTGATGAGATTTCAGATCTAAAAGGTGAGTTTAAAAAGGTTGAATGGGGTAGTCAGATCAGATCTTACGTGTTGCACCCTTACCAGATGGTCAAGGACCATCGCACAGATTATGAAACCAGCAACACCCAATCAACATTGGATGGCAACCTGGACGGATTTATCGAAGCATATCTAAGAATGAAGTAACCTCAGTAGGACATAAAAAAAGAGCCGCAGAGTAATCTCTACCGCTCTCTCGTAAACCGTAATAAAAGTAAATCGTCAATCCAAAAGGCGTGCCAATTCAAACAATTCTTCGTCGAGTTCCTTGACCTTACCTACCATATCATCGTAAGGCGTGGCGGTGACTTTGTTATTTATTAAGCCAATCAAAACGCCGTATTCTTCTCTGGCAATCGCCTGTACTGCACCACAACCTAATTTTGAAGCCAAAATGCGATCAGCAGCTCCTGGTTCACCTCCACGTTGGACGTGCCCCAGAATTGTGGAGCGAACACTGAAACCCAATCGAGCTCTGTGCTCTTTGAAGAATTCTGTCAATTTAGCCGCATTATAATCAGCTCCCTCAGCGGCAACAATCAAAGCATGATTTTTGCCGTGTTCGTATGCCAGACTCAGAGCTTCTGCTATTTCTTCAGGATCCGTCTCATGTTCAGGCAGCGTAATCGCTTCCGCGCCGCCTGCCAAACCGGCTGTCAGCGCCAGGTAGCCGCACTTTCGCCCCATTACTTCGATGATGAAGGCACGTTGATGGGACGAAGCGGTTACTTTCAGCCGGTCAATCGCTTCCAAAGCTATATTCAGAGCTGTATCAACGCCGATCGTAATTTCAGTTCCCGCCAAATCATTGTCGATGGTTGAGGCTACCCCAACAACCGGGAAACCCATTTTATAGAGCTCGTGGGCACCAGCCTGAGAGCCATTTCCACCGATTACCACCAGGGCTTCAATACCAAGACGATTGAGATTGCGAATTGCCACAGTGCGACCTTCGATCGTTGTAAATTCTGGACAACGGGCGCTGCCTAAAATTGTGCCACCCCGCTGCAAAATGCCGCCAACATCGCGGGAACTCATACGATCAAATTGACCATTAATTAAGCCTCTGTAACCATTGCGAACGCCGTAAACATCCCACCCATTTTTGAGACCTGTCCGCACAACAGCACGAATCGCTGCATTCATTCCGGGAGCATCCCCGCCACTAGTTAAAACAGCAATACTTTTTTTCATCTTTTCTCCTCGTCGGCTTTTGCTATGTTGCTATTATAATTCAGCAAGTCCTGATTGGAGGTGCGTTTTGAAAAGAGATATTTTGGTTGCTTTGTATAGTGAAGATTCCTATGTGTTGGACTGGATGTCCTTGTTGGTGGTTCGCGATTGGCGTACCCGGGTTGCAGCAGAGGTGATCAGTCCAGCCGAATTTTCAGAAGTTCTCAAACAGAAGCACCTCATGATAGATGGTCTTATCATTGACATCGATAGTGTGAGCGATCTAAAACAATTGGGCAGTGAGATTCAGAGGGCAGAACGAGATCTCAAAGTAATCGGACTGTGCAGGAACCAACGGCTCGATTTTTTTTCTCACATTGGTGAATCAGCTATTACCGGTTTGTTATATAAGAATGAGATCGAGACTTCGCTGGGGTGGGCCATCACCTTTGCAGCGGAGGGTAAACCAGTATTCACTCCCAGAGGTTTGCAAGATGCCTGGGAAGCTAACCTTTCTGTATCCAGAGAGCGCCTGATCTTACGTTCCAGAAGATATCCAGGGCTCACCGATCGTCAAAGTGAAATTGCCAGGTTGGCAATCATTTTTTCAATCGGAAGAAGAGATCTGGCTGACGAATTGAAGATATCAGATCAATGGAGTTATGGTGTCGTCAGTGAACTCTACGATCACCTTGGCTTAGGCGAACTTCTGGATGAAAATCAAAATTTTCACAGTATTCTTGAAAATGACAGTGTCATCAAAGCTCATATTGATGAAATTTTGGAAGATCTTGGGACCAGCAAAAAAGCCCGTGACCTTGAAACCTTAGCGTTTCACCTACTGACTATGCCAGTCATTGAATGAAGGTAAATTACCTTTTATTCAAAGTTATTTTACAATCGAAAGAGTTAATATCTTTACTACCTTTTATGGCTACGCGCAACAGAACGCTCATTCAGTAGTTTGGATAAGGATCGCCCGAACTGGAGCTGCTTCACGGGATTCAAGTTTCAGCGGTAGACAGATCAACTTATATTCGCCGGGTTGAACTTTTCGCAGATCAAGTGTTTCAACAATTACAACATTATTCGAAAGCAGAATCTCATGTGGTGTAGCGGAATCGTCATAAGGTGCAATTGAGAGATAGTCAATCCCTACCAACCGACAGCCGTGATCAACCAACCACTGAGCCGCATCGCGTTCAACTGCAACATATTCAGTAACAAAAGTTGGGGAAGGTTTGTTCCACATTTTGCTGTTGGACGTCTTGAAAAACAGCCTGGTAACGTCTTCCAAACCCAGGTTTTTCAGGAAATCCGCATCGATGCTGTTTTTTTCTTCCGGAACCTCAACAACGGTTACCTGTCCCATCAAAAGAGACAAATCCAAATCGTCCAGGTTTGCAGCACCATCGATAAAATGGAGGGGCATATCGATATGGGTACCAACGTGCGCGCCAATGTTTATCGAACTAACGTTGGAAGGATCCCCATCCGCTATGCGGTTCTCCCAGTCAATTTTTACCGCTTCATCACCTAGCCAGACCAGCATATCGTTCCTGATCCCTACCGTAATGTCGATAATTTCCATCTCAACACCTCGTTTGTAACGCATTTGATAGTTATCGCAAGTAAATTTGCTTACAATATTGTAAATGATAGTTTCAAATTTCTAAATCTATCAGCTATGAGGATGATCGCTCCCCTACCTCCTCTTCTTCATTTGAGGGCAGAGAGGTCCTGATCAGAAATGGCGCCATTGAGATAACGAGGTTGAATGAATAAAGTTTACATTGCAGGCATCGGGCAGACACCGGTTACCGAAAGTTGGGATAAGTCCTTAAAAGAATTGGCAGGCGATGCTGGTTTATTAGCCATGGATGACGCCGGAATTGGTTACCCTGACGCGCTTTTTGTAGGAAATATGATGGCGATCACCGCCAATCGTCAGGCACAACTAGCTACTCTTTTAGCGGATTGGCTCGGGTTCCATCACAAACCAGCCATCTCCATCGAGACCGCCTGCAGTTCCGGCTCCGCTGCTTTTCGTATGGCGCTGATGGCAATCGCAAGTGGTGAGTTGGAGAGCGCTCTGGTGATTGGCGCAGAAAAAATGACCGATTCACCTGGAAATGAAATTACGGCCAGTCTCGCCACCGCCGCAGACGCTGAGTTGGAAGCCGACTTCGGGCTTTCATTCGTGGGGCTTAACGCCTTATTGATGCGCCGTTATATGTATGAATACGGCTGGAAGCATGAAGATTTTGCTAATTTTTCGATCAACGCTCATGCTAACGCAGTACATAACACCAATGCCCGTTTTCAGTCTCAAATAACCAAAGAGTCCTTTATAAAATCACCTATGATTTCAGACCCCATCAACCTGATGGATGCCTCCCCAGTCTCTGATGGTGCCGCGGCAATCGTTTTATCTGCTCATCCCATCCAAAATGGACAAAAAAGTGTCTATGTTGTTGCTTCCTCCTCGATGACTGATACCCTCTCTCTGCAAAACCGAAAGGTTGGCACGTGGTTGACCGCTGCTGAGACTTCCGCCAAAAGTGCTTACTCACAAGCCGGCCTGACACCTGCTGACATTAATCTCTTTGAATATCACGATGCATTTTCAATTATGGCTGCTCTCTCTCTGGAAGCTGTTGGATTCTGTGAGCCCGGACAAGGACCAAGCCTGGCTATTGAAGGAAAGATCAAATTTGACAGCGACATCCCTGTTGCGACCATGGGCGGCCTGAAAGCTCGGGGACATCCGGTTGGGGCTACAGGCATCTACCAGTTGGTCGAAGCAACCCTGCAATTGAGAGGTCAGGCTGGCGCGACTCAGGTTAGGCAGCCTGAATATGCTTTGACACAAAACATAGGTGGATCTGGATCGAACATAATCTCCCATATATTACGTTCTGAATGATACAATTTACCCATATTTCAGTAAAAAATATCTGATTAAGTGAGGGATCGATGAAGGAATTTCATGTCACCAGAGACGCGCGCGACAAATATCAATTTGACGAGGTTCTCTTTTCAAAGAATGGCAATGTAATTTTTGCCAATTTTCAGGCGTCACGTGAATTTGCCCATAAAATTAACCAGTTTCGTACTGACACTGACAATTTCGAAACGCTTGCCTCACCAGCAGACATCAATGCCTTGGGTTTGATTGACGAAATTTTTCACCATCTTGTGGAGGAATACTATAATACTCATGGTCAAAAAATTCGAACTGATCTGGCACGTTTTCTGATTGATCGTATTGGTCGCAAGGAAGCGATTGACACATTAATCAAATTCAATGAGCAGTTCCCTCCTGTGGCCGTCTATAATGGTGATAAAACCGTTCAGGAGTATTTGAAAGATTCCGACAAAGGAGTCAATAATTACGATGTTTCTATCGAAGAATTATTGATGACATGGCTTGCAAATGTCAATCCTGCAGCTGTTCAATACCGGGAAATCTTTGATGACCGTCCGCTTTACTCCAACAGTGACTATGCTCCTCTTCTGGATGGAATCCAGCTGTTTTTCAAAACCCAACCAACCTTTGGACCAGAAGATCAAGATCTAATCACTCTACTTCGAACTCCCGCTTTAAGGAATCCCGATTCCCTCACCGCTCAGCTTGACTATATACGTCAAAATTGGAGCTCTTACCTGGGTGACTTTTTATCGCGTTTGCTGGGCAGTCTCGATTTGTTCAGCGAAGAAACCAAAGCGCGGGCAATGTTGTTTTCAGCTGGACCAGATTTTTCGGCTGCTGAAACCCATGTGCCCGAATTTAAATACGATGCATGGGGAGAGAAGTTAAGCGAAGAAGAGAATTTCAGCCAGGATAGCGACTGGATGCCCCGGGTTGTAATGATGGCGAAAAATGTGTTCGTCTGGCTCAACCAACTTTCCCGTGAATTCCAGCGTCCAATCGATCGACTTGATCAAGTGCCAGATGAAACCCTCGATCAGCTTGCTCAATGGGGCTTTACCGGTTTGTGGCTGATTGGTATGTGGGAGCGCAGCGAAGCTTCCCGTGAAATCAAGCAGATGACAGGCAACCCTGACGCTGTGGCTTCTGCATATTCTCTGGCTCGCTACCAAATTGCGGCGCGTTTAGGCGGGGATGAGGCTTATGACAATCTTTCAAGACGCTGTGGTTCTCGCGGTATCAAGCTAGCCAGCGACATGGTTCCCAACCACATGGCAATCGATTCAGATTGGATCTATGAACACCCGGACTGGTTCATCCAGGCTGAGCATTCCCCCTTCCCGGCGTACCAATTCAATAGCACAGACCTTTCCAAACGCCCTGAAATCAGTATCAATCTTGAAGATCATTATTACACTCGCAGCGATGCGGCAGTAGTCTTCAAACATTACGACCATAACAGCGGCCGGACCCGTTTTATTTACCACGGAAACGATGGTACCAGCATGCCCTGGAACGATACTGCCCAATTGGATTACCTGAACCCGGAAGTGCGTGAGGCAGTAATTCAAACCATCCTCGCAGTCGCCCGCAAATTCCCAATAATCCGTTTTGATGCCGCTATGACGCTGACCAAAAAACATTACCAGCGGTTGTGGTTCCCACAACCAGGCAGCGGCGGGGACATCCCTTCGCGCGCAGATTACGCGATGACCAAAGAGGCTTTCGATCAAGTCATGCCTGAAGAATTCTGGCGCGAAGTTGTAGACCGGGTTGCTGCAGAAGTTCCGGATACCCTCCTTCTGGCGGAAGCTTTTTGGTTGATGGAAGGCTACTTTGTTCGCACTTTGGGTATGCACCGGGTTTATAACAGCGCTTTTATGCACATGCTGCGCAATGAAGAAAACGAGAAGTACCGCCAGTTGATCAAAAATACCCTGGTTTACGATCCACAAATTCTCAAGCGTTATGTCAATTTCATGAACAACCCGGACGAAAAGACCGCGGTCGAGCAATTTGGCAAAGGTGATAAGTATTTCGGGATCTGCACACTGCTTTCAACCATGCCAGGGCTACCGATGTTCGGTCATGGACAAATTGAGGGATATTCGGAAAAGTACGGGATGGAATATTACCGCCCTTATTGGGATGAAACCCCTGATATGGGTTTAGTGGAACATCACGCTGCAACCATTTTCCCAATCCTGCATCGACGCAAAATATTTGCTGATGTGGAAGACTTCCGTCTTTACGATTTCTGGAGTGAAGGCGGCATTGTGGATGAAAACGTGTTTGCCTACAGTAATTTCCATCGAGGCCATGCAGCCTTAGTGGTCTATAACAATCGCTTTGGAGACAGCTCTGGCTGGATCAAGCAATCTGCCCCCTATCTGATCAAAGATGGTAACGAAGGGCAATTACATCAAAGCGATCTTGCCGATGCTCTGCAATTGCATGGCACCAATGATGATTTTGTGATCTTCAGAGACAACACTTCCCGGTTGTGGTATATCCGACCACTTTCTGAGATCCGCGAACGTGGCATGCATTTTGATCTGCAGGCTTACAGCCACCAAGTCTTGCTAGATTTTCAGGTTGTGAGTGGACCTCAATTTGCCTCTTTAAACCAGATTCTTAATGGTCAGGGAACCCCAGACTTGGGTGGAGCATTAGAGGAGATCACTGATGCATCCTTGCTGCAGCCATTGCGTGCGCTGATCAACCTCCAAACCTTGAAAGGTTTGAGTGAACCCATATTTCAGCAAGGCGAAAACAAGATTTCAGAAAGTCTCCTGGACGAGACTCTGAGCTACCTGGACCAAGCTGGAGAATCACAAGAGAACTCATTTGAGCTACAGCAAGCCCACGAGCGTGCACGGGATTTAATTGTTGCCTTATCTGATCCTGAAAAACTGGATGGTCAGCTTGGGCTTTCAGCAATGCAAACTACCCGAAAGGCTTACGAGGACCTGATCGAGAATCTTGAGAGCAAGCCTCGCAACCGATACGTTTTGACGATCTGGGCGCTTTTAAGCAACCTCACTGGTCCAGGCGATCAAGCATCCGCTCAGGAACAGAATCGGGAGATCGCAAATCGAAAGCCAGTCATCAAACTGGTCAACCGAACGCTATTGCAATCAGGACTTATAGAATATGAGGCATGGAAAGCTACTCAGGCGGTCCAGGCGCTAATAACTGACCTGGAGCCGATGGATGCTGACGCAAGCGCAAAATCGCTGGTAGAAAAATGGGCTACCGACCCTACAGTGAAAAACTTTTTGGACGTCAATGAATATGACAGCATACGCTGGTTTACCAAGGAACACTTTGTGGACCTGCTCTGGTACCAACGTGCTGCAAGATTGCTCACACTTGCAACCGATGAAAAAGCTGACCCTTACGAAGTTCTGGAATCAATCTTAAGACAAGAACGAATCTTCGCTGAAATCAGTGATGCTGAAGAAGCTTCAGAGTATCAACTTGACAAACTGATTGAATTACTCGATTAAGAATCAGCTTCGATCTTAGCTCTAATCAAGGTCTGTGAGAAGACAGTATCAGCTCTCAGACCTGATTTCTTATCCCGCACATCCGCCAAAGCCTTAATGGTCTCAGGATCGATGTGTTCGCCTGTTGACAATTCGGTTCGCCAAACAGCCATTGCCGCATAAGCAATATTGTTTTGCGGTTCGATGCGGTGAAATTCCTGGTGAAACCAGCCGCAGGAGGTGAAAATGCGCTGGCGTTTGATTTGTCCAAGTATCAATAAGTCGATCTTTTCCAAATCTGATTTTGAGATGGTTCCAGCACCTTCTTCTTCAAGCAAGGCCTCAAGACTTATTTGACCAGTGATAACCTTAACATAATTATTGCGGAAGCACCAGGGATCAGCCACAAACCGGGATATAAAGCCCACATAGGTCCGGTCTACCCAATCGGCAATACCACGTAATGCGCGATAGAGAGGTGCTTTCCAGTCCGCTCCAGGTGTACACGCACATTCCTTCTTCCATCGATCGACACCATGAAAACAAGACCACGAGGAGGGCGAGATCAAGGTTGCTTTGGCACTCACTTCGTTTTCCTGGAGCCATTTGCCGGGGTA
>Ga0334882_1004914_pt1 | contig 10870 bp, 4 predicted proteins | sample GraSluR1_MG_5_FD_207226 | JGI IMG/M metagenome (GOLD analysis project Ga0334882, IMG submission 207226) | Sludge microbial communities from methane-producing bioreactor in Wageningen University, Netherlands - Granular Sludge_15_04-R1 | ecosystem: Engineered > Bioreactor > Anaerobic > Unclassified... | reverse complement strand
GTGATCGCTTGGGAAGAGGTCCGCAACGCCGCCTCGAGCACAATTCACTGGCGCTTTACCACTGAAGAGGCGCGCATTAAATTGCACAAGCTCTATCCGACAATTGATGTTTGCTGAACTACTAGTTTTGATTCGCTATTCGCCATTTGCCATTTTTAAGGGAGTATACAATGAACGAGGCGCGTGTGGGCAGCTATGAAACCTGGACCGATTGGGCGCGCGTGCAGGCGCGGGTCATTACCGAGCCGGTAGCCCGGTGGTTGGCACATTTGGGCGTGCATCCGAATACCATCACCCTGCTTGGGTTCGGGTTGGCTGTGGCGGTGGGCGTGGTGCTGGCTTTCGGTCAGCTCCGCATCGGCGGCGCGCTGCTGGCGCTCGTCTCGTCGCTTGATGCTTTTGATGGTGCCTTGGCGCGCTTCTCAAACAAGAAAAGTCGGTTCGGGGCCTTCCTCGATTCCACGCTCGACCGGCTCTCTGAGGGCGCGTTGCTGGCGGGCTTGTTCGTGTGGTTCGTCGGGCAGGGCGCCGCCGTCGAGATCTACCTGCTCTTTGCTGCGTTACTTGGCTCGGTGATGGTCAGCTACACCCGCGCCCGCGCTGAGGGGGTGGGGTACACCTGTAAGGTGGGGCTGTTCACCCGTGTCGAGCGCGTCCTGCTGCTCAGCGTCGGCCTGTTACTGGGTTGGCCCACGCCCACCCTCTGGATCCTTGTCGTGTTGACCTGGGTGACAGTGCTCCAGCGGATGCTCTATGTCTACAAAGAATCCCGTCGCACGCCATAGCTGGTTGCTAGTTGCTGGAAGCTAGAAGCTGGATGCTGGATGCTAAAAGCCGTTCGCATTCTGTGTTGACGTTGCTTGCCCGCAAATGGCTGGCATTTGCGGCCTTGATGGTCGCCAGCTTGCTGCCCGCCATGCAGCCGTTGCTCGTGGGGAGCGGCTGGCGCTCTGATGGCTTGCTGCATCTCTATCGCCTGGCGCAGTTGGAGCGTCACTTGCGCTATGGCGATCTTTTCCCCCGCTGGCTCGCCGATTTGGGACTGGGCTTTGGCTTCCCGCTCTTCAACTACTACGCACCACTGAGCTACTATCCGCCCGTCATCTTGCGCTTATTGGGCCTCCCGCTCGAAACCGCGCTGGCAGCGGGCTTTTTGCTGGCGCAACTGCTGTTGGCGTTGGGGACTTACCTCTGGACGCGCGCAGCATTCGGCTCAAAAGCTGCCCTCCCTGCGCTGGTGCTTATCAGCTATGCGCCTTACACCCTGTTCAACACCTATCACCGCGAGGCGTATGCGGAGCTGTGGGGGCTGGCGTGTCTGGCGTGGACGCTGTGGGCCATCCACCGGCTGGCGCAACGCAGCGATAAGATCTCGCTAGCTCTGGCGGCAGGTTGCGTCGCAGCGTTGATGCTGAGCCACAACATCAGCGCGCTGATAGGCTTCCCTTTGCTCTGCGGTTACGCGCTGCTGTTGACCTTGACGCAGCCTTTACGCGGGCGCGCTGCCTGGGCGCCCTTCCTCGCGCTGGCGTTGGGATTGGGGCTTTCTGCCTTTTTCTGGCTCCCGGCGCTGGGCGAGCAGGGGTATGTGCAGATTGCCCAACTCCGCATTTACGATTACCGCGATCACTTCCTCTCCTGGCGCGAGCTGTTTGCTTTACCCGCGCCCGCCGCAAAGGGCGAACTCAACCCAGTTATGCCGCTGGGCATTGGGCTACTCTTGCCGTTCATAGCATGGATGCCCTTCGGCAAGCTCAGGGTACGGTGGGTGAACCTGCCGAACTCGCCGCATTTTGCCATTCAAGTAGTGCTCGTAGTTGTCACGTTTGGTTTGCTTCTGATGACCCTACCCCTTTCCTTGCCGCTATGGGAGCACTTACCGCTCGTGGACTTCGTGCAGTTCCCCTGGCGCTTCCTCGGCCCGGCGAGTCTGGGATTCGCGGTGCTGGGCGGTCTTGCCCTGAGTCAGCTCCCCATCCCGGAGCGGTTCTGGTCGCCCACCGTGCTGCTCGTCGCCGGATGCCTCGCGCTACCCTGGCTCTTCCCCGCGCCCGGCCTGGAGCAGCCGGAGCTGACGCCGTCCGCGCTCATCCGCATCGAGCAGCAAACCAACTGGCTCGGCGCGACCGCTGCGGGCGATTATCTGCCCCGCTGGGTGGCGCAGCGCCCCGCCGCCGCGCAGTTGTTGCCGGTGTACGAAGCCGCCGCCGATAGCGACTACCTCATCCCCCGGCTCGACCCAGACAGCCTGCCCGCCGGGGCGAGCGTTGTGGAGCAGACATACCGGCTCACCCGCGCCCAACTCACGCTCGACGCGCCCATCGCCTTCCGCGCGCGCTTCCGCTGGTACTACTACCCCGGCTGGCAGGTGTTGGTGGATGGCAATCCCGTCCCGGTCATGCCCGATGGCCCACACGGGCTGCTTGCGGCGGACATCCCCGCCGGTCGCCATACCGTACAAGTTGCCTTCAGAGATACCCCTCTACGTCGCGCGGCGAATGTTATCTCTCTGGCAACACTGTGTCTCATGGTCGTTGGGTTAAGGATGAATGGCGCATGGCGCATGGCAAATGAGCGGAAAAGCGAAAAGTCGAGAAAGCGAAAAGGCGAGAAAACGGACTCTGGACTAAGGACTAATGACTCCCTCCAAAATCCAAAATCTAAAATCGAAAATCACTTGCCGTTGTTTTTTATTGGCGTAGCAATTTTCTCCCTCAAAACCTTCTACCTCGACCGCCACGACAATCCCTTCCACCCCTGGGACTTCGATGGGCAGCAGGTGCGCGGTGTGGATGTCTCGCTCCAGGTGCGCTTCGGCGATGACCTGCTGCTGATGGGCTATGACTTGGCGGGCGACGTGTGGGCATCCGATCAACCGGCAACAGTGACACTCTACTGGCGCGCATTGTTGCCGGTTAGCGATGATTACAGCGTGGCCCTGCATCTGCTGGATGGCGCGGGCTTTCGCTACGCGCAGGAGGATCACCAGCATCCCGGCGGATACACGACGACGATGTTCCGAGAAGGGGAGTTCATCCGCGACCGGTACACGCTCGCGCCCTTCGTCGGGACGCCGCCGGGCGCGGGCTACCGGCTGCTCGTCAAAGTATACGATTCCGCCGGACACCTACTAGACGCCTGGGATAGCTCCGGCGCGTGGCTGGGTAACAGCTACGCGCTCACGGAAGGGCGCGTGATACGCCCAGCGACTTTTCCCGACCCGGCCACTTTACCCATCGCGTTGCCGGTGGATGTACCACTCGGCGCGGGGATGCGCTTACTTGGCACAGGGCTGCTGCCGGAGGATGTAGACGTGGGGGCGGAGCTCCCACTTACACTTTATTGGTTAGCAGAATCGGTCTCTTCTGCGGATGATTTGATGACTCTCCAAAATCCAAAATCCGAAATCCAAAATCGCCTGTTGCTCGTAGACGCCCTGGGCGCGATTGTCGCGCAATCCGACGCCCCACCCGGACGTGCAGCGCATCCCACCTCCGCATGGCTGCCCGGCGAAGTGCTCCGCGAGGAGCGCGCTTTGCTCATCCCGGCGGCGCGCTTCGATGCGCCGGAGCAAGCCCTCGCCAGCGGCAGGTACGAGCTGCGCGTGGCGTTGGTGGACGCCGCCGGACAGCCCCTCGGCCCGACGGTGACGCTGGGAATGCTGCAAGTGGTTGCCCCGGAGCGGATTTTCGATCCAACGCCTCGCCTGCCGCTCGCCCATATCGGCGAGTTTGCTGCCTTGCTGGAAACAACGTCGCCTCCCACAACCCTTGCGCCGGGTGACGCCTTCGACCTCACCCTGCTCTGGCGCGCGGAAGCCTCCGCCGCGCAGAGCTACATCGTATTTGTGCATCTCACGGATGCGAGCGGGCGTATCATCGCGCAACGTGACGCGCCCCCGGCAGGCGGTGCGCGCTCCACTACCAGCTGGCTCACCAACGAGCTCATTCGCGATACCTACACCTTCACCTTGCCGCCTGATCTCCCGCCTGGCGATTACACGCTCAAAGTGGGCCTGTACGATGCCCGCACCTACATTCGCCTGCCCGTAGCCGAAACCGGCGCCGATGGGGTCATCATTGGTCAGATACAGGTTGAAGAATGACGCTGTCGTGAGGCTTGAATCATGCTCCAAAATCTAAAATCCAAAATCCAAAATCCCCCTCTCTTCCCGCTCGCCCTCACGCTCTTTCTTTGGCCTGTGCTGCACTTCCTGCTGCGCGGTGACGGCCTCCCTTGCACGCACGACAACGCCGCGCACGCCTACCGCATCGTGGCCCTGCTCGATGCCTGGAAGAATGGCTGGCTCTTCTCCCGTTGGCTGCCCAACCTCGCGTTGGGGTACGGCTGCCCGCTCCTGCAATTCGCGCAACCCTTGCCCTATCTGCTGGGCGCGCTGTTTCACGGGATTGGCCTTTCGCTGCCGCTGGTGCTGGGATTGCTCTACTGGATCGGCTTCCTGGCGGCGGGCTGGGGCGCTTACACGCTGGCGCGCGATCTGTGGGGTGAACCGGGTGCGTGGGTGACGGGCATGGCTTACGCGCTCGGCCCGTTCCTGTTGCTCAACGCGCTGCGGCGGGGCAGCTTGCCGGAATCCCTGGCACTGGCCCTGCTGCCCTGGCTCCTATGGGCTTTCCGACGGCTGATCCTCGCCGGAGGCCACCGCCGCTTCGCGTTGACCGTAGCCCTGCTCACGGCCCTGTTCCTCACCCACAACATCACCACGCTGCTGTTCGCGCCCTTCCTCGGCGGCTACGTCCTGCTGCTCGCCTGGATCCACCGCGAGCGGCGTACCTGGCTCTGGGCCTTCGTCGCTGTCGCGCTCGCCCTCATGCTCACCGCCTGGTTCTGGCTGCCCGCGCTCGCCGAGCAAGACTTCGTCCAATTGCACCTCGCGCACACCACCCGCAACAACGACTTTCGCTACAACTTCGTCGCCTGGGCTGAATTGCTATCACTCCCCGCGAGTCCCCGCCCCGACCTGCTCAATCCACCCATGCGCATCACCGCTGGCTTGCCGCAGACGCTCCTGGCACTGCTGGGGCTGATCCTGGGCCTCCGGCGGCTACGACATGACGGCGAACGCCGCGCCACCCTCATCTACCTGGCTGGGTGCGCACTGCTTTACCTGTGGCTGGCGACCCCGGCCTCACGCGGCGTATGGGAAACCGTCCCCCAACTCGCTTTCGTCCAGTTCCCCTGGCGGCTGGCTGGCCGCGCGCTCCTCCCCCTGGCCCTCCTCGCCGGCGTCGCCTTCCCCTCACCATCTGCCATTCGCCATTCACCATTCGCCATTCGCCATGCGCCATTCACCATTCGCCATTCACCATTCGCCATTCGCCATTCGCTCATTCTCCTCCTTCTCGCCCTTCTCGCCCTTTTCGCCTGGCCGGAGATGACCCCATCCAAAGGCTTTTGTCCACAGGCGAGCCGCCCCACGTTGGAGCAGCTCTACGCCTTCGAGCAAGCAGGCTGGTTCTGCGTGGATAACGAGGGGAGCTTTACGCCGGTCTGGGTGCAGCAACGCCCCACAAGTTTAACGCTGGCACAAACATTTATCGCTGGCACGCAACCCGAACGCCTCGATAGCGCTTCGCTACCGCCGGGCGCGCATGTGAGCACAGCAGACTATCGCCCCCTCCGCGCCGCGCTTACGTTAGAGACGCCGGAGGCCTTCACTGCGCGTTGGTTGGTGCTGTACTATCCCGGCTGGCGCGTGCAGGTGGATGGCGCGCAAGTCAACCCCGCGCCCGAACCCGCTACTGGTTTCCTTACCTTTTCCGTTCCCGCCGGGAGACATACCATCACCGTTACCTATGGCGAAACGCCCCTGCGCCGTGCGGCCAATGGGATTTCGTGGGTTGGAGTCTGCCTGACGGTTGCTGTATTCCTTGTGCGCGGCAAATGGCGAATGGCGAAAAGCGAATGGCGAATGGCGAATGGCGAACTCGAAGAAATCCAAAATCCAAAATCCAAAATCCAAAATCTGACGGTTTTGCTCCTTGCGTTGCTTTTGCTGCCCGCTAAAACTTTGCTTTACGATCGGCTCCCTGCCCCGGCGGGAATGCCTCACCTTGCACGGATTGATACAGGCTTGCCTGTCGCCCCTACGCCGCTGGCGCAACGCTTCGATGCCGGGTTGATGCTTACCGGCTACACGCTCTACGCCGCGACCCTTCCCGCCGATGCCGAGATTGGCACAGATCTCTGGTGGCGCGTCGAGACGCCGCCTTCGAGCGAGTATCGCACCACCGTGCAGCTCGTGGGAGCAGACGGCCAATCGTGGAGTGGGGCCGGCACACATCGCCCGCGCGGCTACGAGCCGCCTCCCGCCACACCGCATTGGCCGCCCGGCAGCCTGGTCTACGACCCACATCTGGTCGCCCCCCTGCCGGGAACGCCGCCGGGAAAATACCGCGTCGTCGTCTCACTCTTCGAGCGCGATACGCTTAACCCGGCCTCGGCGCTCGGCGCGGACGGCAACCTGCTCGGCCCAACGCTCACGCTGGGCACGCTCACCGTGACCCGCCCCACATCGCCGTCCACGCTCGCCGCGCTGGGCGTGCCGGAGGATACTACGCCGGTCGCTTGCGGCGCGCTCCAGTTGTGGGCTTTCACCACCGACCGCACGCAAGCCGCCCCCGGCGAAATCGTGGGATTACGTTGGGTGTGGGAGGCATTGGATGATCCAGGAGAGGCGCTCACTGTCACGCTCTCGCTATATGCTGCGTCCCCCCTCATAGGGGGGACTGAGGGGGGACGGACGTGGGACTTGCCCCCGGCTGCCGTTTGGTGGCCCACAGAACAGTGGCAAGCGGGCGACCGCTGGATAGGCCGCCCCGTGCTACGCTTGCCGGGCGGCCTGGAGAGCGGCGATTACACTTTGGAACTTGCGCTGCCCCCTGAGACTGTTGAAGGGGTATGGGTTCGGCAGGCTCACCCACCGGCCCCTGAGCTTGTCGAAGGGATTCCCGGCTGCGCAGCGCTGGCGCGTGTTCCGTTGACCATCATCGCGCCGGAGCGCGTATGGGAGCTTCCCGCCGGGCTAACGCTGTTGGAGGATGCCATCTTCGGCGAGCAGGCACGGCTAGCGGGCTACGCGCTAGAGTGGGGCGATGAACTCCGGGTCACGCTGGCGTGGCAGGCCGTTGCAGAGATGACGGGCTCGTACCGGGTATTCGCCCATTTGGTGGATAGCGAAGGGCGCGTGGTGGCGCAAAGCGACGGCGAACCGGTCGCGTGGACGCGTCCTACCACCGGCTGGGCTGTGGGGGAGGTAGTGACAGAGACACGCTTCTTGCCCATTTCCGCTCCTGGCGCATACACCCTGCGCGTGGGCCTGTATCTCCCCGACGGCCCACGTCTCACCCTGCCCGATGGGGCCGACGCAATAAAGATTTCATTAGACAGTAGACAGTAGCCGGAAACCTGTCTACCGGCTACCGCCCACCCCCACCGCTGTGGTACAATGCACTACTATGAAACTCAGAATTCGCCATTCGCTATTCACCATTCGCCATTCACCATTCGCCATTCGCTATTCGCCATTCGCCATTCGTCTCATCCCCTATCTTAGCCTCAACCTGCTGACGTGCGTTGCGGGCATGGCGCTGCTCTCTGCGCATGGGCCGGATGGCTACGACATCGCCTTTCACTTTTGGCGCGCGGTACAGGCCGAGCGGCTACTGCGAGCAGGCATCCTCTTGCCGCGCTGGGCACCCGATATGGCCTGGGGTTACGGCTACCCGCTGTTCACCTTCCAGGGCGCGCTTTCCGCACAGTTGGCAGCCGCCCTGCACATCGTGGGCCTCCCGTGGACGGCGGCCTATTACGGCGCGTATCTCCTCGCGCTCCTCGCTTCCGCCTGGACGCTCTACCTGCTGGCCCGCGCTTTGTGGGGCGAGGTGGGCGGCTGGGGCAGCGCGGCCTGCTTCCTCTTCATCCCCTTTCACCTCTTCGTCCTCCTCTACCGCGCCAGCCTTGCCGAAACGCTCGCCTGGGTCTTCCCGCCACTGGTGCTGTGGGGGCTGATCCGGTGGGGCGAGGGTTGCCGGCGCGGCTTGCTCATCGGCGCGGCGGCTCTGGCGGCCCTGCCGCTGGCCCATCCCGTCTCCCTCTATCTCTTCCTGCCCCTGTTCGGCGTGTGGACGCTTGCCGAAATCGTGCACGCAACGCCCGCACAGCGTCGCCCGATCGCCCTGCGGCTGGCATCGCTGCTGACACTGGGGCTGGCGTTGGGCGCGTTCGCCTGGGCACCGGGGCTGGCAGAACGCGCCTATGTCCAGTTGGAACGCTCCACCAATATTTGGGTCTTCGATTACCGCCACAACTTTCTTACGCTCGATCAACTGCTCCCCTGGCCGCGTAACGCCGATCCGCGCCTGCTCAACGATTGGCCTGCGCTGGGGTTGGGGGCGCTGTTCTTGTTGACCGGATGTGCGGGGCTGGTGTGGGCCTGGCGCGCCCGGCGCGCTGAACGGGCGCGCTGGCTGGCGTTGGGGGTGGCCTGTGCGGCCTGCCTCTTCCTCACGCTGCCCGCCTCCTTGTTGCTTTGGGAACGCTTGCCCTTTCTGGCTTCCTTTCAATTCCCCTGGCGTTTCCTCTCCCCGGCCTCGCTGGCGTTGACGCTGCTTTGCGGCGGCTTTATCGCTGCTCTGGCGCAAAAAACCAAACACGCCTGGGGCGCACTGGCGCTCGTCGCCGCGCTGATTCTGGCACACGCCGGTTGGCTCTACCCGCCGCGCACGCCGCTTCCCGGCCCGGCCAACGTCGCCGGGATGCTGGCTTGGGAGCAGCTGAGCGACACCATCGGCACGACCGCCACCCGCGAGCTGCTGCCCGTCTGGGTGCTGGATGCGCCGACGTGGGACAATCCCTTGCGCGATGCCCTCGCGCGCGGCGAGGAGCCGGCGCGCTTCGATGCGGCTACGCTCCCGCCCGGTGGAACGCTATTGGCGGCGGAGTATCGCCCCTTGCGCGCCGCGCTCACCGTGGATTCGCCCCAGCCCTTCACGGCGCGCTGGCTGGCGTTTTACTATCCCGGCTGGCAGGTGCGCGTGGATGGCAAGCCCGTCGCCGTCGCGCCGGAGCCGGAAACCGGCCTCGTGACCTTCCCCTTCCCCGCCGGGCAACATCGGATCGAAGTGTGGTTTGGCGAGACTCCGCTGCGCCGCGTGCTCAATGCGGTTTCTCTGGGGGCGCTGGTGGCGTTGCTTTTGCTATGCTTTTTCTATCGCACAACTGGCGACTGGCGAAAAGTGAATGGCGCATGGCGCATGGCGAATAGTGAACAATTTTCTATTCTTATTCTTTCGATCCTGTTATTGCTACTGGTTTGGTTTGCCGAGCCGCTAGGATTGCCTTTCCGCCGGACGCGGTTGCAGCCCGATGGCACATTGCGTGGCGTTGCCACACCGTTGGCGGCGAACTTCGGCAATCGCGTGGCCTTTATCGGCGCGGAACTGCCGCCCGCGCAGTTCCCGGCGGATGCCGCGCCGGAGATCCGCCTCTACGCGCGCGCGCTCGATACTGGCGGACGGCGTTGGCTGCCCGGCTTGAGCTTGCGCGGACCCGATGGCTCGCGCTGGCTACCCGACGGCTTGCGGACGGTGCGCGTCGAGCGCGCGCCGCCGCCGGTGCCGGCCTGGCCCGCCGACCGCTACGCTCTCTGGGCGCATCATCTGGATGTGTTGCCCGGCACGCCGCCGGGAACATATCAGCTGGAACTCTCGCTGTTCGACCAGGACACGCTCGAACCGGCCTCGCTGCTGGGACCCGATGGCAACCCGCTCGCTCCGGTATTTGCGCTGGGGACGTTCACCGTGACCCGGCCCACGTCGCCGTCCACGCTGGCTGCGCTGGGCGTGCCGGACAATGCTGAGCCGGTCACTTGCGGCGCGCTCCAACTGTGGGACTTCACTGCCGACCGCGTCCAGGCTGCCCCCGGCGAAATCGTGGGATTACGTTGGGTGTGGGAGGCATTGGATGATCCGGGAGAGGCGCTCACTGTCACGCTCTCGCTATATGCTGCGTCCCCCCTCATAGGGGGGACTGAGGGGGGACGGACGTGGGACTTGCCCCCGGCTGCCGTTTGGTGGCTCACCGATCAATGGCAAACGGGCGACCGCTGGGTAAGCCGCCCCGTGCTGCGGCTGCCGGGCGGCCTGGAGAGCGGCGAGTATATGCTAGAACTTGCGCTGCGCCCTGCGCTTGTCGCAGGGGGAGGGGTTCGGCAGGCTCACCCACTGGCCCCTGAGCTTGTCGAAGGGATTCCCGGCTGCGCAGCGTTGGCGCGCGTCCCGTTGACCATCGTCGCGCCGGAGCGAGCGTGGGAGCTCCCCCCCGGTTTGACACCGCTGGATGCGGTCTTCGGCGGGCAGGCGCGGTTGGCGGGCTATGCCATAGAGTGGGGCGATGAATTGCGGGTCACGCTGGCGTGGCAAGCCGTCGTGGAGATGACCGAATCGTACCGGGTGTTCGCGCATCTCGTGGATAGCGACGGGCGCGTGGTGGCCCAGAGCGATGGTGAACCGGCAGCCTGGACGCGCCCTACCACCGGCTGGGCAGTGGGCGAGGTCGTGACAGAGACGCGCCTGTTACCTTTCCCCCTGGTAGGGGAGACCGAGGGGGGCGGCGCATACACCCTGCGCGTGGGACTGTATCTCCCGGATGGCCCGCGTTTGTTGCTTTCCGACGGTCAGGATGCGCTGGTAATTGCCGTGAAGGACTTTCCGTAGAGGGGCGCTAGTAGTTCAGCAAACATCAATTGTCGGATAGAGCTTGTGCAATTTAATGCGCGCGTCTTCAGTGGTAAAGCGCCAGTGAATTGTGCTCGAGGCGGCGTTGCGGACCTCTTCCCAAGCGGTCACCT
>Ga0334882_1004909_pt1 | contig 10883 bp, 9 predicted proteins | sample GraSluR1_MG_5_FD_207226 | JGI IMG/M metagenome (GOLD analysis project Ga0334882, IMG submission 207226) | Sludge microbial communities from methane-producing bioreactor in Wageningen University, Netherlands - Granular Sludge_15_04-R1 | ecosystem: Engineered > Bioreactor > Anaerobic > Unclassified... | reverse complement strand
TTCACGCAACCATACCTGACATTGGGCGACCTCGTGCTGGACTTTGACGTCCAGGGCGAGCTGCAGGACTACGTGCGAGAACTCGATCTCGAGCGGGCTGTGGCTTCGGCGAGCTATCAGCTGGAGGGTGCAACCTACGCCCGCGAGGCCTTCTGCAGCTATCCCGACCGCGTGTTGGTGGTGCGTCTAGCCGGCGATAGTCCTGGCGGTCTGACTTTCACCGCACGGATGACGAGCCCACTGCGATCCGCCACTCAGGCAGCGGATGACACGACGCTGGTGCTCACGGGCCAGGCGCCGTCGCATGTGGATCCGAAAGGCCATGAGGGTGAGGCGCCGGTACGTTACGATGCCCCCGCGGGCCTGACCTTTGAGGCACGACTCCACGTGGTTGCCCAAAGCGGTCGCATCACGAGCCATGACGATGCGCTCCGGATCGAGGGTGCGGACGAGGTCATTCTGTTACTGGCTGCCGCGACCAGCTTTGGCGGACAGGACCCCACCGCAGTGACCGAGGCCGAGATCGCTTCTGCGCTCGACGTAGGGTACGCAGCCCTGGTGCAGCGGCACGTGGACGATCACCGGGCGCTCTTCGGGCGCGTGAGCCTCGATCTGGGGGTCACGGAGGCGGCAGACGCCCCAACCGACCGGCGCCTGGCACGCTATGCAGAGCGTGATGACCCGCAGCTGGCAGCCCTGATCTTCCAGTACGGACGCTACCTGCTGATCGCGAGCTCGCGACCCGGCACGCAGCCGGCGAATCTGCAGGGGATTTGGAACGACATGGTGCAGCCGCCGTGGAACAGCAACTACACCCTCAACATCAACGCCGAGATGAACTACTGGCCCGCTGAGGTGTGTAACCTCAGCGAGTGTCACGCGCCCTTGCTGCAGATGATCGCTGAACTGGCGATCACCGGGGCAGAGACGGCGGAGGTGAACTACGGCTGCCACGGATGGGCTGCCCACCACAACAGCGACCTTTGGCGCCAGTCGGTGCCCGTGGGCAACTACGGTGACGGTGACCCGGTTTGGGCCATGTGGGCGATGGGGGGGGCCTGGCTGTGCCAGCACCTGTGGGAGCACTATCTCTTCACCGGTGATCGCACCTATCTGCGCGAGCGCGCCTATCCGCTGATGAAGGGAGCCGCGCACTTCTGCCTGGATTGGCTGGTCGAGGATGGTCACGGGCACCTGGTGACTGCCCCGGCGACGTCGCCGGAGAACAAGTACAGCCTTCCTGCCGGCGAGCGCCTCGCGGTCAGCGTGGCGTCGACGATGGACCTGGCGATCATCTGGGATCTGTTCACGCACTGCATCGAGGCGTCAGAGACTTTGGGCGCGGATGAGGCGTTCCGAGAGGCCCTGACGGTGGCCCGCGCGCGCTTGCTTCCCTATCAGATAGGACAGCATGGTCAGCTGCAGGAGTGGTCCCAGGACTGGGACGATCCTGATGATCACCATCGTCACGTGTCACATCTCTTCGGCGTCTATCCCGGGCACCAACTTACCCCTGAAGGGACGCCGGAGCTTGTGACGGCGGCTCAGCGCTCGCTCGAGCTGCGCGGGGACGGCGGCACGGGCTGGTCGATGGGCTGGAAGATCAACCTCTGGGCGCGCTTCCGCGACGGCGACCACGCTCACCGGATGCTCGGCAATATGCTGCAGCTGGTCGACGGGAGCGGGACGAACTACATGCGCGGCGGGACCTATCCCAACCTCTTTGACGCGCACCCGCCCTTCCAGATCGACGGTAACTTCGGTGCGACCGCCGGCATCGCCGAGATGCTATTGCAGAGCCACCGCACCACCGACGATGGCCGGCGCATTCTGCATTTGTTGCCGGCGTTGCCCTCGGCGTGGCCTGACGGGGCAGTGCGCGGCCTGCGCGCCCGCGGCGGTTTTGAGGTTGCCCTGCGCTGGAGGGAGGGACAGCTGGATGAGGTCACGGTGACGTCGGATCGTGATGCTCGCTGTCGCCTGCAGGTGGGCGATCGTGAGATCGATCTGGAGATCGCCGCCGGCGCGCCCTGCCGGCTTAACCGCGAACTCGAGATCGTCTGATCGAGCGCATGTTGAGATTGCTCCTTCTCCGCCACGGCGAGACGGATTGGAACGCCTCGGGGCGCTACCAGGGGCAGCAGGATATCTCGCTGAATGCCGCCGGTCGTCGCCAGGCTGCTGACCTGGCGCGCCGGCTGGCGGACCGCCCGCTTCACGCGATCTACGCAAGCGAGCTGGCGCGGGCTTGGGAGACGGCGCTCGCTGTGGGTGAGGTGCAGGGCATCGTGGTGAGGCCCGAGCCGCGCCTGCGCGAGTTGAGTTTCGGCGCGTGGGAGGGCCTCACCTATCGTCAGATTGGCCAGCAGGACCCCGAGGGCCTGGCGCGCTGGAACGCAGATCGGGTCAACCGCGCGCCGCCGGATGGCGAGAGCCTGGGGGCCATGGCTGCGCGCCTGCGCGATCTCATCGATGAGATTCGTGCTACCTACGACGAGGGGATCGTCGCGCTGGTCTCCCACGGGGGCACGATCCGCATCATCCTCTGCCTCCTGCTGGGACACCCGCTCGGGGCGTACTGGCAGTTCGAGGTCGACAACACCGCCATCGCCGAGATCGAGTTTCGCGAGCTGGGTCCGGTGCTCGTGCGTTGGAACGATGCGCACCATCTGATCGATGGACACCGGCAGGGTGTCTTCTAGGCCTTACGGGGGAGCGTCGCGGTCTTCGAAAGTCGGGGAGAGGAACACGAGATGACACAGATGCTGGTGCCTTTTGATGAGCTCTACGCTCGTGCCAAGGCGGTGATCAACCCGCGTAAGCTATCGGCCTCTGCCGATGCGGGCGGCGTCGGGGCGGCGATCCTCGCTGCCGATGGCTCGGTCTACACCGGCGTGTGTATCGATACGGGGTCGTCGATGGGCTTCTGTGCTGAGCATGCCGCGGCTGCGGCGATGGTCACCGCGGGCGAGAGTCGCGTCCTGAGAATGATCGCCGTGGACTGGGACGGCACGACCATCCCACCGTGCGGACGTTGCCGCGAGTTCATCAGCCAGCTCCACGAGGATAACGTGGAGGCCGAGGTGATGGTGGCTCAGGGTGTGGTGGTGTCGTTGCGCGACCTGTTGCCGTGGCCTTGGGCGTCGTCCCAGGACGAGGTAGAGCACCGCGGATAGCGATCGCTCTGTACGCCGGCATCCTGCCCGGTCATGCAAGGCCGGGCAGGGCGCCCTCACGACGAAGCTTGACCCTCTCTAGGGCTTTCGCCAACCCAAGGCATCCTTCACCTTGCACGCCTCGATGCAGGCGCCGCAGGCGAAGCAGTCGGCGTGGATGCGCTTGCCGGCGTAGATGTCCGCCATCGCGCCCGAGGGGCAGGCCCTCACGCACGCCTCGCAACCCTTGCACGCATCGCGGCTGATCCGCGGACGGAAGAGGCTGACCTGCTCCACAGCCCAGCTCATGAAGCCGAAGGGGCAGAGGAAGCGACACCAGGGGCGGTAGACGAAGAGACCGGCGATCAGCACGGCCCCTGCGGTGAGGGCTACGGGCAGCGTCAGGTTGAACTGGAAGATCTCGAAAGGATCGATGACGCCGATCCAGTCGAGTCCGGCTGCGCCAAGGGTGATGATCAGCGCCACGAAGGCCGCGGCGCGCACGCTGTTGCTCAGTCTGAAGGGCGGCTGCCACTTGGGGAGCGGGACACGGTGGAGCCAGTCTTGCAGGAGACCCAACTGACAACCGTAGCCACAGATGACCTTATTCGAGACCCACGTAGCGAGCAGCAGGACGACGAGCATGCCCAGTACGGGCAGGGCGACACGTCCTTGCGCCAGCAGGCCCCTCAGCACGGTGCGCAGTGAGGACGGCGGGTTAGGATTGAGACCCGGCGAGAGGACGGCCCCGTAGGCCAAGCCAAAGAGCAGTGTGCCGCCGACGACGAAGGCCAGTCGGGTCCGGCGCGTCATCTTGCGGCGGACCAATAACAGCGTCGCCACGACCGCGACGACGATCCACGCGACGAACTTGGTGAGGGTCAATGGGTTGAGTGCGGGTGTTGTGGGCATCGTGATTCCTCCGTATCTAGCCGGCTGTCTGCAGCGACGGCGCATCGCCCGTTGGGTGCATTCTGAGTGTCACTTGCTCACCCAAGGGAAGCAGCAGCACGATGAGCAGCGCCAGGCTGAGCAGCGGTGCAGGTAGGAACATTGAGAAGCGCCCAGCCTCGATCGTCGTGATCACACCCAAAGGGAGACCTGCCACAACTCCCAAGAGCCCGGTGCCCAGGCCCAACCAACGTACCCACGCCACCGGCTTGATGATGAGGTAGATCGTGAAGACCCCCCAGCCCAGCGCTGCCATCCAGTTAAGTCGCTGTACGGCAACGAAGGCCGGATTATCCGTGGTCAGCATCTTGTTTGTGCCTGCGACACCGTTCATGAATGAGAGCACCAGAGCCATCCCCGATAGGAGCGAGAAGAGGGTTGTGCGCCAATCGACGCGACCGACGACCAGCAGCATAGCCAGGAAGAAGAGCATATTGGGCACGAAGATGATGCCGTTGGCTGGCGGCAGACCGCGGGTCACCGGCGGGATCATCGGAAAGAAGCTGCTCTGCAGGGCCATTACGTTGGCGATCATGCCCAGTGACCAGGCCCAAGGCTTCCGGGTGCTGAAGCCGAAGGCGGAGAGCGCCCAGAGCACGCCGGCAATCACGCCGACGTCACTGAGTGCGGGAAAGATCCATTTGACGATCACTTCCTCATCGGGTCGTCCAGCGGCAAGCTCTGCCACCATCACCGGATCGTACCAGCGGGTGAAGACCAGTAAGGTGCCGAGGATGCCCAGCAGGGCGCCTGAGATCGCTATGACAAGGCCAAGGGTGCGTTGACGGTTGGTCACGATTATCCTCCATGCTGTGTGACACACGAAAAGCCGAACTGATGACCCTCCCAGGGTAGCAGTTCGGCCCGCACCCGTCTTTGACTTTAGTCAAGCCGCCATCATCGTGGCTCTGCTCGCGCGGCCAGCCCTTCAACATCGAGGATGGTGATCTCGTCACGTTCGACGCGGATGAGCCCTTCCTCCTCGAGCCCGCGGAGTGTTCGGTTCAGCACGTAGGTGACGGTGCCGAGGCGGGCCGAGATCTCCGCCTGTGTGGCCCATGCTTCGCGTTGGACGGCGTTTCCCTGTGCGTTGGTGAGTAGCTGCCGTGCCAGCCGCATCTCCACCGTGCGCAGAGAGAGGTCCTCGACGAGATCGACCAGGGCAAGCACTCGCCGTGCCAAATTGCGGGCGATGACCCGGGTCAGGCTGGGATAGCGCTCCTGCAGCAGCGTGAGGCTCTCACGAGCGATGAACCAGAGATCGGCCGACTCTAGAGTGAGGATGGTCACCGGATTAGGTACATCAGCGAGGACACTGGCTGCGTTGAAGATCTCCCCGGGGCGTAGGATGCTTAGAATCTGCTCGCGCCCCGCGACTGAGAGTCTGACCGCCTTGAGGCGTCCCGTGTGAACGATGCCGAGCCCTGTGCAGGGCTCGCCTTCCATCAATACGATTTGGTCGCGTTCATAGTGCGCGCTCAGGGTATGACGAGCGAGGTCGTCGATGATCTGGGATTCAAGTCCTTCAAAACAAGATTGGCGTGCCAAGATGGTGGAGAGGTTCGGATCGATGCTTGCATCTGGTGCGTGCATCCTGTAGTCTTTGCCTTTCTGCTATCGCTGCTCAGCGTGCTTCACAGGGTAGCAGAAAGGCGGAAATGCGCTATCGGTGGGGCGGTTGTCGCTTCCTGCCTGTGGGCGGTGGCTTCCTGAAGCTGTCTGCCAGGTGTGTCACGGCTAGGATCGGATGGCGAAGCAGCATGCGGGGGCCTGCGTAGCGCATCACAGCTCTGATCTGTTCGCGCTCGGTGGACCGGTAGCAGTGAATGGGACAGCGAGCGCAGGTCGGCTTTGCAGCTTGGTAGGGACAGCGCTCAAGTCGCTGCAGGGCGTAATCGAGCAGGCCCGTGCAGCCGGGGCAGAGCCGGTCCTTCTGTGTTCCGTGATGGCCATGACAATAAACCCTGACCATAGCGGTCAGGGTCCGTGCTTCACGCTTCATCCTTGCGTGGTTCGCGGTCACCCCGTCATTGTATCGCGGCGGACTGCTCCGGCAAGGCGAGATGCTTGGAACGCAACGACCGCGTCTCCAGGGCCGACAACGCAACGCCGCAGAGCGTCAGGGCGACGCCGACGATGATGAGCGGCATGCGCACACCGCTGATCCACGGCTCCATGTGGGTCTGCGCGACCCACAGCGGCGCGCTAAGCGTCAGCAGCCCAACGACGGCGAAGGCGGCTCCCCCGGCTGTCTTGGCGGCGTTGCCCTTGAGCGGCTGGTCGAACCGCATCTTGCGCCACAGCGGGGGCAGGCGGAAGATGAGGAAGATGATCAACGTGAAGAGCGTTACGGCGAAGCGAACGTTGACGGGGGCCGACTTGCCGCGAACCGACTGTGAGACAAAGGTCTGAATGCCCGCGGTCACCGCGCCGATGATGAGCACGATGAGGGCGTTGCGGTAGGCGTTAGCCTTGCCCCGGACCAGTTGGGTCATCACCGGGATGCCCCAGATGCCGGCGGCGAGGCTGATGAAGACGAGCACCTGATAGAGCGGCTTGTAAGGCACCAAGCCGACCATACTGTCGTAGTTCTCGGCACCGAAGGCGACGCACGTCGTCCCGATGCCCCCCATCAGGGTGAAAAAGACCGTCAGGCCCATCAGGATCAAAGCGATGATACGTCCGACTTTCGAGGGGCGTGGTGCTTCTGTCATAGCGTGACCTCCTCAGTCAAAGATGATGGATGGCAACCTGATGCAAAGCCGGTGACTAGGCGCCGGCAATCAACACGATCATCGAGCCCAGCATATAGAGTGACGCCAGCTTGTAGAGCCAGGTCGTGCGTCTGGGCGTCGTATGGATGGTCGTCGCGAGTGTGAAAGCAGCCAGGACACCGCCCAACGCGCGCGCAATCCACATGAGCGTGGCGTTGAGATCCAGCGCATACATAGCCCAAAGCATCGTCATAATCGCGCCGGCTGTCGAGAGCGCGATGATCCAGCGAGTGACGCGCACGCCATAGCGATTGGGGAAGACCGGCACGCTCGCTGCGCGATAGTCATCCGCGTACTTGATGCTGAAGGTCATGATATGGGTTGGGATCCAGAGGAGCACGCTCGCTGCTAACCAGAACCCGACTGCGTCGATGCGTCCCGTTGCGAGCACGCGTCCGGCGAGCGCCGGCAGGCCACCGGCGATACCACCCCAGACGATGGACCAGCAGGTGCGACGTTTGAGCCAGCACGTGTAGACCAGCACATCGACGAATGCCCCCGCGAGCACGACGATGCCGTAAAGTGGTGAGATGGCCAGCGCCCAGGTGCCACCGGCGAGGATCATGATTGCACCAAGCAGAAGGCCCTCGGTGGGACTGACCCGGCCCGCCGGTAGGGGGCGATGCTGTGTGCGCATCATGCGCGCGTCGATATCACGATCGACGACCATGTTCAGAACCGTGCTGCCGCCTACGGTTAGGAAGAGGGTCGCGAGGAGCGCTGCAATGCCGGCCCACGTCGCCCCAGTGGGATGCCCGCTCATATAGCCTGCCAGACCTGTGATGAGCAGCAGGCCGGTCTGCAGGCTCTTGGTCAGTGACCAGTAGGCGTCGAGCTTTGCCCAGAGCTGGCGCAGGAGGTCGACGAAGCCGGCGCGGGTGACGGAGAGCGATTGGTCGGTCATCACGCTACCCGTCGCGCGCGCACCGGAAGCCTACCCGGGGGCTGGTGTGCTGGGGCTGGGCGTTGTTGATCGTCCAGATGCGCAGGTTGTAGGCGTAGTTGGCAAAGCTGCCCCCGCGCAGGCTGCGATGGTGGGTGCCTATGCGGACGTCGCCGGTCCACTCCCACACGTTACCCGCCAGGTCATGGATGCCGTAGGGGCTGGCTGAATCATAGGTCTCGAAGCCGTCGTAGGTGCTGCCGTTGTAGAAGCCCACGGGCGTGGTCTCGCTTCTTCCCTCGAAGGGATCCCGGCTGTCGACGAAGTTGGCGTGGCCGATGGCGATCTCATCGCCCCAGGGGTAGGGGCGTGTGTCCGTCCCTCGTGCAGCCTTTTCCCATTCGGCGTCGGTGGGGAGACGCCAGTCGTAATAGGTGCAGTAGGCCCACGCGCCGAACCATGACACCATCGTGGCGGGATGGTTCTCATAGCCCGGCTTCACGCTGAAGCCGGTGCCGTCAAAGGTTAGGCGGAGCGCCGGGTCCTTTGTGGGCATCAGCTCCCACTCCCCGGCAGGGATCTCCACCTCGTGTTTGTAGGCGCGGAAGGGATCGCCCGGATAGTAGCCGGTGACGGCGTCAGCGGTGAGGTTGACCTCGCCTGCGGCAAGGGCGGCATTCAGGAAGCCGGCGTATTGGCCGTTGGTGACGTTGGTGACCATCAGCTCATAGTCGGTCTCGATCGTCGCGGCGTGGTTGTGCTGTCCCTGATAGAAGTCACCGGCGGGTACGTGTGCCCATGCTGTGGCGTCGATGCCGGTACCGTAGACGGGCACGTCGGTGGACGCTAGGCCCGGGGCGGCACAGGCGACGAGCACCAGCGCGAGCAGGGCCGTGAGATTGGGCCATTTCATAGGGCCACCTCCTCTGCGGTGAATTCGGTGAGTTCGTGGCGCCAGCGTCCCTGAGGTCCAAATAGATCGAACAGGCGCCAGACCATCAGTGCTGCGAGCGTCAGAAGCACGGCACCCAGCCCCACGTCCATCAAGACCGTCATAGTTCTCACGAGGGGGCCCTCTCCATACTCGGTGACGAACATGCGACGCACGATGAAGATAAACGTCGCCCCAAAGGCGAGATCCGAGAAGACGATGATGGACCACCCGAAGACCTGGCGTACCCGTCCTTTGAGCCCGGCGAGGTCGGCGTACATCAACAGGATGATCGTCGCGACAATGCCCGACAGGATGTGCCAGTGTCCGGTCAGCACCAAGCGTTCCTGCCTCAGCGGCCAGACACGGAAGATATCGCCGAGCTTAGCTGCCATAAAGATCCCGGGAAAGGAGACGACGAAATTCATGAAGACCATCTGCCAGAGGGCGCCAAACTTCAGCGGGTCACGGAGCAGCGCGCGAAGCTTCCGGCCCAGGGTGGCTTTCCGGGTGGACTCGGCCTCAAGGCCCTGGCGGATAAGGCGGTCAAAGCCGAAGATCACCAGGAAGAGTGCGCCCAGGAGAACGATGGTGGATCCCACGTAGATGATGATGTGTGCGATCGGCTGGTAGGGCACGATCGACCAGACGCCCAGTGTGATGATGATCGTGCCGACGATGAAGAACGGCATCGAAAGCTTGTGCCAAAGGCCGTTGAAGTCCAGCCAGCGCCCAACCAAGAGGGCCAGGGCGACCGCAATCAGCGTCAGCATGATGTGCAGGTGGCCGATGATCGCGAGTTGTAACGGCGTCTTGACGGGGTCGCGGACCACGTCCTCAGCGAGGAAGGTTTCGAAGCCGTTGCCGTAAAACGATCCCGCAACAGCCCCGAAGATGGCCGATCCCAACGTCGCGACCGCCATCACGAAGAAGGCTACCCGCTCCAGGTCGACTCGCCCCAGGCGTGCTCGGCGTGTGTCTGCCGTGTGATAGGCTGGGCGCCAGGGCCAGATGGCCACGGCGAGCTGCAGCCCGGCGAAGAAGATCAGTGATAGCCCCACGAGGTAGAGTCCGTGAAAGGTCCAGTTGCGACCGAAGTAGCCGAACCAGAGGCCGAAGATCAGCGTGAGCAGGTAACCGACGGTGATCGTCGCATTGATCTGTGTCTGCTCGCGTCGCTTCATGGGAAGTGAGTCGGTGATGAGATAGGTCTCGATGGCGATGACGGACATCGCGATGGTGTGGTAGAGCAGGATGATGCGTCCCTCGCGCTCCGCCGGCACCAGACTGAGTCCGAAGGTCTCGACCACCGCGCCGGTCACGCCCCACGTCTGCATCGGTCCCGAGAGCGTGCCCATGAAGGCTGTCGTCAGGGCAATTAGGGCAATGGCGACGAGGACGAGTCCCTTGGTGGCGGTAAAGAGGAAAACGAACCTATCGGCGAAGAAACGTCGAACTGGCTGCATAGGGCCTCCCTGATCGTGGGCTGCCGAGCACGGCAGTTAACCTGGCGTGCGACAGCTGGTGTGATGGGTCTCTCACCTCATCAGGATATCAAGGAAGCCGGGGCCTGTCATTGACTTTCGTCAATCAGGAGCTACTCAGAGAGCGGCAATCTCGATGAGCGCCTCCGGGTCCACGATGGTGATGGTGCTACGTGTGCACGCGACGTAGTTGTGCCGTCGCAGGTGGCGCAGCGCGCGGCTGAAGGCCTCGGGGACGGTGGCGATGCGAGCGGCAAGTTCGGTATTCGGCGTCTCGTAGCGGTTGATGGGGGTGTGACCGCCGTCGCTCAGGGTGAGCAGCAGCTTGGCCGTGCGGGCGATCACAGATCTGAACGAGAGATCCTCGTACTGTGAGATGAGGAAGCGATTCCGGCGGGCCAGCATGTGTAAGAGGCCCAGTCCGATCGCGGGGTACCTGTGCAGCAAGACCTGGAAATCGGTGTGGCTGGTGTGCCAGGTCACGCAGGGCCTGCTGGCGACGGCTGTTGCGACATTGACGTCCCCATCCAGGACGGGGACCTCATTGAACATCGTCACCGGCTCGATCACGTCCATAATCTGTTCCTGTCCCTCGGGGCCGAGCTTGCGCAACTGGACCTCGCCGCGGAGCAGGACGAAGAGCCCCGCGCAGGGGGCGCCTTCGTGGAAGATCATGGCATCGAGGGCGAAGCGCCGGACATGTCC